>ENA-OPCZ01001817-OPCZ01001817.1-human-gut-metagenome-genome-assembly--contig:-NODE-1817-length-10734-cov-13.515404_pt1 | contig 10734 bp, 8 predicted proteins | sample MGYA00241566_ERZ501483 | MGnify/ENA primary metagenome ERZ501483 (study PRJEB25962, sample SAMEA1965191) | human gut metagenome | biome: human gut; feature: human-associated habitat; material: faeces... | reverse complement strand
AAATGAGCCTTCACAAACTGGCGCATGTCTTCATCATCATCCACAATCAGCATCGTCGGTTTTGCCGGTTCACGAAGCGGACTGGCAACAGCAACGCCTGCCTTTTGAGAACCTTGCTCAACTGAAGTTTCATCTGTCAGCAGATTTTCCTCAGCAACAGTTTCTTCTTCCTTCACCATTTCATCCGCCTTCTCAACCACAGCATCCAACTGGTTGAGCGGCAAGGTTACGATAAAGGTAGATCCCTTACCTACTGCAGATTCTACTTCAACCATACCATGATGAGCCTCAACGAGATTCTTCACGATGTTGAGACCGATTCCGGTTCCCGGTTTGTTGTCGCGTGCCTGATAGAAAGCTCCGAAGATTTTCTCCTTTTCGTCAGGACTGATTCCCAATCCGTTGTCTTCCACCTCTATGCGGAAATGGGTTCCATTCTCCAGCAGGCGGCAGGACAAGCGTACATAATCCTCGGTATATTTCAAGGCGTTGCTCATCAGATTGCTGATAACCTTGGTAATGGCCTCCTGGTCAATCATCGCCACGAGCTCATCGGCTGGATAATCTACATCAAGACGGATGCTTTTCTGCTCGAAGGTAGGAGCAAAGCGCTCTGCCACAGCATGCATCAGCTTCGAAATGTTGTTCAAACGGAAATGAACCTGCATGCCCTTCTGCTGCACTTTGTTGAAATCGAGCAGCTGATTGACGAGCAGGAGCAACCGCTGGGCATTACGGTCGATAACAGAAAGCGTCTGCGTGATAGTCTCACCATCGGAAAGTTTTCCGGAAACCTGTTTCCAATGCTCTTTCAGACTCTCCAAAGGTCCGATGATAAGCGTTACCGGCGTACGGATTTCATGGGCTATCATCGTGAAGAACTGCAGGCGGGCATCTCTCATCTCCTGATCCTGCTTGAGTTCCAACTGGTCGAGTTCTTCCTGATGACGGAGTTTCTCACGTTTCAACCGGCTCTTCATGAACCAGTAGATTGCGTAACCGATGAGCAGAAGATACAGAATCTTGGCAGGCAAAGACCACCAGAACGGCGGATGAACCACAATCTGCAGTCTTGCCTCATTCTTCGACCATACACCATCATTATTGGTTGCCTTAACCAGGAAGGTATAGGTTCCGGCAGGAAGATTGGTATAGTTGGCACGATGCTCGTGGGTATAAACCCAATCCTTGTCTACTCCCTCAAGTTTGTAAGCATACTGGTTCTTCTCAGGCGAGACATAGCTCAAGGCGGCAAACGAGATATTGATGGTATTCTCGTTATGAGACAGATTGAGTTCTGCTGCATGACTCAGAGATTTCTCCAGCTGGTCGCTCCCCGCCTCTATCGGCTGTCCGAAGAGTTCTACCGAAGTGATTGCTACAGGAGGAGCTACCTGGTTAATCTTGACGAGATATGGATAGAAGCAGTTGAAACCTCTTGTAGAACCGAAATAGATTCTGCCATCAGAAGCCAGGAGTCCGGCGTTTGGTATAAACTGATTACAAGTGAGTCCGTCATATTTATTGAATAGCTGGACAGGTTCACCCGGCGTATATTTCACAATACCCTTGCTGGTAGAAATCCACATTACTCCCTGCGAAATGACAAGACTCGTGAAATCCTGACTAGGAGCATCGATGGAGATGCGTCGGAATATACCTTTTGAAGGCAGAAATTCGCAAAGCCCATCGCCGGTTGCGGCATAGAGCTGCCCCTTTTCGCCAATAACCAGACAGTTTACCAGATCACTCACCAGCGAATTAGAATCATTCTCTACATGTTTATACTGTTTCCAGACATTATTCTTGTCCAAGCGCCACAAGCCGCCTCCCTGAGTAGCAAACCATACGTTGCCCTGAGAATCTTCCTTGATATCGATGGTAAGCGACTTGAACGACTTGATTTTGCTGAACTTCTGCTGTCCTTCATCGAAGAGGTTGGCACCATCCATCGAAGCCGCCCAGAGGCGTTTTTTCCGGTCGCGATAAATACAATAGGCATTACCGCCCGAAGCCATTCCATCGGTCAGGAAAACCTGCTGCGCTCCGGTAGCCATATTCATTCTGATGACACCATTGCCATAGGTTCCTACCCACAGATCATTTTCATCAGCAAAGAGCGCATGAACATTATACTTGCCCATAGCCGCCTTGCCCGGATAAGAAACAAAGCTGTCGGTCTGGGGATTAAAGCAGTCGAGTCCGGCATCATCCGTAGCTATCCAGATGCGATGCTGACGGTCTTCGAAGAATCTTCCTACCACATTACCGCGCAATCCGCCCAGACGGGCAGAATAAGCATGGAAACGCTCTTCAAAACTCATAGAAGGAAGATAATTCACACCACCATAGTAAGTAGTTACCCAAATGCCACCTTCATTATCATTCGCAATACCATAAACAAAGCGCTCGCTCGTACTCCGGCTCGGATTGTTGACTTCCGACAACATGTGCCAGATACGGTTCTGAATGTCATACTGCACCAATCCATCATCGCTGGCTATGAGAAGAGACTTGTTGTCGTTGCAGTAAAGCTGATGGATATGATGAACAGCATTACTCAAGGTTCCGCTGATGAGCTGTTCGGCACTACCATCGGCGTTGAGCTTGTAAAGTCCGTTTTCCCAGGTTCCGACATAAAGATTGCCATCGGGAGCAGCCAGCATCGCCATGCCGTAAAACATGGTTGCATCGCCCTTCAGAGGGAATGCTTCAAACTGGTCGGTCGACTTGTTGAGATGATAGATGCTGGCTTCACCCTGGTTACAGAGCATCCATACCTGGTTGTTGGCATCAACCAGCGTACTTTTCACTTTACCCTGAATATTCTTCATCGGATACTGATGCAGTTCGTGAGTAGTCCGATTGTATCTGAACACGCCCTGTCCGCTAGTAGAAATCCAAACATTCTGATCGCCGTCAAGCGAAAAATTAAGGACAGGCGCCGTAATCTTATCACTCAGTTTCTGGAATTGGTCGGTTGCATTAGAGAACAGATAGGCTCCATTATTGCAACCTACCAGCAGTCCTTCTTCGCAAGCAGTAAGGGCGCTCACAAACTGGTCTACAGTCGTAAAGGGATTATAATAGGTTTTGACATCGTATCCGTCAAAACGGCACAATCCGTTGTCTGTACCAAACCACATGTATCCCTTGGAACCTTGAACCACGCTACGCACAGCATTACTCGGCAAACCATTATCCATCGTGATAGAGCGCACCATAGGGTCGATAGGAGCCCATTGTGCACCGGAACTGGTTTGCGTTATCGTATGTGGCTGCGCCTGAATATCCGTAGTTCCTTTCGAAACGAAGGCGGTCGGCACCTGAGCCTCAGCCCCTACAGGCATCATCATGCAGAGCACAGAAACCATCAGTATAGATATCTTTCTCATTATATGGTTTTTTATTTTCTGTTGTTAGATAAATTATTGCCGCAAAATTACAAAAATATAACGAGAAATAGCAATAAAATGAACAAAAAAAAGCCCCGAAACAAGCAAATAGTTACTTTTTTAAAGTAAGACTGTCCGTTTCCGTTCAGGAATTTCTCATCCAGTCTTGTCTTTCTGCCCGCCCATGTAGGGTTGCAGTAGCCCAAGGCAAGGTTGCCGCTGTGAGCATCAGCGATAGAAGATTCGTTTCATTTCGGTTATGATTTTTGCGTTATTTATATTTCGCCACAAAAGTACTGATAATCTTGCAAAAACGCTCACAATATCGTCTAAAATGATACAAATATCGTATTTTACCAAAGAACATCTTAGAGATTTGTCAAAAATTACATCAAAATGATAGATTTGTGCAAAAAAACTTGGGAAATATTATAAAAAGTCGTATCTTTGCCAAAAGAAATCTATAAAAAGGAATCTATGACTATTCTTTTGGGTTTGCTATTCCATACTATGGGTGCCCAGATTGTCTAAATTGACGATTCTTACGGCGGACAAAATCCGATGATACGCCTGAAGCCTCTCTCTATGAGATTGCAGATGAGTCCTACACTATCTATTTCCCAATTACCAAAAACGGAAAATAATAATTTTTAAAACAACGCTATATGAGAAATATATTCTTTATTGTACTCACCTTGATAGGTAGTATAAGCATGCAGACAGTAGCCCAAAGTTTCGAGACAGCTACAGAGGCCGTTAAGAACATGCGCATAGGGTGGAACCTGGGCAATACGCTGGAAAGTAATTCTGGAGATACATTGAACATGTGGATTGAACATTGGACTGACCGAAGCCCATCAAAGTATGAGACAGCGTGGGGACAGCCTGTTGTTAATCCAGCGCTTTTCCAGATGCTGAAACAGGCAGGATTCAACGCCGTGCGCGTGCCCGTCACATGGTATCCCCACATGGAAGCCACATTCCAGTTTAAAGGCTCTGACAATAGTATCTGGTATCCGTGGAAGGACCCATTGGGGACGCAGATACAGCAGACATGGATAAAACGTGTGCATCAAGTGGTGGACTATGTCATCAGCCAAGGTATGTATTGTATTCTCAATGTTCACCACGATACTGGGGCATCCAATACGGCATGGCTCATTGCCGACGAAAATGTCTATAACCAGCAGCATCAGCGGTTCGAAGCCGTCTGGCAACAGATTGCGGAGGAATTTCGCGACTATGACGAGCATCTGCTTTTTGAGGGCTACAATGAAATGCTTGACTCGAAACGCTCATGGTGTTTCGCCTCATTTGGAGCCAATGGCGGCTATGATGCGTCCATCGCCAAATCGGCTTACAACGCCATCAACAGCTATGCACAAAGCTTCGTCAATACCATACGTGCTACAGGCGGCAACAACCTGCAACGCAACCTCGTGGTCTGTACCTATGGTGCATGCGATGGCAGTGGAACATGGAACAGCCATCTGAAAGACCCGCTGAAGGAGATGAAATTGCCCGAGGACGTGGTGAGCGAGCACCTGATATTTGAGGTCCATTCGTATCCGAAAATTGACAATCTGACAACTGCCAAAAACGAGGTAAGGAATCTCATCAAGAGCTGGAATTCGCACCTCATCAGCAAAGGGGCTCCTCTTATCGTCGGTGAATGGGGAACCAGTACAGATAATGCCTATGAAAACCATCGCGACAGCTACCTGGAATTTGCCAAGCACTTCATAGCAATGACCAAAAGCTATAATATAGGGACTTTCCACTGGATGGGACTTACGGACGGAGAGCATCGTAGCGTGCCAGAATTCAACCAACCCGACTTGGTAGAAGCCATTATCAAAGGCTACTATGGTGAGGAAGGCTATACTGGTGTTACAACAATAACAGCAGATAGAAACGAGATGGTGGACGTATATTCTCTCCACGGAGTGCGACTCCTCCATCAAGTACCATATTCCCAACTGCAGAGTCTGTTGAAGAGCGGAATCTACGTGGTAAGAGGCAAGAAAATAATAGTCAGATAATAATACATATTCAAGTTTCGCAAGTTCAGTAAATCATGTTAAGTTCCGCTTGCAAAATAACTACTTTTTCATGAGACTAAGTGAAAAAAATCGTCCAAAATACCATTAAAATAATAGATTTACGCAAAAATACTTGGAAGATATTATAAAAAGTCGTCTCTTTGCCAAAAGAATTCTATAAAAAGAACAGATTATGAGATTATCAGAAGAACGATATGACAATCCTGCCTATCGAGACATAAAAAATTCAATCGATACTGCGAAGGAAGAAGGCAGGAAAGAAGGCAGAGAAGAAGGTGTTGCCAAAGAAAAGTTGGCCACCGCAAAGCGTCTTCTCGGCATGGGGCTCACACAAGAACAAGTTGCCAAAGGTACAGGCCTTTCAATAGAAGAAATAGAGAGACTTGTTTAAACAATAATAAAACAAGGAAACCATCTGATAGCATTAGTTCTATCGGATGGTTTTCTTTTTAATACGAAACCTTAATATTGTATTCCTTTATCATTATGATGAAAGAATGCTTTCTTGAGTATTCTTAAAGGCTAAAACACATAGCTGATATGATGTGAGAAGACCAATCTATCGCCTTAAAGAATCAGATGTATGCGATTGCTGCCATATGCCAGCAAGGTTGTCGGCAATTGCCAGCAATGTTGCTGGCAGTTGGCAGCAATGTTGCCGGCATATGGCAGCAACCACACAAATCAAGATGTTCAAGCCAAATAAACGTAGAAGTATGACTGTTTAAGTAATGAGCTATAGGGTATTAAGACAACACATCTTACGCTTCGGATATGTACGTATTAAAAGGAGAAACGAGAATTGTCCTCACCACGATAGATAATAGATGCGTTCTTGTCACGCTTGATTTTTTCTCCTTAATCAAGCGTTCTTTCTCTTGACGAATCTTATCAAGCAAAACGCTTGCTGGTTCGTCATTAGGGTCTTGCGGTACAAGTTTTCCCTGTATCGCCCATTGTAATATGCTGTTCTTTAATTGTTTTCCGTTCATAACATAAGTTTTATCGTAAAGCATCAATTCGCCAACAAGTTGTTGGCGAATTATATGCTATTTCTAATCTTCATCTTCTGCCTCTTTTCCCTTTTGTAATTCAAAAAACTCTTTACGCAGATGTTCAGGGGTTTGCAACAAACGATAATAGTATTGTGAGGAGATATTACGCTGCAAGGTACGGTAATCCCATTGCTCACGAGCCGCCTCCTTCAAATACCACAACCTTGCATCCGCATCTTTTACACGCAGTAAGCGTTCATAGTGAAGCCATGATAGGTTAGGATAAAATGGTATCGTAGATTCGTCAAGCGGTGCTTGACGAATTGGTTCGTCTGTGAGTTTGAATTGGTCAAGCATGCTTGACCAATTTGTAATTTGCTGAACATCAGGTAAAAAGAGCGCATGTTCTTTATGCTTGTCAGTCCGACCCCCCCCTGCACATAGATGTCTTTTGCACCAATAGTAAGAATAGGAAACTTACAGAGGTCATCCCTTGAAACTTCTTTGAAAGTCGTACCTGTTCCTAATTGTTCTATTTGTTTGATATGGTGTTTTATGTAGTAGTACAAATAGATAGAATCACTTATACTCTTAGGAATAAAACTCTTGAACCCTTGATTTGTACAGACCTCATGCTTTGCAATAGAAACCAGACCGATTGGAGCACGACTTGACATAAGTACAGAATTTGTTGGAAGCATACTTGTACTACAAGAATCGAAACCTTGCTTTGTTATATTGCGTTCACCTTGATACACAAACTTTGATTGTTGGTCAGACAAATCCTTTGGAGTTATCCAAACTATATCACCACCATAATTTGCTTCGTCGGTTGTTGAAGGTGTCGCACCATTCTTTATTTCTGCAAAATCGATTAGATTTTCAACTTTCCAATCAATAGGAACTTCTTTTTTGAGGCGTTCATTATAGACCATAGCACCACCGCTCGATTTATAAGGCTTGCACTCCTCATTCGGGAAGTCAAACTGCACAAACCAATAGTCGTAGAGTTGCTTTGCCATTGCTTCTAAATTATCATTTATGAATTAGAAAGATTAAGCCAGATACTTTAAAGGAGAGTCTAACTATCTAATAAGTCTATCACAGTTTGTAATAGTCTCTTAACCATGGAACATTCTGGACCCGACAAAGAAGTACCCTATGATGATTTACTTCTACGAAAAGCGTTCGGAGACTCTGTACAATTATATAGGACCACGCCCAAGCCGTTCTACTGTGAATATTCCGTTCTATTGTAGTCGTGGGTATGTGGTCTTTGTTCCTTATATTGTCTACAAGGTTGGCCATCCTGGTGAAAGTGCATACAATTGTATCGTATCAGGTGTCAAGTCGATGTGCCAGCAGTTCCAGTTTGTTGATAGTACCAAGATGGCAATACAGGGACAGAGTTGGGGAGGTTTAATGACCCTTAGAGTTTTCAAACTGTTGAGTTAAAAAAGAATATTCCATCCTACTTTTTTTCTAAATCCAATATTTTTTGTTACTTTTGCAGCAAAGTACAATATGACTCATTCGTAAGTATGAAAATTCAAGAAGTAATGAAATAGTATTTAATACAATGCAACAAGTAAACATTCAATATTACAATTCGCCTTGTGGAGAAATCATCTTGGCATCGGTGGGTGATGAATTGTGCCTTTGTGATTGGAATGAAATGCCATGTTCAGAGCGCAATAAGCTTCGGCTTTCGCGGTATATGAAGGCAGTGTTCAAGATAGAAACATCCCCTATCCTGGAACTGTCCAAGAAGCAGCTGGATGAATATTTCACCGGCAGCCGCAGGACATTCGATATTCCGTTGCACCCTATTGGAACCGATTTTCAGAAAAAAGTATGGCGTGCATTGCTCAACATCCCCTACGGAGAAACAAGGAGCTATAAGGAAATAGCCATAAGTATGGGTAATCCTAATGGCACAAGAGCCGTGGCAGGTGCCATCGGAGCTAATGGCATCAGCATTTTCATTCCCTGCCATCGTGTTATCGGAAGCAATCATCTCCTTACAGGTTTTGCCGGAGGATTGGATGCAAAGAGAAGGTTATTAGAGATTGAAGCAGAACAAAAACAACATAATGTTGATTTTCAAATAAGAAAATAAAAAAGACAAAAAATAAAAGAAATGAACATCAAGTCAATAGGCAGTAAAATCAAGGGAAATCCTACGATGGTAGAGGGTACGGTGTATTCCATGCTCATCATCTGTAGCATTTCCCATTTTCTAAATGATATGATTCAGTCGATTATTCCTTCCATCTATCCGATTGTGAAAGATAAGTTCGACTTCTCGTTTGCACAGATAGGCATCATCACGCTGGTTTTCCAGATGACATCTTCTATTCTGCAACCTTTCACAGGACTTTATGCCGATAAGCATCCCCGTCCCTATGCCCTCTCCATCGGCATGTGCTTCACATTGGTGGGCCTGCTCCTACTGGCTTTCGCCGAGAATTATTTTCTGATTCTTCTGGCTGTAAGTGTCGTAGGTCTGGGTTCGTCTGTGTTTCATCCCACGGCTTCGAGAGTGGCACAGATGGCATCGGGAGGTAAGAAGAGTCTGGCACAATCCATCTTCCAGGTGGGTGGCAATGGCGGTTCGGCAGTAGGACCACTACTGGCAGCCATCATCATCCTGCCTTTCGGACAGCATGCCATCTCCTGGTTTGCCCTTGCAGCCTTGCTTGCAGCTATCATCATGGTTAGATTGGGAGTCTGGTATAAGGCACGATTGGCTTACGTGGTGAATCATCCACAGAAACAACCGCTTCTCAACACCCATATCTCTAAAAGGGTGAAGTATTGGGCACTGTTCATCCTCATCATGCTCGTGTTCTCCAAGTATTTCTATACAGCTTGCATTACGAGTTACTTCACCTTCTTCCTGATGGATAAGTTCGGGGTTTCGGTGCAGACTTCGCAGCTGTGCCTCTTCGTATTCCTTGCCGCTTTTGCCATAGGAACAGTGGCTGGAGGCATGTTGGGCGATAAGTTTGGCAGAAAGTATGTCATCTGGTTCTCTATTCTGGGTGCTGCACCTTTCGCCATTGCCATGCCTTTCGTCAACTTCACATGGACTATTATCTGCACCTTCCTGTCTGGACTGATCATTGCTTCGGCTTTCTCTTCCATCGTGGTATATGCCACCGACCTGATGCCCGACAAAGTGGGATTGATAGCTGGCATCTTCTTCGGGCTGATGTTCGGTTTGGGAGGTTTGGGTTCTGCCTTCTTCGGCTGGTTAGCCGACAAGACAAGCATCGAGTTCATCTTCCAGGTGAGTGCCTTCCTGCCATTGCTCGGCATCATCGCAGGATTCTTGCCGAATACACAGAAGAGAAGCGTTGAAAAAAGAACGGATGAAAATAGAGAATAATTATGAGAAAAGATTCAGCAGTAAGCCAACCAAAATATGTTGAACTGGATTTGTTTTCTGCGGAAGAAGAGATTCATCAGAAAGATTCTATCTCTTCTGGAAACAAGGAAGACCATACTTCTCCTGACAAAGAGTACGACTTGACAGAGCTGTTTGAAAGACTTTCCAAATCAGCATTCCGCAGCCGTTTTCACCTCTCGGAAAGGGATAAGGAATATATTGCAGCAAAGGGCTTGGCAACCATACGTAAGCATGCAGAGGATTTCGTTGCCAAACGCCTTGCTCCTGCCGTGATTCCCAATGACGGCAAGCAGACGCCGATGAGAGGGCATCCTGTATTTATAGCCCAGCATGCTACAGGCTGCTGCTGTCGCGGATGTTTCTTCAAATGGCATCATATACCTGCCGGAAGACAGCTGACAAGAGAAGAACAGCAATATGCGGTAGCAGTACTGATGGCTTGGATAGAAAAACAGGTTTGAAAAAGATTCTCTCTTTCCGTTCAAAGCAGGACCTGCTCCGTATCCTCTCCGTACCCTCTCCGTACCAAGTCTTAGTTTCTGCAAAGTTTGCAACGTTTGCTGCAAACCTTGCAAAGAACTAAAATTTAGGTTAGCTAATAGCTTACAAAAACGAAGTAAACTTCAATGACCAACGAAGCTTACTTCATAAGCCAACGAAGTAAGCTTCGATGACCATCGAAGCCTATATCATAAAACGGCTAATTGGCGCAAGGTAAGATAGCTACGTCTACAGATTCACAGAATTCTCTATAAAAAACTAAAATTTTCAGCAAAAAATTTGGAGATTACATTTTTTCGCCTTATCTTTGCATCCAATATCAGAAAATTCTCGGGGTTGACTGGATTTGACGGCGAGATGAAATGGTA
>ENA-OPCZ01001808-OPCZ01001808.1-human-gut-metagenome-genome-assembly--contig:-NODE-1808-length-10784-cov-3.139062_pt1 | contig 10784 bp, 10 predicted proteins | sample MGYA00241566_ERZ501483 | MGnify/ENA primary metagenome ERZ501483 (study PRJEB25962, sample SAMEA1965191) | human gut metagenome | biome: human gut; feature: human-associated habitat; material: faeces... | reverse complement strand
CGATGTTTTTCAGGAAGGGCACGGTGGCCATACCGCCGCCCACGGCGAACAGCCCCGTCTTGAAAAATTCCCAGAAAAGACGCAGATAGGTCATTTCGCAGCCCTCCCTTCCAGGTTTTTCAGCAAAATCCCCGCCACAGCGGAGACCACCACAAACCACACCGGAGAAATATGCAGGAACAAGCTTCCCGCCATGACGATCAGGAAAATGGCCGCCGTCCGCTTATCCACCACAGATTTTTTCAGCAGCTTCAGCACGGCGTTGAAGATCAGGACACACACGCATACCTGGATCCCGGCAAAGGCGTTCTGTACCCAGGCCAAATGGGAGAAATTCGTGATCAATCCCGCCAGGATCGAAATAATGACCAAAGAAGGAAACACCACGCCCAGCGTGGCCACGATGCCTCCTAACCAGCCCCGGTGCTTCTGACCGATAAAGGTGGCGGTGTTGACGGCGATGACGCCGGGGGTGCACTGGCCGATGGCGAAGTAATCCATCAGTTCCTCCTCTGTAGCCCAGCCCTTATGCTCCACCACCTCCCGCTGGAGAATGGGCAGCATGGCATAGCCGCCGCCAAAGGTGCACGCGCCGATCTTGGCGAAGGTAAAATACAGGTCCCACAGCAGTTTCATGGCGTTCTCCCGCTTACACGTTGAAGCGGAACAGGATGATATCCCCGTCCTGGACCACGTACTCCTTGCCCTCAGAGCGGATGAGGCCCTTCTCCCGGGCGGCGGCCATGGTCCCGCAGGCCATCAGGTCGTCATAGGAGACCACCTCCGCCCGGATGAAGCCCCGCTCGAAGTCAGAGTGGATCTTGCCTGCGGCCTGGGGGGCCTTGGTGCCCCGCTTGATGGTCCAGGCGCGGCACTCGTCCTCGCCGTAGGTCAAAAACGAGATGAGGCCGAGCAGCGCGTAGGAGCACTTGATGAGGCGGTCGAGGCCGGACTCCTGAATGCCGAGCTCCTCGAGGAACATCGCGCGATCCTCGCCGTCGAGCTCGGCGATGTCCTGCTCGAGCTTGGCGCAGATCGGCAAAACCTGCGCACCCTCCTTGTCGGCGAGCTCCTTGACCTGCTGGAGATACTGGTTGCCGTCCTGATTCGCAAAGCCGTCCTCGTCCATGTTCGCAGCGTAGATGATGGGCTTGAGGCTCAAAAGATCGGCGGTCGCGATGAGCTCTGCGTCGTCAGACGAGACCTCGAACGTGCGCGCGCTCTTGCCCGCGTCGAGGTGCTTGGCAAGAGCAGAGAAGAGCTCGACCTCGTGCAGGAACTTCTTGTCGCCCTTGGCCATCTTCGTCGCCTTTTCGACGCGGCGGTTGACCATCTCAAGGTCGGCCATGATGAGCTCCAAGTCGATCGTCTCAATGTCGCCGAGGGGATCGACGGGGACGTTCGTGCTGGCGTCGGCCACGACGTGCATGATGTTCTCATCGTCGAAGCAGCGCACGACGTGGACAATGGCGTCCGTGCGGCGGATGTTCTCGAGGAACTTGTTGCCGAGGCCCGCGCCCTGGCTCGCGCCCTTGACAAGACCCGCGATGTCGACAAATTCGATGACGGCGGGAGTCTTCTTCTTGGGGTGGTACATCTCGGCGAGCTTGTCGAGCCGCTCGTCAGGAACGGCCACCATGCCGACGTTCGGCTCAATGGTGCAGAAGGGGTAGTTGGCGCTTTCCGCGCCCGCGTTGGTGATCGCGTTGAAGAGAGTGGACTTGCCGACATTCGGCAGTCCGACGATACCTAATTTCATTTGTACTCATTCTCCTTCGATTTTCCTTGATTTTCAAGGGGGTTCAGCGTTTGGTGTCTTGGCTGTTACACCATTTTTACACCATTTTCGCATTTGGCTTTATTGGATTTCATCAGACTACACCATTTTGCTGAAATTGCTTGATGGCATAATCCAGCGATTCGGCAGTCACATGAACATACCGATCCATTGTTGTTTTGATGCTGGCATGACCCAGCAGCTTTTGCAGTACCTTCGGCTGCATACCGCTTTCAATCGCTCTTGTAGCGTAGGTATGTCGCAGGGCGTGCATACAAAAGTGTTTGATCCCTGCTTCGTCGCAGAGCTTATATAAGTGGGTATCGTAGGAACTGTTCTTTGCTGGCTCGCCTGTTCGCCAGTTGATAAAAACAAGGTCACGCATGGACAAGCTCGCCTTTTCCCCAGTATGCCGATCCAAATAATCCAATGTCAGTGACAGGATATCCGTTTCCTTGCGCTCAGGAACCCGTGCGTGAACCTTTTCCAAAATCTCGTATGCGCGGTTTGTGAGCGGGATCGTTCGGTAGCTCTGCTGCGTTTTAGGCGGTCTAGCCCGCCATTCGCCTTGCTCATGTCGATACTACAACGTCTTATTGACTGTCAAAGTGCGCTTCTTCCAATCAACCGAATCCCATGTCAGTCCAATTAGTTCACCAGTCCGAAGTCCCGTCTCCAATATCAGCGCATATTGATAATAGTTGTGAGACTTTTTAGCGACTGCTAAGAATTTTTGCTGTTCCTCCACCGTTAGAAACTTGATATCATTCACCGCCCGAGTCGGTTTTGTAAACCGCACTCCATCCATCGGGTGCTTTTGAATCATGTCGTTCATAACTGCAGAGCGAAGCATTGTTCCCATTGCGATATAGGTTTGCCGGATGGTTGAGCCAGCGTATTTCTCCTCCATCTGATTTAAGACCATCTTGCAGTGCATAGGCTTGACATCTGCAAGCTGCATGCCACCAATAAGCGGCTTCACGTTATATTCATAACGCTCACGGTAATTTCTGCGAGTATTGGGAGCCAGATCCCCAACGATATGAACGATCCAAAACTCAAACCACGCATCTACCGTCATATCTGGCGGAACAAATATATTTTCGTGCTTATCTGCATACTTGGCATCGTCCAGCCAATTTCGTGCTTCCGGAAGTGAGGAGAAGCACTTGACCTGGCGCTTCCCGGTTTTGGTCACAAATCTTGCGCTATATAAGCTGTCCTTTCTTTGGCAGATACCCTTGCCACATTCTTTGCCTCGCAAACTCTTGCCCATTTAGGGCCTCCTTTCTCAAAAGAGAAAAAAGCCCTATACAACAATGTGATTGTAGCACACGAGCTTTCTTTTCTCAATAGTGAAATTACCGTCAAAACATCAACTTATGGCTGATATATTGCTCGAACTCCCTGCGTTTGACCAGCTTTTTGGACCCAACATAGAGAACAAACGGGCAATTCGGACTGCGCAGCATACTCTCGATCTTGTTGATCCCAATGTTGCTGCATGCTGCGGCTTCCTTAATCGTCAGCGTCATTTTGAGATGGATCGGCACTTGCAATTCCTCGACCATACTGTTACCACCTGTGTGTTACATTCCGGACTGTTGACTTAGAAACGTAGCATTTGGGGAAAGTAAGAGTTCGTCCGAGCGATCATCTCTTTCCGTATCCAAGTCCAGCAGCCATTTGTCTGGGATCGTGATCAGATTGGGTCCTGTGTTGCAGATCCGTTTTACAACATCTGCCTGGCACGAAAACAATGCGCCTCTATCCAGCTCTGCCCGCATTTGCTTCCCCTTTTTCAAGGCATACGCCTCCGAAAGCAGCTCCAGACTGAACAGATACAGCGGCAGCATAGATGCTTTGCAAATGCCGTTTTGCTGCAAGTACCGCTGAAACCGATACAGCGCCATTTCATCCAGCGCCAGCTTCATCAGCCGCAGGCCCATCTCATCGACGGTGAAATAATGAAAGCTGCTGTTCTTGCTGAAACGGATCAGACGGCTACGCGGGTTTACCCCCTGAGCCATTTTTGCGTCCTTTTGTGGAAGAATGAAATTCTTTCTTCCGCCGCTCTCCATGGCCATGCGGAAATAGAGAAACCGGCTGCCGGTGCTGAGTGCGTGGAACTGCTTGGAGAGGAGCAGTGAGTTTCCAACCTGAATGAATCGTTTTTCTTTGTTATCCACCTTGGCGGATAAGGCCGGTACAATCGTAGGTCCATGTTTTCGTTTGCTCAAATCAAACTCCTTCTTTCGTGTGAGAATAGGGGGTGGATGTCTCATTCCTTCGTAATAAATGTAGAAAAACGGCCCTGTTTGACCACCCATTCAAGGCAGAAAAAATTACACTCAATGTAAACTTTCGTAAACACAGAATGATCTGAATCTACATTAGGTCTACACTGAGTGTAATGCTTGTGAGTATGTTTACTTATTCCAACGTTAAGCGTAGTGTGACATCGAATGGGTATCTTCCGGTACACAGCCGAGAAAGGCGACTCTTTTTGCGAATCGGTCGCGGAACACTTCTCCGGCAGAATCTGCGCCGCATGCTCAGCTGCCAATATCCAGCTCGTAGGTGCAGAGGTAGAACAGGAACGACGTCATCTGGTAGCGGCTGATGCGGGTGCCAGCGGATGCCAGCAGCTCGTCAAGGCTGCTGTCCCGGGTGGTGATGTCCTTTGCATCGCACCAGAGCATCGCTTTGGCTGCCTCTCTGTTGAGATCGGGGGCATCCCGAAGAAGCTGCCTGAGCTGCGTCTGATCCACGCCGGTATCGACGCCTGCCATGATCGCGTAGCGGCGAATTAGTACGCACGCCGTCTGATAGTCCACCTTGTTATCGTATTCGGTATTGGGATCATTTTGCCGGAGCAGTCTTGCCTGATAGGCCCAGCACACGGCATTATAGTAGGGATGGGCCGCGTTGAATTCCTCGTTCTCGTAGTCAGCCGGAAGGGCGGTATTGTCCGTTTCCGGACGGCCCGCGATGCGGTAGAGCACATCGATGAACTCGCCCAGCCTTGCCGTGGCTTTGCCGCCGAAGGTGTCCGGCGCTTCCGGCTCCACATAGCCCTTGCGGTACATGTAGAGGACGCTGGCCTGATTGAAAATGCTCTTGATGTCCGTGAACACCACCGTGTCCGCAAGGCTTCCGCCGCTGGACTCCCTGGCAAAGACGTGGGCGTAGTAATCGCTGTTGAGGATGTTGCCGGAGAGCTGGAACCGGCTGTCCACATAGAGCCGGTAGGCTTCCGCCAGCTCGTCGGAGACTGTGGTATTCTCGTCGGCGGGGATCACGGTTTCCGTACCGGCGTCATAGCGGAAGGTCTTCGTCAGAAAGGACTTATCCGACAGCACCGCTACATGGAGGCCGCTGGAGAGCACATCGGTGCCCGCCAGCAGACGGGAATCGTAGTCCACGCCGAAGAGATTCAGCAGTGTCGGCAAGATGTCCGCCGTGGAGCAGTATTCATCCACCACGATGTTCTCTGAAAGGCCGGGGACATAGCAGATGAAGCTGTTGCGGTACTTCTCAAAGGTGGTGTCCAACGTCTGCCCTGCCAGCTCGTTGTACTCGTCTTCGGTCAGGCCGTAGGGGTAGTGGTCGTTGGTCAGGACGATGCAGGTCTTGTCGGCAACGCCAGCCTGCTCCAGCCGCTGCATCAGGGACTCCAGTGCGTATTCCAGCTCCAGATTGCAGGCAATGTACGCCTTCACCGGCTCAGAATAGGGCAGATCTTTCACCGCGTCGCGGTTTTTGGCGCTCATGGCGTTGTCCCAGTTGTACTGGTAGTGACCGCTGAAGGTCATGTAATAGGCGTGGAAGGGTTCTCCGCTGTTGATGTAGTCGTCTACGGAGGCCTCCATCATCTCCAGATCGGAGGAAGGCCAGTCGATCTTCATGGCCAGACCAGAATCCGCCGCCTTGAACGTGTAGCCCATGTTGGCGTGGGTGATGTTCCGGTTGTAGAAATCCCCGATGTAGTCGTGATAGCCCCAGGCTTGATAGCCCATGTCCTTGAGCGCATTGCCCAGGCAGAACGGCAGATAGTTGGTGCCTGCCACATTGAAGCTGGAATCCGTCTTCGTGCGGGACATATCCGGATAAAGCCCCATGCACATGGTGTATTCGCCGTTGGTGGTGACGGACTGGAACGTGCCGTAGTAATTTTCAAAGAGAATACCCGTATGGCTCAGCTTGTAGAGCGTCGGCGTCAGCTCCTCGCTGATAAACCACGGGCAGAAGCTCTCGGCGCAGATGGTGATGAGGTTATAGTCCTTAAGAAGTCCTGTGTAGTTGTTTTTGCGGGTGGGTGTTGCATTTGATAGATACTCGTCTGTGGCCTTGAGAATATCGCTGTCGGTACTGTCTGCAAGAGCCGTAAAATCGATGCTTTCGATCACGTTATAGGAGTTGCTGCTGTATGTCCGCGGAACATCGCTTATATTCAAGGACGACGGCGTGATCATAATGCTGCCGCTGCCGCCGAAGAGCATGTATCGAAGCTCCTGCGCCGTGGTGGCCAGCATGCCGATTTTTTTGTAGCTGCTGTCAGTGGAGGTGTCCACATTGGTAAAGGTATGATAGACGGAGAAGGCTTTGTCCCGTCCAACATACATGAGTCCCGTGACCGTCAGCAGCAGTGCGAGGAGCACGGCAAAGGAGGCCATAGTCTGTTTCCAGCGCAGCCGCAGCTTCAGCACCTGCGCCCTCCGCAAGATAAGGCAGAGGATCACGACAACCAGCGGTAGCAGGAGGAGCAGGATCTTCAGCAGATTTTGGCGGATCCCATAGAGAAGCTGCGAGTTGAAATTGACGATCACATTTCCGCCCATGCCGATCTGGCTGACGGGCATGAAATCTCCGAAGATGCAGTGATAGACCAGCTGCACCTCGGCCAGCATCACCTGTGCTGCCGCCAGTAGAAGCCCTGTGATCTGTCGCAGAACCTTTGGCAGGCTTGAGACTACCAGCGTGCAGAGTGCGCCCCCCAGCAGGCCGAACAGGACAGGATATCCCGCGTACCGGTCCATCGAGCCGAATACGCACAGATGCAGGCACAGCTCCACATAAACGCCGGTCAGGCAGAACAGCAGGAGATTTTTGCGCCACGTATTCCAAAGGCCATGGCTCATGGGCACTGCCGCTTCAGCAGCAGTGCCAGAGCCTTGATTTGTATTTGTCATGGATACATCGGATGTTTTTTCTTTGAGCATATTAGTTCTCCCGTTGGGGCTTTTTTAAAAAGCTTCGTAGAATTTCAGCTGAATATGACAGATAGAGAGCTTATCTTAGAACAAATATTGAAAAAAGGCAAGGGTTCCTGTAAAAAATCAGGAAAGATTTACAGGTCACGCGGAGAATTCTATGCACCAAAGTCTGCCAACCGCAGCTTTGCAGCCCGTCTCTGGGCTGCAAATAAGGACTCTGCACCTGAAAATTTTACAAAATACATACAGACACATTGCAAAAGCCGTGTTATACTGTACGGAAAATTGAGAGTACCATCGTTTCAAGGAGGTGTGTGATGTGACGGAGACTGTGTTTCGCTTAAAGCGGCATTTGACTTCTTTTCAAATTATGATCCTCGGCTTTGCGGGCGTGATCCTGTTGGGGGCGCTGGTGCTGATGCTGCCTATCGCCACAGTACAGCGGGTCTGGACGCCGTTTCATGAGGCACTGTTTACCTCCACTTCCGCTGTCTGCGTGACGGGGCTGGTGGTGCAGGATACCGGCAGTTATTGGTCCGCCTTCGGTCAAACAGTCATATTGTTGCTGATCCAGATTGGCGGGCTGGGCGTGATCACCGGTGCGGTGACCTTCCTGATGCTCGCCGGACGGAACATCACGCTCAAGGAGCGCAGCGCCATGCAGGACGCCATCTCCGCTCCCGCGGTGGGCGGCATCGTGCGCCTGACGAGATTTATCCTCAAGGGGACCTTTCTGGTCGAGCTGCTGGGCGCGCTGGCGCTGCTGCCAGCCTTTTGCCGGGATTATGGACTGCGGGGCGTATGGATGTCCGTTTTCCATTCCGTTTCCGCATTCTGCAATGCGGGCTTCGATATTCTGGGGCGGACGGATTCCTTCTACCCCTCGCTGACGGCGTATGCCGCCGACCCGCTGGTCAACATTGTGATCATGCTGCTGATCATCGTGGGCGGCATCGGCTTTCTAACGTGGGACGATGTCTGTACGCACGGTCTGCACCTGCGGCAGTACCGGATGCAGAGCAAGGTCATTCTGAGTATGACGGCGCTGCTGATCGCGCTCCCGGCAGTCCTCTTTTTCCTGACGGATTTTGCGGATCTGCCGATGGGTGAGCGGATATTGACCTCCCTCTTTCAGGCGGTCACGCCGCGGACGGCCGGCTATAACACGGTTGATCTAACGAAAATGAGCGATACCGCGCAGGCGGTCACGATCATGCTGATGCTCACCGGAGGTGCGCCCGGTTCCACGGCGGGCGGCATGAAGGTCACAACGCTGGCCGTCCTCATTGCCAACGCCGTTGCCGCCTTCCGCAGGCGAGAGGATCCGCAGCTCTTCCACCGCAGATTGGAGACATCCACTGTCCGCAACGCCGCCGCCATTCTGCTGCTGTATCTGGGGCTGACCTTTGCGGGCGCGGCGGCCATCAGCGCAGCGGAGGAGCTTCCCCTCGGTGCCTGTCTCTATGAAACAGCGTCCGCCGCCGGTACGGTGGGCCTGACGCTGGGGCTGACGCCGCAGCTGGGAGTCCTGTCGCAGAGCATTCTCATCCTGCTGATGTATTTCGGGCGCGTCGGCGGATTGACCTTGATCTACGCCGCATTCTCCGGGCATGATCTGACTTACGCCCGCTATCCGCAGGAGAAAATTACCGTAGGCTGAAAGGAGCACACGATGAAAACGGTATTATTGATCGGACTGGGCCGCTTCGGGCGGCATCTTGCCATGCAGCTCAACGAGTTGGGCCATCAGGTGATGGCAGTAGACAGGGACGAGGAGCGCGTCAACGAGTGCATGCCCTTTGTCACCAACGCGCAGATCGGCGACAGCACCCGTGTGGACTTTCTGCGCTCGCTGGGCGTGAGCAATTACGATGTCTGCTATGTCACCATCAGCGGAAATTTTCAGAATTCGCTGGAGACGACGTCGCTGCTCAAGGAGCTGGGAGCAAAATATGTGGTATCCCGCGCTGAGCGGGATGTGCAGGCGAAATTTCTGCTGCGCAACGGCGCGGACGCGGTCGCCTACCCGGAAAAGCAGCTGGCGAAGTGGGCGGCCATCCGCTATACCGCCAACCATATTTTCAGCTACATTGAGCTGGACGAGCAGCACGCCATTATCGAGGTTGCCGTGCCGGAGGATTGGCAGGGCCGCAGCATCGGTGAGTTGGAAATCCGCAGGCGCTATGGCGTCAACATCCTCGGCGTGAAGCGGAACGGCAAGACCGATGTGAATGTCTCACCGGAAACTGTGCTGGACGCTGATATGACGCTGCTGGTGCTGGGGGAAAACCAAGAACTTAAGAAGCACTTCCGGCTGTAAAGCAACATAGAGTCTTGCACGTATAAGGGCTTTACGCGCCGGAGAGGCATCTCAACAAAAGCGCGCAGGTTTGCGGAGGAGGATTCCGCGTTGCGCAAAAACAGCAAAAAATGAGGGAGGACGGCTCTGTCCTCCCTCATTTTTGCCCTACGCTTTCGCCCTTCTCCGTCAGCTGTTTTTCCAGTGCGGTCTGTCTGGCCAGGATGGCATTGACCTTGTCGTAAAGATCCTCGATCATGATCTCTGTCTTGAGGTTGACCTTATAATCGTTCTCTGCACGGCGGCGGTCCTTTTCCTCCTGCCGGTTCTGGCTCATCATGATGAGCGGCGCTTGAATGGCCGCGACGCACGAGAGCACGAGGTTCAGCAGAATGAAAGGAAAGGGGTCGAAGGCCTTGGCCGCGAGCAGCGTGTTGACAACCATCCAGAGGATCAGCACGCCGGTGAAGGCGAAGATGAACGCCCAGCTGCCCGCAAATTTCGCGATGGCGTCTGCCGCGCGCTGGCCAATGGTGTATTTTTCCTTTTCGCCTGCGAGATTTTCGGAAATCTTACTGTCCGCCAGCAGGTTCAGTACCTCTTCGTCCGTCATGTCGTGGCGGATGTCCTTGAGGACTTCTCTCAAAAGCTTTCTGTTTTCCTTCATGATATCATCCTTTTCTATCTGACCGGCGCGTGATCGCGCCGGTTTTATGCTTCATTTTTCGGCGCACACAGAAAAAAGTCCGGTCCTTTGATCTCAAACAAAATGAGCGACACGCCCAGCAGCAGGTCGGCGTGCTGGGACGGCTCCTCCAGCGGGATCGCGAAATCCTCCTGCAATCTGCGGATGCGGTAGAGCACGGTGTTGCGGTGGGTATAGAGCGCGTCGCTGGTCTTTTTCAGTGAGTGGCAGCAGGTGAGGTAATGGTAGAGCGTTTCACAGTACTGGGTGTCCTTTTCGCGGTCGTGGGCGGCAAGGCGGCGCAGCGCGATCGGGATCAGGTCGCCGCGCCCCTCCAGATTTTTCAGCAGCAGCGGCGTGCGCAGCTGCGCCACGGAGCAGACCGGCTCCCCGTGAAAGCGCTCGTCCGTCATCAGCTCCAGCGCCTCGCGCGCCGTGCGGTAGAGCCCCGGGAGATCAAACAGCTCATCCAGCGGCTCGGACACGAGGATCTTGAGCTGAAACTCCTTTGCCAGCGTGGAAAGCGTGTCCGCATCCCCCTCTCTGTGCAGAAAGAGGAAAATATCGCCTTTGTACAGAAACGGATGAGCGTCTGGGATCTGCGTCTCCAGTTCCTCCCTCAGATGCCGCTTCCCCATGTACGCATTATGGTAGGCCTCAAGATCGATGAGGGCGAAGGTCAGCGGGTGGAAATCCGCCAGGTAAGTGCCGGACGCCTGTAGCTGGAAGTGCGCGGCGGAAGAAAATCCGCCGTCCAGCAGGTGCATGAGGATGTCCTCCGCCGTTTCAAAGGGCTTGTCCTGATGG
>ENA-OPCZ01001801-OPCZ01001801.1-human-gut-metagenome-genome-assembly--contig:-NODE-1801-length-10804-cov-4.026142_pt1 | contig 10804 bp, 9 predicted proteins | sample MGYA00241566_ERZ501483 | MGnify/ENA primary metagenome ERZ501483 (study PRJEB25962, sample SAMEA1965191) | human gut metagenome | biome: human gut; feature: human-associated habitat; material: faeces... | reverse complement strand
AAAACAATCTCTCTGGAAAGATATAAACCAATTCCGCATCCTTCCTGACCTCTTGTCTGCTCGCCTCGATAAAATCTTTGAAAAATTTTGTTTTCTTCTCCGTCTTTTATCCCGATTCCATAATCTCTTATCTGAATTTTATAAAACATTTCCGTTTGTTTCATTGTGATATCGATTGTACTATTGCTTTTGCTATATTTGACTGCATTATCAAACACATTATAAAACGCCTCACACATCCAGTTTTTATCATGTTCGCAAATGATTTTCTCTGGCAATTCTACTTGAAAAAAGATTTCTTTCTCTTCTGCCTTTTTCTGTATTTGCCCCAACGCATTTAGAATCGTTTCGACAAGATTTTCTTTTTGCATGTGAACTTGTATGATTCCTTGCTCTAATCGAGCAGTTTTTATAAAGCTTTCCACTAAAAAACATAATTGTTCTTCACTTGTTCGCAAGTCTTTCATGTATTCTGTATTCAATACTTCTTGCGTTTCATCCAATGACTCTTGCAGCAATTCTGTATGATTTTTTATATTCGCCAGCGGTGTCCTTAGTTGATGCGCAATCTCAGAAATCAATTTTTGTATCTCATATTGACTTTTTTCGGCCTCTTTTCTTCTTCCTTCTAACATTTCCTGTAAACGGATTAACTGATTGGCCGTTTTAGAATAAAGCGTTTCCTTCCCTATATCAGAATCATCTAAGTCATTGCCATTTATTAAAGATTCGGTCAGTTTATATATTTTGTTCATTTCCTTTGTTCTAAAATGATTTTCAACTAAATATACAGTGCTTCCTCCGAGTATGAAACCTACTAAAAATACTGTGAAAATTGCTACAGCCATGCTAATCTCCCATTCTATATCCCATTCCAAATACATTACTGATAACATTCGATGAATCATTCAATTTCTTTTTCAGTCTGCTGATCATAACGCTAATTGTGTTAGAATCAATGAATTCACTATCGATTCCCCATATATTTTCCATTATCATCTCTTTTGTAAGAACCTGATTCTGGTTCATAATAAAATATTCCAAAAGCTGATACTCTTTGAGTGTTAACGATATTTCTGTTTTTCCTACAAAAACCTGTTTTCTATCCGAATACAAGATAACCTGCCCGCACATAAAAACATTTTCATTTGATTTTCTCTTCAAAACAACTTCCATACGTTTTAACAATACCTTTATTGAAAATGGTTTGACCACATAATCATCTGCTCCTATATCAAACGCTTTTAACATATCTTTTTCATCATCTTTTGCAGTTAAAAAAATTGCCGGGATTCTTCCATTTTTTTGAAGTTCCTGATATAGATTTATTCCATCTCCATCCGGTAATCCAATATCTACAATCAACAAATCTACAGAACTATCTATATTTTTAATTGCTTCTTTTCTTGAAGCGGCAAGAATCGTTGTATAACCTTGATTTTTCATAGATGTATCTAATGCTTTTCTTAACAAATTGTCATCTTCTATAATTCCTATTACCATACACACCTCCTGATTTTTCTAACTTATATATTAAAAAATGTCCTTGCATTCTTACCGTTATGTAAAAAAGCAGGATATATCCTTTTTTCGAGAACATATCCTGCCTGATATTTTATGACCCCAACATCATTTTGTCTGTTTACTTTTTATCCCGGGTTTCCATCAGAATTACAATCCCGGAACCAAATGTAATCTTTACTTCATCTTCTTCGAACTGGTTGCTGACACACAGACTGTCATAAGGTGTGAGCTTATGATCATGAAGCGGATATTTTGCACCTTTGATGCTCAAGCTGTAAATCTCCTGTCCTAATGGGAATATTGAAAAATACGGTCCATATGCATCCTCGCGACGGATCACTGTGTCGCCGCCAATCAGGCGAATCTTATTTTGGGAATCCAGAATGACCGTATCAACTCCCGCTTTAAATGGAATTGTGAGTGTCTGTACATTTGCCCACAGATGGTCGATTCTTCCACCGGTCGCTCCGAGGATATAGATTTCACTGGCTCCAAGTGTCATTGCCAGGCGAATTGCGATTTCTGTATCTGATGCATCTTTTACCGGATTAAATTCGCGGATCGGAACTTTCGTCTCATTGCGGTAATAGTCTCCGATTTTCTGGTCTACACTGTCGAAATCTCCAACAATATAACTTGGAAGTATCTTATGATGATAAAGAAATTCCATTCCCTTATCAACACCAATAATAAACTGACTGTTCAGTGTTTCAAGTTCTGATAATACAAATGATTCCTCTAACTCTCCACCACTTACAATCACAATTTTCTTACTCATAAGTCTTCAAAATCTCCATCATCGCTTTTGTATTTTCTGCCGGGTCTCCCTTAAATACTGCTGAACCGGCTACAATAATATTCGCTCCTGCATCCAGTACTTCTTTGACATTAGTCTGGTAGATTCCTCCATCGACCTGGATATCTACGGAAAGTCCCTGATCTGTAATCATTTTTCTCGCCTCACGAATCTTATCCAGAGATTCTGGAATAAACTTCTGTCCTCCAAATCCCGGATGTACACTCATGATCAGTAACATATCAATGTCTTTTAACAGATCCTCTACTTTTGAAACCGGTGTTTCCGGGCAGATAGAAAGTCCTACTTTCATTCCACACTCACGAATCTTCGCAATTGTAGCGTTCACATCTTCACAAGCTTCCAGATGAATCGTCACGATATCGGCTCCAGCTTCTTTAAAAGCCTCCACGTAACGAATTGGTTCCTGCACCATAAGATGCGCATCCATAACCTGGTCTGTTGCATTGTGGATAGATTTTAATACCGGCATTCCAAAGGAAATGCTTGGCACGAACATTCCGTCCATAACATCAAAATGCAGATATTTTGCACCATTATCCTCTGTAAGTTTCATCTGCTCTCCAAGAACTTTAAAATCTGCCGACAATATTGACGGCGCTAAAATGTAATCCATAACTAGTACCTCCTCTTATTTTTCAATTCCTCATATAACTCTTTATAATCTTCATACCTGACAGCATGAATCTTTCCTTTTTCGACGGCTTCTTTCACAGCACAACCTGGTTCATGAATATGATCACACCCATTAAATCTGCACTGACCTTCATATAGCTCAAACTCCGGAAAATAATATTTCAGCTCTTCTTTTTCAAAATCATTCACATATAATGAACTGAATCCAGGCGTATCCATAATATAAGAATCTTCACCAATCATAAATAGTTCTGAATGTCTTGTCGTATGCTTTCCTCGCTCAATCTTTCTACTGATACTGCCAGTTTCCATATTGGCCTTTGGATTTAAAAGATTGATAATTGACGACTTTCCGACCCCGGAAGGGCCAGCAATTGCTGTAGTCTTACCTTCCAGCATCCTGCGCAAAGTTTCCATATTCTTTTCTTCTTTTGCACTGACAAATATAAGCTGGCACCCACATTTTTCATAGATTTCCGCCAGTTCCGATAATTTTTCTTCAGAAGCAATATCCTCTTTATTAAAGCACAAAATCACCGGTATCTCTTTCGTCTGCATCATAACAAGAAATCTGTCAAGCAGGTTAAAATGCGGGCTTGGCTTTGCCGCTGCAAATACGACCAGTGCCTGGTCAATATTCGCAACTGCTGGTCGGATCAATTCATTCTTTCTCTCAAAAATGTTTATAATACTTCCAGTCTTTTCCACTTCACTTAAAACTTCGATTTCTACGTCATCGCCTACCAGTGGTTTTTTCTTATCCTTGCGAAAGATTCCTTTCGCTTTACATTCATAAACACCGGATTCTACTACATGAACGTAGTAGAATCCGGCAATTCCTTTTACTATCTTTCCCTGCATCTTTTTCTATATCCTATTGCTGACCGCTGTCACTTCCACTTCCACTGCCGCTGTTGCCATTGTCCGTATTTCCACCAGTATTCGTGTTATCAGACGGTTTCGGTCCACGGCTTAATACATAAGTGATCGTGCTGCCTTTCGATACACTTCCTGAAGCCGGGCTCATAGAAATGATTGTTCCCTCTTCATAGTTACTGCTGTATTCATCTTTCTGCTTACTTGCATTCAAACCGTTCTGAGATGCCCATGACAGAAGTTCTTCCTCATCTTTTCCTGCAAAGTTCTGGATACTTACCTTATCGCTGCCACTGCTAAGTACCAGATTGACGGCTGTTCCGGCTGATACTTTTTTACCAGGTGTCACGCTCTGAGAAATAACATTTCCCTTTGCTACACTGTCATCATGCTGGGTGCTGGTAGATCCTACAGTAAGTCCTGCTGCCTGAATCTCACTTCTGGCATCTGCTTCAGATTTTCCACGCACATCCGGTACTGTCTTCTTCTGAGCTCCCTTACTTACAATCATCTTAACCTGCGTGTCTTTTGCTGCCTTGGAATTTGCTGCAGGTGTTGTACTGATTACATTACCTTCAGCTACATTATCATCATACTGAAATTCCGAAGTAGGTTTAAATCCTGCATCTGTCAATTTTTCCTGAGCTTCATCCTCACTCATGCCAGATACATCCGGCACAATAATCTCTTTTCCAATTAATGCGGAACTTACAACTACATGAACGGTTGAATGTTTCTTTACCTTTGTTCCGGCTTTTGTCTTCTGCTCACTGACTGTTCCTTCCTCATACTTCTCAGAATCTTCTCTAGAGTCAACTTTAATTCCAAGTTTCTTATCTTTCAGTGCTTTTGTTGCTCCTTCTTCTGTCATTCCGACAATATCAGGTACTTTTACTGTATCTTTGTCTGATGAATCTTCTGTTGTTGTTCCGGATCCAATAGATTTAAAAATTCCTGCTGCTTTTCCGACTGCAAAAATCAAAATAAATGCAATGATCAGTGCCACTACGATCATTAGAATCTTCATGACCTTGTTCATATGTGGATTAACTTCTTCTGCGCCTTTTCTGCCATCATAATCGTCATCATCGTACTCTTCTTCGTCATCATCATAACGGTCATCACCATAATCATCGTCATAGTCATCGGCGCCATAATCATCGTCATCTCCGTAATCATCATCATAGTCGTCATAAGAACTCCTGATATCATCCAGTTCATCATCTGTGATAATCACTGTATCTGCATTACGAAGTGGCGGAATTTCAACAAAATCCCCGTCCGGATCCATCATAGATCTCTTCAGATCTCTTGTCAGATCTGCTGTACTTGCATAACGTCTCTCACTGTTCTTCTGGGTACATTTTAAAATAATCTGCTCCAGACTGTACGGAATATCCGGTGCATACTCTGACGGAGGTGTGATTTCCTGCTGCAAATGCTTCATAGCAACTTCCACTGTTGACTCTCCGTCAAATGGTACTCTTCCGGTTACCATCTCATATAGTGTGATACCAATTGAATAAATGTCACTCTTCGCATCACTATAGCCGCCTCTTGCCTGTTCCGGAGATGTATAATGAACAGATCCCATTGCATTGGAACTGATCGTATTAGAAGTAACAGCCTTGGCAATCCCAAAATCAGTCACTTTGACCTTACCATCTCTGGATATCATAACATTCTGAGGTTTAATATCACGATGTACGATACCTGCCGCATGTGCTGCCCCGATACCATTGCACATCTGAATTGCAATGCTAATGACTTCTTTATGGGAAAGCTTTCCCTTCTTTTCAATATATTCTTTTAAAGTGATGCCCTCTACCAGTTCCATCACCATATAATAAAGTCCCCGGTCCTCTCCGACATCATACACATTTACGATATTCGGATTCAGAAGTCCTGCGGCTGCCTGCGCTTCTGAATGGAATTTACGGACAAAATTCTCGTCTTCGCGATATTCTTTTTTCAATACTTTGATCGCGACATAACGGTTCAGCATTGTGTCTTTTCCCTTATAGACATCTGCCATACCACCGGCACCAATTTTGCTCAGTACCTCGTATCTCTTTCCTAATACAATACCATCTTTTACCATGCACTCACCTCATCTGCAAGCGGCTCAGCTAAAACAACCCCTATGTTATCTCTCCCGCCATTGCTGTTTGCTTTTTCGATCAACATCTGTACTGCCTCGACGATGTCTCTCGCTCCCTTTACAATATCAAACATATCCTCATCTTCAACCATATTACTGAGACCATCGGTACACATCAGGATCATATCCCCCTTTTTCAGCCGATATTCGTAAATATCAGCCTCTACTTCTTCCTTGACCCCCATGGCTCTTGTAATAATATTCTTATCCGGATGATTCTTAGCTTCTTCTGCTTTTATACCTCCCAGACGAACCATCTCTTCAACAAGAGAATGATCCTTGGACAACTGTTTTATCTTATCACCAATCAGATAAAGACGACTATCTCCGACATTCGAAAAATATAAAGTATTCCCTATTACAGTAGCTATTACGAGTGTCGTTCCCATACCTTCTAACTTCACATCAGACTGTGCTGCCTGTATCAGCTTATGATTTGCTACAGACACAATACTCTTCAAGATTTCTTCCGGTTTATCAAGTTCTGTCTTTTCCAGTTCTTCATGGACAACCTTCACGGTATATTTTGACGCAAAATCACCCGCTTTATGTCCTCCCATTCCGTCTGCTACTACAAGCAGATTCGGGAAAGGACCTACCGGCTTATCTGTCACATAGACATAATCCTGATTCATCTCACGTTTTCGACCCACATCAGTCTTCGCATATATCTTCATCTGGTCTCTCCTCTTTTACAGCACCATATCGTCTTCTGAGCTGTCCACAGGCTCCGTCAATATCAGAGCCTCTTTCCCTTCTAATAGTAACATTTATTCCGTTTTTTTCAAGTTTATTTTGAAATTCCATAGCTTTTTTGCTATCTGGCTTTTTGAAATCCCTCTCCTTAATTGGATTTACCGGAATCAAATTCAGATGACAGTTACGGTGTTTCAATATCCCGGTCAGTTCTTTTACATCGTCCGGTCCATCATTCACGCCTGCCACCAGACTATATTCAAAGGTCACTCTGCGCCCGGTCTGCTTGTAATAATCATCACAGGCTTCCAGTACTTCTGAAAGTTCGTATTTATTCGCGATCGGCATCAGTTTTTTACGCTTTTCCTGACTGGAACCATGCAGCGACAATGCAAGAGTAATCTGAAGTCCTTCCCCTGCCAGTCTGTGAATATTGGGTACAATTCCACAAGTGGAGGCGGTAATACTTCTCTGGCTGATATTCAACCCATGTTCATCACTAAGCATATGTATAAATTTTACAAAGTTATCGTAATTATCCAAAGGCTCTCCTGTTCCCATAACAACAACATTGGATACTCTTTCGCCTGTCATCTTCTGGATCTGATAAATCTGTCTTAACATCTCAGAAGTTGTCAGATTTCTCTCAAGCCCATCCAGTGTAGACGCACAGAATCTGCACCCCATCCTGCATCCGACCTGTGAGGAAATGCATACCGAATTGCCATAGTTATATTTCATAAGAACGCTTTCGATACGGTTCCCGTCCTCCAGCTCAAACAAAAATTTTTCTGTCGGATCCACCTTGGAGATCTGATGGGCGACCACTTTCACTTTACGGATTTCATACGCCTGATCAAGTTTTTCCCGAAGTGCTTTCGACAAGTTTGTCATCTCATCGAATTCTTCTGCCAGTTTTTCATGAAGCCATGCATAAATTTGTTTTGCACGGAACGGTTTTTCTCCGATGCTCTTTATCTCATCCTGTAATTCATCATAGTTATAAGATACGATGTCTTTTTTCTCCATGACCTTGCTCCAATCTATTGTTTTCTAAATTCAGCAATATAGAATCCATCCCCCATATCGCTTCCCGGCAGCATCTGTTTTTCCCGGATTTTTTCAAATTCCGGAAAGTTTTCCACAAACCATGCCGTGTTATCCTCATTTTCTTCCCGATTAATTGTACAAGTGCTGTACAGAAGTTTTCCTCCTGGTTTTACATAATTATGGACAACTGTCAAAATCTGTCTCTGTAAATCTGCAAGTCCTTTCGCCATCTCTACTGTCATCTTACTCTTCAAGTCTGGTTTTTTACCAAGAATTCCAAGTCCTGAACACGGAAGATCTGCAATTAGAATATCTGCTTTTTCATAAGACGCCTCATCATTGATCGTCGCATCCTGGCATACAGCCTCTATGTTATCAAGTCCGCTTCTTTCAATATTCTCTTCAATCAACGCAACCTTGTATTCTGTCAGATCTCTTGCTTCCACATACCCGGTTCCAGACAACTTTTCCGCAAGGTGAATTGCTTTTCCTCCCGGTGCTGCACAGACATCGATCACATAATCTCCTTCTTTCGGTTCTGCCCATTCGGCCACCTGCATGGAACTGATATCCTGGATATAGAAATATCCTTTCTGAAATGCCAGAAGTCCTGCCAGATAATCATAATTGGTCAGTTCATATGCATAAGGAAGTACCGGGTGTCTGCGATAGACCACACCATCTTTTTCCAGTTCTTTTTCAAATTCTTCCTTTGAAACAACAGCTGTGTTACGTCTGACTGTCACTGGGCGCTCTTCAAGAAATGCTTTTCCCATCTTCTCTACTGTCTCTTTTCCATATACCGAGATCCACTTTTCTACCATCCACATTGGCAGAGAATATCTCACGGAAAGACAGGCAATCTCATTGGAAGGATCCGGATATGAAAGCATGTCCAGATTTCTGCTGATATTACGAAGGACTCCATTTACAAACCCTTTTAGATTCACAAATCCTTTTTTCCCTGCAAGTTTTACCGCTTCATTACACACCGCACTGTCCGGTACGTGATCCATATATTTTAACTGGTAGATCGAACTTCTTAAAATCGTGCGGATCACTGGTTTTTGTTTGTTCACTTTTACTTTTGAAAATTGATTGATGATATAATCAATCTCTATCTGACGCTCAAGCGTGCCCTCCACCACTCTCGTGATGAATGCACGCTCTCGTTTTTCCAAATACTGATATTTATCAAGAACATTTTTCAGGGCTATATGACTGTACTCCCCGTCTCTTGTAATTAAGAGCAGCGTCTCCAGTATGATTTCCCTTACATTTATCTGCGTTGCCATGTGTCTATCCTCATTTCCTTTTTATCAAACTATATCTTCACTCAATCACACCATCTTCACGACTACTCTTCTTCATTTTAACTAATCTCTTCAATGTCTAGTCGTCTCTTCTGCCACCTGTCAGAATCAGGATTCGCAAAAGTTGAAGGATTGCAGAAGCTGCACCTGCAACATAAGTAAGTGCTGCTGCCGTCAGTACCTTTTTGGTTCCGGAAAGTTCATCCGGATATAATAGATTGCTCTCACCCAGAATCTTTATCGCTCTTCTGGAAGCATTGAATTCTACCGGAAGTGTTACGATCTGAAATAACACTGCCAGTGAAAATGCCAGAATACCAAGATTCAGTAACACTTGGGACATCTGGGAATTAAAGAACAATCCCAGAAGAATCAGCGGCCACGCAATGGTACTTCCAAAATTGGCAACCGGAACAAGTGCACCACGAATCTGTAGCGGTGCATATCCCACCTGATGCTGGATTGCGTGTCCGCACTCATGTGCTGCTACTCCGACAGCTGCCACCGATGTCTGTCCATAAGTCGCATCAGAAAGCCGGAGTACTTTTCCTCTTGGGTCATAATGGTCTGTCAGATTACCGGATATCCTCTCAACCCGGACATCATAGATACCAGCCCTCCTCAGGATTGTCTCCGCAGCCTCTCTTCCTGTCATACCAGAATGACTTCTCACTCTGGAATATTTATTAAATGTTGAATTCATCTTCGCAGATGCGATCATGCAGATGACTACACCGATCAGAACAAGTACATAGGTCGGATCAAAATACATTGGATAATACATAACTTTCTACCTCCTTTATCCTTTAGGGGTATTATATATGAAAAAGACGCAAAAACACGTCTTTTCATACTTTCTTAACATTTTTTTAGAATTTCTCCATATTCCAGGTGATTTCCTCTAAGAAATGCGCCCGCATCCATACGTTTTTTGCCTTGAAGCTGAAGTTCCTCAATCTTCAGAAGTCCTTCACCAGTCTGGACATAAAAACTGTCTTTTTCCACTTTTACAATCGTTCCGGCTTCCTGGTCTGTATTGTCTTCCACGACATCTGCCTGCCACAGCTTGATCACTTTATCATTCCAGTGTGTGTAAGCACTTGGCCATGGGTTTAAACCTCGGATCAGGCGCTCAATCTGAACAGCCGGATCATTCCAGTTAATATTACCAAGATTCTTATCCAGCATCTTTGCATATGCAGTCGTGCTCTCTCCCTGCGGCTCCCATGTAGCTGTCTTATCTTCCAGGCATTTTAAAGTCTCTACACAAAGCTTTGCTCCTGCCTCTGCCAGTTTATCGTGCAGGCTTCCACCAGTCTCCTTTTGATCTAGCGGGATTTCTGTCTTTAAGATCATATCTCCTGTATCCAGGCCTTCGTTCATCTGCATCGTTGTCACACCAGAAACCTTCTCACCATCAATGACTGCCCACTGAATCGGTGCAGCTCCTCGATACTTTGGAAGTAAAGATGCATGGACATTAATGCAGCCATAAGGTGTCATCTGTAGAATTTCCTTTGGAAGGATCTGCCCAAACGCAATAACAACCATAATATCTGCGTTATATTTTTTCAATTCTTCAATACATTCCGGCTCCCGGATCTTTTTTGGCTGATAAACCGGAATGTCCCGGGCAAGAGCTGCTTCCTTGACCGGCGTATACTGCACCTTGCCACCACGCCCTTTCGGTTTATCCGGCTGTGTCACTGCAAGAACAACCTCATGCCCGGC
>ENA-OPCZ01001796-OPCZ01001796.1-human-gut-metagenome-genome-assembly--contig:-NODE-1796-length-10828-cov-2.694328_pt1 | contig 10828 bp, 8 predicted proteins | sample MGYA00241566_ERZ501483 | MGnify/ENA primary metagenome ERZ501483 (study PRJEB25962, sample SAMEA1965191) | human gut metagenome | biome: human gut; feature: human-associated habitat; material: faeces... | reverse complement strand
AAACCTTTTCCAGAGTTTCACGGCCGATGTCATCATATCCATAACCGGAAGAACTTCCGAAGCATTCGGCACTTACCTTATTTTTCTGCATGGCAAGAAATCTTTTGTCCGCAAGGATGGCATTGATCAGGCTGTCCTGACAGATAGGGTGGAAACGTTCCTTCTGAAAATCATTGGTGATGGCGGGAAGATAGTCCTGGATCTTATCATATTCGTTTGTTTTCAGGTAATTTTGAAGTGTCTCAAGTTTCTGAATGGTAGCCTGCTGAAATGCAAGAGTCTCCTGTTTTCTGGAAACAAACAGCTGCTCCTGTTCTTTCTGTAACTGTTCCTGCTTCTGAAGAGCCTGAAACTTTGCTTCTTCCTGAGCATTTTTGAGCGATCGTCTGGCAAGAAGGTAGATCCTGCGGTAAGTGAGGAACAGAAAAAAGAGGAGCATTATCTGGCAGAACAGAGCATATTCCTGCAGCAGAGCCTCCAGGAAAAGAGATGCCTGAACACAGAAAAGTTCTATAAAAAGAATAACAAAGCCTCGTTTCATAAAGTCCTCTTTTCCGGCGGAAGTTCTGAAAGAATTGTTTTCAGATATGCATCTGCCTCATGATATTTTTTTGCGCGGATCAGATAATTCAGTGAAAAGAGATGGTTTTCCATATCGTGATTCCATTTTCGCACAGATCGATATTCCTGTTCCATATCTTTTGTATATTCCAGCTGTTTCTGAAGAAAGCTCATTTGCTGAATCAACAGTTCGTGTCTTTTTTCTCTGACAGAAATGTTGTGAAAAGCCCTGGCTATGATCAGACAGCAGAGAAGATTTAGAAACCAGTATAAAATGATCAGCCATTTTAACCAGGGAGAATTTTCCCGATATAGCAGTATTCCCATAAGAAGTGAAGATGCCTGTACGGGAAAAAGGAGTTCAGCAATGGTGGTCAGATGAATACTGTGGGAATAATCCCGGATCAGAGGAACCAGTTTTTTAATAAAAAGCAATGCAACGAAGAAATCTATGGTCATTAAAAAAAGCATTTCACCGGATGTATAAAGCAAATTATAACGAAACGATTTTCCGTGGTGTATAAGAGTGTAAATCGGCAGGGTAAACATTACAGCGATATTTTCAGAAACTGCCAGAATACATATTAGGATCAGAAATGTGGAAATCTTTTTTTTCAGAGGATCGGAAAAATAAAAAACTGTCATGAGAAGAAGTGTCAACTGGATAAGCCAGGACCCCATACTGGGAAACCAATATTTTGACATACCGGCAGCTGTCATCGGAATCATAAATGAGAGAAAAAAACGGATACGGTTTTTTGAAAAAAAGCTCCGGGATGGCGTAAGGATACCAGTGCAAAATCGGACACAGATATAGGAATTTATGAAAGAACTCGGAAGAAGAGCGTATAAAATAAATTTCAGAAACTGTGGCATGAGAGTACCTTCTTTCTTGGAAATGTTATAGGATATCAGAGCAAAATACGAAAGTCAGTCTTTCGGAATCACAGCATCAGCAGAGAAAAAGATTTTTTAACATCTTCATAATGTGCGCGGCTGACAGGAATCTGCTGACCGGTGGTCAAAGTAATTTCTGTATGCTGGAGCCTGGAAACTGCATGAAGGTTCACAAGGAAACTTCTGTGGCAGCACACGAAAAAATCTGGAAGCTGTTGCTGGAGAATATTCAGTTTGTCCCGGACTGTATAAGTTTCAGATTTTGTATAAATAAATGTTTCACGCAGATTACGCTCCAGAAACAGGATATCATTTACCGGAATCCGGTGATGTGATTGCTTGATTTTAACGGTAAGAAAAGGTTCCTTATCTGTCTGAAGATTCTTAAGAGCAGCATCCAGTGCAGCCGGCAGATATTCGTTAAGCTGGTTTTTGTAAATGAAGTAGGTGTGCTTCGTAGAATAGACATCGGAGGCATATTCCAGATACTGACTGATAAAGATCAGCTGTGTCTGTGGATTCTCTCCGTTTATTATCTGGCCAAGTTCAATTCCGGAAACCGTTTCCTCTCCCAGAGAAATATCCAGAAAAACAATATCATAAGGACATCCCATCTCCGGCAGAGAAGTCATAAATTCCTTTCCGGAAAGGAAGGGATGCAGTTCATAAGGTACTTTCAGAATAGTTTCGATATTTTTCTTTATAATCTCCACAAAGATCTCACTGTCTTCGCAGATTGCAATTTTCAACATACGCATACTCCAGAAAATTATTCGGCTGCCCGAGACAGCCGTAGTGTCGTTATATGTCAAATATACATGAAAACAGGTGGAAAGTCCAGTGAGAGGGAAAAAGCAGCGTACACAGACAAAATGTGAAAGTATGTTATATTACACTGGTAATTGTAAAGAACAGAAATAAGAATGAAGTTATTTATTACCACTTTTGGGCTATTTATGCAGAATGGTTGAAGTAAGAAGGTTCAGGATGTTATGATTAATTAATAATAGTCAAGGAAGCACATGCTCATTTTTTAAAGAAGTATGTGCTTTTTTAGTGCAGATTTTGTCGAAATGTTTTAATTGCGTTTTCGCCCATATTGTGCTAATGTAAAGAAAAAGCATTTCATTTCTATTGATCTGTGCGGAACACTTCCGTATCTGTAATTCACCGGCCATTCGGCTTTTACAAAGAAATCTCAATGCTTAAATCACATGATCACGCAGGGAGATTTCCGGAAGCTGTTTTTACTGTAGGATTCTCCCGACTGCCCAAGAAGGAGGATACTACATGGGAGAAAGTAACATCGATGTATTAACTGCAAACCGGATGTATAAATCCCGGATCTTTGCAATGTTGTTCAGCGACAGGAATGAATTGCTGAAACTTTATAACGCAATTAACGGAACCAGTTATGATGACCCGGATCTTCTCCAGGTGAATACGCTGGAGAACGCTGTGTACATGTCCATGCAGAATGACGTTTCATTTATCATTGATATGCGGCTGAACTTGTATGAACATCAGTCAACTTACAGTCCGAATCTGCCAGTCCGGTATCTGCTGTATGTGGCGGATGTGTATTCGGATTATACGAAAGATATGAATCTTTATGGAACGAAAGCTGTGAAACTGCCGACACCGAGGTTTGTGATCTTCTACAACGGCCAGGCAGAACAGCCGGACCGGAAAGAATTGAAATTGTCGGAGCTCTTTTCAATTCCGGATGCAGACCCGTCTCTGGAACTGAAGGCAGTCATGTTAAATATCAATAAAGGTCATAACCGGAAACTGATGGAAACCTGCCGGACCCTCCAGGACTATGCGGAATATACCTTCCGTGTAAGAGAATACGCAGCGGAAATGCCACTGGATCTTGCAGTAGAGCAGGCAATCACAGAATGCATCAGCGAAGGGATACTGGCAGATTTTCTGAGAAAAAACCGAGCGGAGGCGAAGAAAGTGAGCATATATGAGTACGATGAAGAACGGCATATGAGACAGACTCGTGAGGAAGGTATGGAAGAAGGATATGCCAATGGGTTTAGTCAGGGAATTGAACAGGGAATTACGCAGACGGTAATTAATTTACTGAAGTCGGGGCTTTTAACAGACATTCAGATCAGGGAGATAACAGGACTTGATCAGGAGCAATTGGATGAATTGAAGAAGAGATGAAATAAAAATATTGTAAGACTCATCAGTTAATAATGGTGAAAGAAGCACATACTTATTTTACAATTTATTTTGTGAAGAAGTATGTGCTTTTTTATTCAAAAAATCAGTGTATACAGACAAAATGGAACAAATGTGAAAGCATATTATATTACACTGGTAATTGTAAAGGACAGAAATAAAAAAGAAGGAAGTTATTTATTACCACTTTGGGGCTATTTATGTAGAATTGTTGAAGTAAGAAGGTTCAGGATGTTATGATTTAAAAAATATATGATTATAATTCAGATATAGGAAGAGTTATTTGTTTACGGATATATTCATCACAATGACTTATATAATAACAGAGGAAAACAATGAACAGTATATATTTGATCCTGATGATCATAATTGGAGCAACAGGCATCGCACTTATTGGCAGTATATTTTTTTGCTGGATTCCGAGTGCGCATTTCAGAAAAGTTTATCATGTGGGGGTAATTCTGTGTGAGTTTTTATTTCTGAATTTTTTCATTGCCGGATCGATTTTGAGCAGGATTCACAGTGGATTAAGTATGGGAATGTTGTCAGGAGCACTGTTTGGCATTTGCATGAGTATTTTTATCAATTTGAATGAGAATGGAGGCGGATCTGATCAGCTTCAGATTATCCTTACCATTATTACAGCAGTACTTGTGTGCGGACTATCTGTACTGCGACTGAGAATAAGTACAGCATTGAATATTTTTATGGGTTCGTTCGTTATTTTGTTTTTGCTCTTTTGTATGTTTTTGCAGGGAAGAGTACAGTCAGGAATAATGCTGATAATTACGCTGATCTTAGCAATGGGACTGGCAGTCCTGGGATATCTGCAGCATTCTTATGGTTTTATGATCGTGACAGCTGTTTTGGGTGGCTTTATTGCAATGATTGGAGTTTCCAGTATAAGTGCAGATTCGAATCCGGGGTATATTATTCTGACACTTATGACAGAAGCATCTGAAACAGAAAAAATCCTGCTTCTGGCAGGAAGCGTGTTGCTGGCAGTTTGTGGGATCGTGGTTCAGATGCAGTCAGATACCTGGAGAAATCCGGAGGCGGAAACGAAGCAGATATATACACTGATCTCTTATATAAACACATTTCTGGATAATGATAATGTAAGCCTGATCGCCAGTGTACTATCCCTTATTGCGATTCCCTATTGCGGATACATGTTAAAGAATAATATGGGATATATGCTTACAGGAATTGCGTCAGCTGTTTCTGTATTTATCCTGATACAGTGGACAAGAAAACGGGAATATTTGAAAATTATGCTTTTTCAGGTTTTCTATATGGCAGGATATCTGCTGGTGGAATATGCAGTATATAATGGAATGTATGTAAAAGGACAATACCTTGCTGCATTTCTGTATCTCTGGAAATATATGGCTGCCTGGGCTGTACTGTATCTGGAATATGAGATCCTGGGAATCAGGAACCGTTTGTCAATGGTTCTTATCGCCGGATTCTTTTCCAGATATCTTGTACGGATGATCGTTACTGGAAAACCGGAGATCATGATGTTTACCGGTGATATTATATTCTGGTTTGTATCTTTTGTTCTGTATGTGATCGTCTGGTGGAATGAAGACGAAATAAGTACAAATTGAAAAATCCGATCCACAACGCAAGTGGATCGGATTTTTTGTGCCGTATGGAAATATGTGCGATCAGTGGATCCCCATCCCCGCAACAAAGAAATACATCACAACAAAGTGGCACATGCTTCCCAGCATCACAAAGATATGAAACACTTCATGAGAACCGAAATTCTTATGTTTGGCATTAAAGATGGGAAGCTTCAGTGCGTAGATCACACCGCCGATAGTGTAAATAATACCGCCTGCCAGAAGCCATCCGAAACCTGCCCGCGGCAGATTGTGGAAGATCGGCACGAAAGCCAGGACACACAGCCAGCCCATTCCAATATAGATTACGGAGGAAAGCCATTTCGGGCAGTTGATCCAGCAGCCTTTGAGGATCATGCCGATGATGGCAACAGTCCATACCAGTGCACAGAGGATGTAACCGGTGCGGCCGTGAAGGACGATCAGGCATACCGGTGTATAGCTGCCTGCGATCATCACGAAGATCATCATGTGATCCATTTTTTTCAGGCGGCGGTTCACCTTGGCGGTGGAATTTACAGAATGGTAAAGAGTGCTTGCCAGATAAAGCAGGATCATGGTGAGGATAAAAACACTCACTGCAAAAACGTGAAGGATATCTGCGCTTCTGGCAGCTTTCACGATCAGCGGAGTAGCTCCGGCCACTGCGAGGAGCATGGCGATTCCATGAGTAATGGCACTTCCAGGGTCTTTTAATTTAAGTTTCATATAAAAAACACCTCCTGTATGATATTCCGCAGGAATCTGTTGTACGGATGCGGAATAGCAGTCAAATAACAATATAGAAATTGATAAAATAACATGTAGTATTAAAAACTATATAATGAGTATACAAATACTATACCACTATTATTCGAAAATGCAAGCCTTTTTTTCGCTGAAAATTTAATCGGGATTTTACAAAGTCTTGCACTGAAATAAACATTGGATAGCTATACTGGTAGCATTGCAGGCAAATTCCGGGCAGATCAGGGGAAAAGCAGATATCGCGGAACAAATGCCGGCGTTACAATAACAGAGCCTGCCGAAAAAGAAAAATATACGGTGGCACAGGAGGAGAAAATGGCAGATACAATATACATGAACAGGGAATTATCCTGGCTGAAATTTAATGAGAGAGTACTTGAGGAAGCTGAGAATCCGGAAAATCCGCTGTGTGAACGTCTCACATTTGCTTCAATCTATCAGAGCAACCTGGATGAATTTTATATGGTACGTGTGGGATCTCTTGTGGATCAGATGCTTCTGGCAAAAGATATCCGTGAAAACAAAACCAATATGACACCAAAGGAACAGTTGGATGCAATCCTTGCAAGAACCAAAAAGCTGAACCGGAAAAGAGATGTGGTCTATGAAGAGATCATGGAAAGCCTGGAAGAATATGGCGTACATATGCTGAATTTCCATAAGATCGAAAAAGAAGACCGCAATTATCTGGAACGTTATTTTGAGGCAGAAGTGGCTCCGGTTATTTCTCCGTCTATCGTCGGAAAAAGGCAGCCGTTTCCATTTCTCCGAAATAAAGAAATCTATGCAGTAGTAGTTCTGGAAACAAAAAAAGGAAAGGAAAAACTGGGTATCATTCCGTGCAGCAGTGCAGGCATCCAGCGCCTCATCCCGGTTCCCGGAAAAACAGGCACTTACATGCTGTCTGAAGAACTGATCCTTCACTTTGTTTCAAAAATCTTCAAAGGCTATCACATCAAAGCAAAATCTCTGCTCCGTATTACCAGAAATGCAGATATTGACGCAGACGCTCTTTACGATGAAGATCTGGATTACCGTGAATTTATGGTAGAGCTGATCAAGGCAAGGAAGAAACTGGCACCAATCCGTCTGGAACTGTCAAGAGAAATGGACGGAGATGTTGTTGAAACACTTTGCGAGTATCTGGAAGTGGACAAGAATTTTGTATTCCGTGGAGATATCCCGCTGGATCTTTCTTTTGTATTCCAGATCCAGGACGGCCTGAGAAAAAGAACAGAGCTTTTTTATGAAAAAAGGATTCCTCAGAAATCACCAATGTTTAACAGCCATGAACCGATCCTTGACCAGATCGCGAAAAAAGACCGTTTTCTTTCCTATCCATATGAGAGTATCAAACCGTTTCTTACAATGCTTCATGAAGCAGCCAATGATGAGGATGTCGTTTCCATCAAGATGACTCTTTACCGTGTAGCGAAACAGAGTAAGGTTGTGGAAGCTCTGATCGAAGCGGCAGAAAATGGAAAAGAAGTGTTCGTTCTGGTGGAGCTGAAGGCACGTTTTGATGAGGAAAACAATATTGGATGGTCCAGACTTCTGGAAGATGCGGGCTGTCATGTGATCTATGGTCTGGATGGTTACAAAGTACATTCCAAACTTTGCCAGATCATGAAGAAAAAAGACGGAAATGTGGAATATTATACACAGATCGGAACTGGAAACTACAACGAAAAAACAGCCCGTCTGTATACAGACCTTTCTCTGATGACTGCTGATCCGAAGATCGGAACAGAAGCAGCAAGAGTATTTCAGGCACTGGCAATGGGAGAAACGGTTGAAGATATGGACCATCTTCTTGTGGCACCAAAATGTCTCCAGAACAAAGTACTTGCCATGATCGATGAAGAGATCGAACATGCCAAAGTTGGAGAACAGGCATATATCGGGCTGAAAATGAATTCTCTGACAGACAAGCGTATTATGAACAAACTGGTGGAAGCATCCTGCGCGGGAGTACACATTGATATGGTTGTCCGCGGTATCTGCTGTCTGATCCCGGGAGTAAAAGGTCAGACAGAAAACATCCACATTATCAGTATTGTAGGACGTTTTCTGGAGCATTCCCGTATTTACATTTTCGGAACACAGGAGAGGGCAAAGATCTATATTTCATCTGCGGACTTTATGACAAGAAATACTCTTCGCCGTGTGGAAGTTGCAGCTCCTATCGAAGACCCGGATATCCGGATGCAGATCCAGGAAATGTTCGTGACAATGCTCAGTGATAACCGCAAAGCGAGGACCATGAACAATAAGGGAAATTATAAGATCGAACCATCCGATAATGCTCCATTGAACTCCCAGGAAGTATTTCTGGAGCAGGCATATGACAACGCAGCTCCTGTTGTTATGGAGAAATAAGAAAACAGAATATAAAAAGCGGGGTTTTTCTTTGATAATATGTCTGTACTGTGATAAGATAAAAACAGTGTTCCTGCAAATGAGTGCAGGCGGAAGGGAGAATTTATGGCACACAGGAAAGTAGTGCTTTGTCTGTTAGGCGCGACTCTGGCAGCATCCCTGTTCAGTGGATGTTCCGGAAAAAAGTCGGACCCTGTTACAGTTACAGTATGGACATATTATAATGGCGATCAGCTGGATACTTTTAAAGACTTGACAGAGAAATTTAATGACACAGTTGGAAAGAAAGACGGCATCACCGTAGAAACCAAGAGTCTTGGAACCGCAGAAGATCTGGAACAAAATGTCCTTGCTGCAGCGGATGGTGAGGTAGGGGCGTCCGAAGTACCGAATATTTTTTCGGCTTACTCAGATACAGCCTATACCATGGATCAGAAGGACATGCTCGTAGACCTTTCCGGTTATCTTACAGATAAAGAAAAAAGTGAATATGTAGAAGAATATCTGAAAGAGGGAGATTTCTCGGACGAAAAATGTTCTGACGTCCAATCAGGAGCTGTCAGCTTTGCAGGAATATGTCAATGAGGAGGCACAGAACCTTATTGATTCCGGACAGATCCGAATTGAAGATATCGGAAATAATAAAGAATCTTATCTGCCGCTGATGGAAAATATCTGCAGCAAAACCGTCCGGTAAAGAAACTTTCTGATGAGGTAGAAGAGGCACAGAAGAATAACAGCACTTCGCTCCGCTTTTCCGACACGGGAATCCGGGAACTTGACCAGTTTGCCGGAGCAATTACGCAGATGAACCAGGACATGCTTACCATATCTACGAAATTCTTAAGGATCATGGAAATGGCAAGTGTAGAACTTGGAGGTTTTGAAGTTCGATCGGAGAATGAAAGCGTTTATGTAACAGATAACTTTTTTTCTATGCTGGGCAAAAAGAAACTGTCGGAAAAATCAATGACAGGAAAAGATTTTATGGAATTTTTTGATTCCTATAATAAAAGCTGCCATCACACGGTTAGAGGAGATGGTTCCAGAGTTTACAGTGTGATCCATAATAGCGGAGAAATACGATATGTCCGCATGGAGATCAAGACAGAACCGGATCGGCAGATCGGCCTTGTGGAGGATGTTACAAAAGTTACCAGGGAGCGTATGAATATTGAACATGAAAGGGATTATGATACGCTTACAGGACTTTACAACAGGCGGGCATTCCAGAGAGAAAGTGAAAAACTGTTCCGTGAGCATCCGGAGAAACACAACTGCGAAAGCAGTTTTTGCAGTCGATGAAGAGGGAAGATATTGCCTATTATTATCAGCCTATTGTATCGGCGGTTACAGGTAAGATCAGAGCTCTGGAAGCATTGATGCATGTAGAAATGTCAATGCTGAAATCCCCGGAAGATGTATTGCGTCTTGCAAAAGAAGAAAAATGCCTTCATGATCTGGAAAGAATCACTTTTTTCTGCGCGGCAGAAGGATATTGCAGACTTCGGGCAAATGGAAAAGTAAGAGGTGATGAGCTTCTGTTTGTAAATTCCATTGCAAGTGAGTACATGACAGATGAGGAATGCAGAGAATTCAGGCAGAGATATTTGGATATCCGGTCTCAGCTGGTTCTTGAGATCACAGAACAGGAACTTCTCAGCAAAGAAGCTCTTGAAAGAAAAACGTCAAAAGGATTTCTGGGTGCGGTCGCTCTGGATGATTATGGAAGCGGATACAACAGTGAAAAAAGTCTTCTGGCACTTTCACCGAAGTATATTAAGGTGGATATGGTGATCATCCGTGATATTGATACGGATATAGATAAACAGCAGATCGTAGCAAACATTGTGAAGTATGCACATCAGCGTGGAATGTATATTGTTGCGGAAGGCGTGGAGACAGCGGAAGAGCTTAAAAAAGTTCTTGAGCTGGAGGTAGATCTGCTTCAGGGATATTATCTTTCACGGTCGGCAGCAACGCCTGGAGCGATTAATCCGGATGCTTTGAAGATCATTGAAGAAAACAGGAAAAGATAAAAAAGAAAGTCGGGAAGAGCAGGTTTTCCCGGCTTTTTTTATACATATTTCTCCCAGTTTTTCACATAATAACCATACGGATAAAAGATAAACAGATAAAAGATACAGGAGGAATATTAGAAGATGAAAGCAACGGGAATTGTTCGTCGGATCGATGACCTGGGCAGGGTGGTGATCCCGAAAGAGATACGTAAAACGCTGCGGATCAAAGAGGGGACACCGATGGAGATCTATACAGACCGGGAAGGACAGATCATTCTGAAAAAATATTCGCCCATCGGAGAGTTGAATACTTTTGCCCGGGAATATGTGGAGGCACTGGTGCAGACTACCGGGCTGGCGGCATGTATCACAGATCGTGATCTGGTGGTGGCGGCA
>ENA-OPCZ01001793-OPCZ01001793.1-human-gut-metagenome-genome-assembly--contig:-NODE-1793-length-10834-cov-62.935894_pt1 | contig 10834 bp, 4 predicted proteins | sample MGYA00241566_ERZ501483 | MGnify/ENA primary metagenome ERZ501483 (study PRJEB25962, sample SAMEA1965191) | human gut metagenome | biome: human gut; feature: human-associated habitat; material: faeces... | reverse complement strand
CGACCCATTTCTGGTGCCATTTCTTCTCGATTTCTCTGAAGTTGTATTCCATTGTCTTTATCTAATTATTTTGTTTCTTTTCTTAAATATAATAAGGTAAAACCCCATTCAAGGTGCAAAATTACATTTATTTTAGCACATTACAAAATAAAATGCAAGTTTTTTATGAATGAAACTATCGATATTATAGTCTTTTAATGAGGAAAAAGGATAAAAAAGGTTGTCTTTTTATAGAAGATTACTAAAAAGACTTTTAGAAGAACATTAGATAATTATCTGTTGTTCAGATTCTTAAAATTATCTTGGAGAAAGATATCTTTCTCCAAGATAATTCGATAAAGATGACGTAATTTTCATAGATGAATTCATCTACAGCAGTCCCCTCTGTAAAATGTTTCCTCAAAATATCTATGATTCTATCGTTGATACCAACAGTAGTAGCAAACTCCTCCAAATCAATTCTTCGCCTTTGAGCCAGCAGTTTATCAGCACCCACCATCTGCCAGCCACAAGCAGCGTGAAGACGGCATTAAAGGTATTGGTGGATAAGCAGCTGGTTTTTCGAAAGTCCAGCTAGCCTCTTCTTATTCCTTCATTTTCTGAATTTCCTCCAGTGGAAGCTCTGTGGCCGTTGCCACTTGCGCTTCAGAAAGACCCATTGATAAAAGGCGGTAAGCTGTGGCTATCTTTTCTTTCGCCATTCCTCTCTTCTCATCAAACTTTCTGGTGGCATATATATCACGCATATTCTTGATGTCCTCGTCATAAAGCTCAAGTTCCTCGCGGGAAAGCTTGCGGAGGTCGCCTATCTCTGCCAACTTGCGGAAGACTGGATACTTCTCGCTGAATGGCATCTGCTCAAACATGTTCATATTCTTCACTATATAAATCCAACAATCAAATATATCCATACACTCTGCCTCCGTCTGCTTGTCGAACAATGGCAGTTGGAGGTACACAATACGCATTCTGTCGGACACTCGCTGGCGTGTCTGCAAATCGGTAAGCACCAAGTCGGTACGAAATTCCTTTAGCACCGGACTGTCCGACACGAAATCCATGAAACATACCGTATAGACTGGAGCCAAGTGATAGTCCCAGATTCCACGAACACCCTGCTGCACAATGGCACGTGCCGTGTAATACAATGCCCTGTCGGCAAAGTATTCCTGTTCTTTCTTCTGCATCTCGACGATGACATGCTTGCCCTCGTTTGTGACGCAATAGACATCGAAGACCACACCACGGTCATCGGGGCGCAAGCCAAGTTTTTCGGTCTTGGCAAACGTCACGTCCTTGATTACCAACTCGTCTTCAAACAGTCCATTGAGGAATGTTATCAGGCATTCTTTAGTGTCCTCGCTTCCAAAGATTCGCTTGAAAGCCCAATCGACACGTGGGTCTATAAATCTAGCCATCTTCTTATGTTTTATAAGGTCGTGGACGCAATATTGCTATTCGGTGGCAAAGATACGACTTTTCCTCGTAACTTCCAAGGTTTTTGGGGAAAATGTAGGGATGATGATAAAGAAAAATAGGCGGCTTCTGGTATGTAAATAATATTCCAGAAAAGGACAATCGTGAAGAAACTCCCGGAAAATGGGCAAAGAAGAAATCGAAAATCTTCCCTTAAGAGATTATTTTCATTGCATTTAACTTGTAAAGTTATTTGTAGTCGCTAATGCTAAGTGGAGAATAAGGGTGCAATTAGGCTTTGGTGTGGCTATAAAAAAGATATGCCCTCTTGCTTCGCAGCAAAAGGGCATACGCTCAGTTTTCATTATTTGAATAGTGTAAGTCAAAAAATGAACCAAATTTAAAAACTATTCTTATCAACCTAAATTTTATACCTAAATCTTATAAACCTAATCTAACAATAAGCCTAGTCTATAATTCATTCATTATGTATAATAGTTATTCCGTACATTCTGGTTTCTGAATCCGGTTATTATTGAATGGCAAATTATCAATTGGTGATGGAAAACCATCTAACTGATTTCCGTCGCAAAAACCAGATAAAGTATTTAAGTGTTCGATTTTGCAAATCATTAACGACCATTATAGATAAATACGGATGAGCCAGGAAGATTCAATACCAAAGGAGTATCAATGTCGATAGCCTTGTTGATTGGCATTCCATCCAATTCTGCCTGGTTAAAGGCATGGGTCAATGTAATCTTTCCACGAACATAGGCAGGGATATCCAATGCTTCTCTCAGAGTTGTGGTGAAGGTCTGTGCACTGGCTGAAGGGTTGCGCAAGGTAAGCACACTCTTCTTGCCGTTCCATGCAGCCCAGCCATATACGTTTGCCTTCTTGCCATCCCAAGGATTGCCACCAACCCAGTGAGCATCAGGCAATACATCAGCCTGTTCCTGCTGCCACTTGATGCACTCTGCCAAGTCTTTCCACAAAGCACCTGCGTTGCCCTGGTTGTCCTTGATTTCGTCCATCAGCTTGTAGTCGTTGTACAGCTCAACCATGCCCGAACCGCAGGCAAAGGCGCAGCGCATCTCACGAACGATTCCATCGTAATCCATATTCTTGGAAACAGCACCCCAACGGCTCAGGATGAATCCGTGAGTCATCAAAGTGTTGATAGGGCATACTGGTGATCTCTGTATGAAGTTCTGATAAACCAAACGGTCGCGATAGGTAATCCAGCGCTCACGGTCGGTGCCCTGGTCACCAGCCTCGCCGTAATCACCCTCCTGACGCCATACTGCATCTGTGAAGTGGAACCAGAATGGAGAAGCCCAGGTTCCTACGGTGGTGTTGAGGAAAATGTCTGGACGCTTCTGGCGTACGGCACGCTCGATGCTGATGATGGCCTCGGCATTCTCTTCGCCTCTTGTTCCTTCGTCAGGACCGATGGCTGAAGCCTGTGCGCTGATACCATCAAACTTGAAGAAGCGGAAGTCGTAACGGTCGATCATATTGGTGCAGCAACGGATGAAGAAGTTGTAGTAATCCTCATTGCTCAGCTGCATACCACCTTTAGAACGCCAGTAAGCACGGCGATATTCGCCAGACTGACCATAGCCGCCCACAGGACCTAACCAGGCACCGATACCAGTACCCATCTGCTTAGCCTCGTTGGCTGGCTCATCGAATCCGTTAGGGAAGTTAGGGTTGAAAGTCCAGGTTCCATACTGGTCCCAACCGTCATCCCATACAAAGGCCTTTGGAGTCATCTGATATTTATCATAGAAATGTGTCTTCCAGTGACTTACCACGTCGGCACACTGTTCTACGGTCATATTGCCCTTATAAGAAGGAGCTTGTGCGTTGTTACGGTCGATGTTCAACTCATACCATGAGATATAGACCGGATAAGGTCTCCAAGCCACAGCTCTTTCACGCTCGCTGTAAGCCAGGAAAGAGCGGCGTAACTGCTTAGGCGCAACCAAGCCCACTACAGAACTGATGTTCCATGTTTTGCCAGCTTTTAAAGTGGTGTTTCTTCTCCATAAGCTTTCTATGTGGGTAGCATTGCCTTCATCCTTGCTGGAATTCAGACCCATTGGAGTTTCCAGACCAGCAAAGATATGATTGCTTGCCAGGATGGCACCACGGGTATTACCCACCACTTCTGGAGCGGTATAGGCACTGTTCTTGGCTACCAGGTAGTTCATTGCCACGATTCCCTTCATAGGTAAATCTTTGGCAGCCTGGATATCCATTTCAGTGCGCAGGTAGTGCGAGCCGTTTCTCAATATGGCACGCCAAACGATAGAAAGTTCTTCGTATGTAAAACGAGCTTCCAGAGCCTTGCCTGCATAACGGAGAGATGCAGTTGCGGCAGATGGATTCTCTGCCAGGGTTACCATCTTTACATCTTCAAGTTTCATCTCGGATGCGGTAATGTTTTTGCCGTCTCCCAAGAGAACCTTAAACAACTCAGTGTCAGGCTGCAATCCCAGCTCAGAACAGCCATTGAAGTAGAGTTTACCTCCTGTGTTGATGAAAGAGGCTTTCAATACCTTGTTGGCGAGCTGATAGCTGTTTGCTTTCTGAGTGATTTTAGCTACACCCGGTTGCTTTTTCTGTGGAAAGATGACAGCTTGTGCCCAACTCCCCATACACAATGATAATGGCATTATAAGAGTAAGTGCCAGCTTTAATAAATTGTTTTTGTTCATATCAATAGTAAGTTGAAGCTCCTTTTTAAAAAGGGGAACACCATCCGCTAATGGTGTCCCCCCTTGCGTAACTTAAATTATTTTGTTAATTTACATGTAATGGTCCATACATTTAGTTTTCATTTATAGAATAGTGTAAGTCAATAAATGAACCAAATTTAAAAACTTATCTTATAAACCTAATCTTACTATAAGCCTATTCTAAAACTCATTATTGAGATAAATAGTTATTCTGTCCATCCTGGGTTCTGGGTCAGGTTCTTGTTCAATGCCAACTGGTCGATTGGCAATGGATACAACCAACGACGGTCGTTGTCTGACCACTTGCGACCTGCAGCATCGTCATAGCTCTCTGCGTAGATGCGGAGATATGTCTTGCCGTTATATACACGGGTGTTGCTGCTATCGAAAGCGTAGATCTCGTTATACTGCTCCTTCACCTTGTCGGTAACACGGATACCCAGAGTAGTAAGCGGATTCTCCAACAACTTCATTGCATTCCAGCGCTTCAAGTCGTCCATACGGAAACCTTCGCCAACCAACTCGATGCGGCGCTCACGACGAATCTCATAGAGCAGGTTAGAAAGCTCATAACCATAGTTGATAGGCTTCTGGTCGGCAACAGGGTTCACGGTGAGGTGAGCCATTTCTACACGGTCGCGAAGCTGGTTGATGGTCTTGTCAAGAACATCCTGGGTGCAAGTACCCAACTCAGCATTAGCCTCGGCATTGATGAGCAATACCTCTGCATAACGGTAGATAAACCAGTCGTAAGAGGTGTTGCGAGCCTGCCACTGAGTCTCGTCGGCAGAGTGGAATTTGGTACATGGATAACCTGTTACACCACCAGAAACTGAGCAGTCTGGCATCTTGTTCTGCACCTGCTTGTTGTTGCGGAGCCAGAATGGCTTGTGGTTGTTGTCGATGAGCTGATAGAGACGTGGATCGCGGTTGGCAATCTCTGTCTCCAACTCTTCGTCACCCTGGTAGCCTGAACCCTGGTTGTAGATAGGAGTACCATCCTTCATCAGGAACGACTCGATGAAGTCCTTGCTCAAACCCATACCGTTGCCACCAGCCTGACGGCCAGTCTCGTGGGTAAGGACACCTGTCTCGTAGAAGCGAACCATAATAGCCTCCTTGTTGTCAGAAAGGTCTTCCTGAACAAACTGGTTGGCATAGCTGAGTGGATAACCCTCGTAAGCCTTAGTGCCGGCACCAGCGTCAGTACCCTTTACGATTTCATACTTACCGCTGTTGATAATCTCGTCGGTCAGCTGCTTAGCCTTTGTAATCAAGCTTTCAGCTGTCAAGCCCTCAGAACCAGCCTCGTGGTGATACTTCATGTAAGTACCGTAGTAGAGACAAACGCGAGCCAACTGGGTGCGGGCTGCATCCTTGTGCAGACGGCCCTTTTCAGCCATTGTCTTCTCAGGGAGCCACTGGATAGCGAACTCCAAGTCCTCGATCACCTTCTTCAATACGAAGTTGCGTGGATCACGACCCTTGAAGAGCTCTGCCTCATCACCTGTCTGGAGGTCAGACTCATACCAAGGCACATCACCGAAATTACGGATCTTGCTATAGTAATCCTGTGCTCTGAAGAAACGAACCTCAGCTACATACTTGTTGATATCAGCCTCAGAGCCGGAAGCAGTCTGATAACGCTTCAGGAAGTAGTTGCAGCTACGAACGTTACCCCAGCCCCAGCCACCGTCTGATGTTGGAACGGTGTAGTTGTTGAACAGATAACCACTTGGGCTATTGGTTACAAAGTTATCACTCTCGCTATCAAGAGTAGAAGAAGCACCAGCCAGCATGTTGCTGTAGATACCATTAGCGTACATCTTGAGGTCGTTGGCGCTCTTCCAGTATGATTTATCTGTAAATGAGTCTTGTGGGCTCAAATCGGTATAGTTGCAAGATGCAAGTGTCATACCGGCCATCATACTCAAAATGAATATATTTTTAATTTTCATTGTCTGTCTATTTAAGCATTAATAATACACACTTTCCTAACTCTCAAACATTATAATGTTAAGTTCATACCAACAGAGATCTTCTTGTTGATAGGGTAAGTCATGTTACCAAGTGTCTCAGGATCAGCAAACTTCACCTTCATAGGAGTCAATGTCAGGAGGTTTTCACCCTGTACAAAAACTCTCAGGCGAGCAATACCTACCTTCTTCAACAAGCTAGATGGAACAGTATAACCCAATGTAACGTTCTTCAAACGCAAGTATGCTGCATTCAGCATATAGCGGGAAGAGGTATTGTGGTTAGCACCATTTACACTGTAGTGATGGAGTTTTGGGAAGTAAGCATCACGATTATCCTCTGTCCAGTAGTCGAGGGAGGTGGTCTGTGGAGTACACCACTCATCTGTGAAGCCCCAGAACTGGGCACCACCCCAACCACCGAAGTAGTCGCGCTTACCGATACCCTGCCAGAACATCTCGAAGTCGAAGCCCTTATAGTCAGCACCTGCTGTGATACCGTATGCATAGCGAGGAGTTGAGTTACCGAGAATCTTGCGGTCACCTGGCTTATCTACTGTGCCTTCGCCCCAAGTTACCTTATTGTCACCATCGAGGTCTTCAAACTTCACGTCACCTGCACTCCAGTGGCCGCCGTTGATAGCCTTCTGATCCCAGCTGGCTGCTTCCTCGTCGCTCTGGAAGAGTCCGTTAGATACCAAACCCCAGATTTCGCCAATCTTCTCACCTACGTAGTGGTCACCGAGGAGGCGTGCATCGTTAGAGTACTTAGTGATTTCAGACTGATAGTCAGACAATACACCCTTGATGTGATAGCCCAAACCGCAGCTCAAGCGATCGCTCCACTCTACAGAAACTTCCCAACCGGTGGTCTTCATGTTGGCAGCGTTGCTTCTTGGCACGCTTGTACCGAGTACTGAAGGAAGAGTTGCACACTTGGTCAACATATCCTTGGTGTCACGGCGATACCAGTCGAAAGATGCACTCAGTCGGTTGTTGAGCCATGTACCATCGATACCGAGGTCGAGCTGGTTAACAGTCTCCCATGTAAATGAGCTACTTACCAAGCCAGGAGCGTAAACTGCTACAGGGCGTGTGCCGCCGAGCAATACGCCAGCCTTGGTGCTTACACCGTAGGTAGCCAGGTAAGGGAAGTTACCAGATACGTTCTGGTTACCGAGAGAACCGTAAGATCCGCGGATCTTCAGGTTGTCCCACCAGCTGCGCAATGGCTCGAAGAACTTCTCCTCTGATACACGCCAAGCTACTGAGCCTGAAGGGAAGAACGCATAGCGGTTACCCTTAGCAAACTTAGAAGAACCATCCTCACGGCCGTTGAACTCGAAGAGGTATTTGCCCATGAAGTCGTAGTTGAAACGGAAGAAGAGACCGTTGGTAGCCCACATGCTCTCGCTACCGCTGGTAGAAGTATCACCGTATGCGAGGTTGATCTGTGGAGTATCGTTGTCGATGAGGTTCTTGCGACCTACCCAGTGATACTTGTTGTGCTTCTTCTCCTGGTTGTAACCTACGAGCACCTTGAAGTTATGCTTCTCAGCCAAAGACAGTGAGTACTCAGCAAATACGTTGAATGCCTGATAGTAGTCATCGTAGTTAGATACGGTGATACTGCTTGGGTTAGTCCAAGGATAGTAGTTCTCTGTACCTGGAACGGCTGTATAGTCGTAGAAGTTACGTACGTGCTCGTTAGCGTTTCTGCCGTAGAAGTTCCATGTATAGTCAGCATTGATGACGAGACCCTTGATAGGAGTGATGCGTACGGCACCAGTCATCCACAAGTCGTTCTGGCGATACTTGGCGTTACCACCCTGCTCCATGATAGCGATAGGGTTGGTGTAGCTACCCTGACCTGCATAGTGTCCATCAGGATGCTTTACTGGCATCAATGGGCTCAAGTCGTTCTTCATCATACCTGAGTATGCGCTCAAACCTGAGTAAGCTGTAGGGTTCATCGCTGTAGTACCACCGGTAGGGTGAAGCTCTGATGTATAAGTATGAGTAATCTTGGCGCTTACATTCAACCACTTGGTAATGTTGGAAGAGATGTTTACGTTAGCGTTGTACTTCTTGTACTTATCGTCGCCAGCGGTCAAGATACCCTTCTGGTCGTTCATACCGAGAGATGCATAGTAGGTAGTACGGTCGTTACCGCCGCTGATGCTGGCATTGTAGATCTGAGAGAATGAAGTCTTGTAAAGCTCATTCCACCAGTCGGTATTGCCGCAATAGCCATATTTAGCCTTGTCGTATGCCTCGTCGAAGAATACAGGATCCTTACGGGTTCCGTTGAAGTATTCCTCTGTATATTTATAAACCTGATCCTTGAAGTATCGGCCAGAACCACCGTCATTCTTGTTAGCCTCATCCATCATCTTGAGGTACTGCATGGAATTAACGTTGTGGTATGACTTGGCAGGGCTCTGCCAGTAGCCTGTAGCGTTGAAAGAGATGGTTGGCTTGTCGCTCTTGCGACCCTTCTTGGTAGTAATCAAGATCACACCGTATGCTGCACGTGCACCATAGATAGCTGCAGAAGAAGCATCCTTCAATACAGAGATAGACTCAACGTCTTCTGGATTCACGAGGTTGGCATCCATCTGAACGTTGTCAACCAATACCAATGGGCTACCGCCGTTCAAAGACGTGTTACCACGGATGTTGTAGCTAGAGCTGGCACCAGGAGCACCACCACTGTTCATAGATACGTTCAAGTTAGGAACAACACCCTGAAGACCCTGTCCGATGTTGGTGATAGGACGGTTTTCCAATACCTTACCATCCACGTTGGCAACAGCACCAGAGAGGTTTACCTTCTTCTGTGTACCATAACCTACGACAACGACTTCTTCCAAGCCCTGTGTATCTTCTGCGAGAGTTACATTGAGACTTGTGCCGTTCCACTTGATTTCACTGTTCACGAAACCAATATAAGAGATAACGATTGTTGTACCCTTGCTTACACCAGAAAGGGTAAAATTGCCGTCTAAATCGGTAACGGTAGCATTCTTGGTACCTTTCACTGATACAGAAGCACCAATAATAGGCTCACCGGTAGCATCCTTTACCACACCCTTACAAACAGCACCTTGCTGTGCAATCATTGCTGCACCCAATGTGTTTGAGGTAGAAACAGTACTCGCATTGGCGCCACCTACTAAGATCGTAGATAGTAATAGGGTCATGCCAAACTGACTTTTTTTGCTCATAATTGTTTGGTTTTAATTGTTATTATTATTATAGAAATAATCAGATTCTTAATTATATAATTGTCTGACTAAATATATATATATTGATTCTATTAATGATTCTTTTTGCTTAGCTTATGTTTAGCATTTGATAATGCTTAGGCTTATTGTATTTTAATATTTGGTTGCAAATTTACGAGATTTTTTATTAAGTTTTCAAAAAAAGCAGTTAATAAATATTAAAGGAGGCGAAAAAGCATATTAAATTTGCTTTATCGTCCCCTTTATCCTTATTTAATATAGATTCTTACCTTATTTAATATAGATTATTTCTTCTTTCCGGTAGAAATCAGCCGAAGAAGCTGTAGCCCCAGATGGCTTGCATCATCCTGGCACAGAGCGAAGAGAAATTCTGATAGAGCTTAGGCGACCACTTCGTCATACCATACAGCTCCTTCTTCTCCAGAAACATCACCTCGTCCCATTCGGTATAATCGTATTCATTGAAGTAGCGGGAGTAATCGCTCAGATTATCTGCCGTAAAGCGGAGACGGGGATCGATGGTGCCAAACCACTCGATACTCATCATCTGATGGGCAAAGGTGGCGAAGGTGCTCTCATGCTTGATCAGGTTGAGATGCTTCAGCACGCTCCATACGCAGAACCACTGGTTTTTCCGGGTAATCAGATTCACCATCTTGGAGATGGATTTCTTCAACTCCTCCAGATTCACCGAACGGCCCTTCACCGTAAGATAGAATACTTCATTATGAAGCGACTGCTCGAATTCTTCCGGAAATTCGATGGCACGGATGCGCTGCGTGATGATCTGGTATTTAGCCACAGCATCCACGAGCTTCAGAAATTCTTCGTTCGAGAAATTCACTTTTATCAGCGAAGCACCCAACTGGCTCACATCGTCTGCACTGTTGAGAAACAGCAGGAGCAGATTCTGGGGCACCAGATGCTTCAACTCCCTTCTCGCCTGGAGCCACTGGTCCACGTTGAGCGGTTTGCCATCGTTGTCGTACTGCAGGTTGGAGAAATACAGTTCCAGCTTTTCGCTGCTGTCCTTTTCTGAGATGTATTTCTGTATCGCCCATTCCGTTAATCGGGCTGCTTCCTCGGGTGTCATTTCTGAATCTGTAACGTGGCAGACTCTGCGGAAATGCAGCACCAGATAGCTGGCGAGGCAATAGAGGCGGATGAGATACCACAGACGTTCCTCGTGTCTCACCCCCGGGAACTTCGTGATTTTATGATATTTCTGAATCATTTTCTCCGTATTCTGGATATCCCCCACCATCAGCTGTATCGATTCCTGGCTCATGCCATCCATCAGCAGCAGGTCGTGCAGCTTAGGCAGGAGTGTACTGATTTTTGAGGAGAACATCGGGGAAGAATGTCCTTCTACTTTCTTGCCAGCCTTGACCAGGGCAAGGACTTTTTTCATGAATTTGGTAAACTGGGTGGTGATGATGAGTTCGAA
>ENA-OPCZ01001791-OPCZ01001791.1-human-gut-metagenome-genome-assembly--contig:-NODE-1791-length-10839-cov-9.362018_pt1 | contig 10839 bp, 9 predicted proteins | sample MGYA00241566_ERZ501483 | MGnify/ENA primary metagenome ERZ501483 (study PRJEB25962, sample SAMEA1965191) | human gut metagenome | biome: human gut; feature: human-associated habitat; material: faeces... | reverse complement strand
TTTTTCACTTGCGAAGATATTCTCGCAACAGACTGGGAGGAGGTGGAAGGATGAAAAAGAAGTATAGTTTCGCAAACGCCAAACCCGTTCCCTTCGGAAAGATAGACTATTGGTTTCGTGTCGGTCAGTGTGGATGCCATAAGACGGACTACAAGCCGAACCTAAGGGATAAGCGAAAGTTTATGGCTGAGTTAAGAAGAGACAGTAACATAATGATTAAAATATTCTGAATATGGAAAAGAAAGTATTGACTCTCACCATCAGCAAGCAATGGTTTGACATGATTGTAGCTGGCGATAAGACGGAAGAGTATCGTGATATTAAGCCGTATTGGGTAGCACGATTGTTTCAAAACAATAGCAATATTGTTGATATGCAATATTTAGCTTCAGGTTTAGCAGGACGCACGGATTTACTTAAAGGATATATTGAAGCACATAGAATTGTGTTAAAGCCTTACACCCACGTTCTCTTTATCAACGGCTACCGCAAGGATAGCCCACGTATCGAAAAGGAGATTGAAAGTATCACCATCGGTAAGCCGAAGAAAGGCTTATGCCCCGACAAGTGGCTTAATACAGAGTTTTTTATCATTAAATTTAAGTAACATGAAAATAAAGAATTTACCTAAGAAGATTTATCTCAATATCTGTAGCAATGAAGATGAGGTAGATTACAATGAGCTGAACGGGGTAACGTTCAGCACAGAAAAGGTTGGTGTTACCGATTGTGATACGGAAAACGTTCCTTATGTGAATGCGGCATCATTATGGCACGACCTAAAAGAAGATAAGCCTCCTTTAAGAAAGTGGGTGATGTTCCGATATAGTGGAGGTGGCGTAAATCCTACTGCTCTTCACTATGGAGCGATGAGTGATGACGTATGGCTTGTCACAAGAGGAGACGGAACACAGCGTATTGAAACTCTGTATGAATGCTACGATAAGATAGAGTGGCTTGATTTTGATGAACTAAAATAGTAATAGCGTATGACAAATAAGGATTTTTTTAATGCTCATGTAGGTAAGCGAGTTCTTTATAAAGGAAAGGACATTGGCGCATACGTGGCAGGGTATGTTGGCGAAAAGTATATTATCTTAGGTTTTCACGATTATACAGGATGCATCATGAGATTTACGGCTAGAGTCAACAAAACTCTTGACGGAATATACACCTCATATCGATTCGCAAAGTTGAAGTATTTGGAAGTAGTAAAGAGTTAAGTGTATGGAAAAATATGACAGTTGTTTTAAGCTTTTATTTATTCTTTTTATATTAGGAATTTTTGCTTATATGGGTATTAACGATAGGTCTCATAAAGGTAAAACATTTTGGTATGAAGTAATAGATAAACGAGAGTCTGTAGGAAGTCACTTCTCAATTATTAACAAGGGAGTGAGGACAGATTATAATATAATATTCAAACGAATTGATAACGGAAAGCTGTTCCCATGTAAAGATGTGGAGTATGGGGATTATATTCAATATCAGTTACACTACAAATACTCCATAACAGAGGAAGATATGCAAAATCTTTCAGGTATTTATAATAGAGATTTCTATAAGTAATAAAAATAGAGAATATGAAGAAATATAAATATACAAATAAAGAGGAAAGACCCATTCCCAAATATAAGAATGGTGATATTGCTTGGTATATTGATGGATGGTTTGAAGCCCCACAACGCTGTATAGTAAAGGGATGCTGCAACGTATCTTGGTTCGAGGGGAACAAATTTAATTCTTCAGGTTGGTGGATAGATTATAGATACAAACCCGACCATTGTAAACGAACCGTACAGCATACAATTAGAGAAGAAGAGCTTTTTGATACCGAGCAAGAAGCTTTAATTGCATTGTTCGAGAAGTTTAAAGAAAAAGTAAAACGTAAAGTAGATTTCTTTAGCAAAGAGGCAAAAAGGTTAGGCATAAAACAGCAGTTGTTATTACAATAATAAAAAGGGGTAGGGCGAAAGCACTACCCCTTCTTGTCATATAGAACATAATCAATGACCTTTCTTTTTGTTTTGTATCATTGCTGTAATGTATTCCACAACCATTTGATTGGCTTTGTTTATGTTCGTGAAATCCTTTTGAATATAAATATCAGTAACGTCAAGTTGGGAAACATGGTTGAGTGCTTCATGAATGGTGTACTTGTCAATGCCTAATTTGTTTCTTGCTATAGATGCCCAGGTATGGCGAGCAGAATAGAAATCGAAACGAGGAATACCCAGTTCGTCAGCTATGAAATGCAATCCCTTATTTATATGCTTGTTAAAATTGGATGCATTGCTATACTTCTGATAGAAATCAAAGACCCTAGATGTTCCTTTGTATTTCTTGAACAAAGGTTTTATAATGTCGGGTACGACAATTTCTATATGAGCATTATCATTTCTTCTATCCCTAGTCTTGGCTCTGTCGTAAGCAAGAACGCCCTTATTATAGATGACACATTCATACATATCAACTGAATTCATTCCCATCAGAAAAAAAGAGAGAATATAACAATCCCTTGCCATGCCCGCACGTCTAGTACCTCGGAAATTAAATACCTTGATAAGGTTCTCTTCGCTGATTACCCTATCTTTTGTCTGCGGAATATCCTTCGGAACGGAGAATTTATCGAAAGGATTGCTTTTAATAACATCATCACCATTCGTATTGTACTCTTTGATAGCCTCATTAAATATGTGTCGCATATTACCCAAGTATAAAGACTGCGCTCTAGGATGCCCCTCTAGAAACTTCTTATATTCGTTAAGGAATCTGTAGTCGATGAGTGAAAAAGGAAGCTTTCTACAGCCATTAAAGCGTGCAAGAGAATTAAGCATTATCAGGTAGTTCTTTTTCCCCTTATTGCTAGATTTCTCTACCCAATCTTCAGTAAAACTGAAAAAATCCAACTCTTCGGTCTTGCTGAATCCATCCGTCAGATGTTCACATATCCAATCAATATCAACATCTTTGCCTAGCAAGTCAACCTCTAAGTCATAGAGTGAATCCTTCATTACGTTCATTTTATCTTCAATAGTCTTCAATATCTTACGTGAAGAAATCTTTCCAGCTCTAGACAAGTCTGAGTCGGAAACAACTATATTGGTAGGAAATCTTTTTCTCTGTCCCTTATGAGAAAGAACAATAGACACCTTTCTTGTCTTGTCTTGCTTTGGTTTTCCAAGCTCGTATGTTATTGTAGCCATAATATTTTTCCTTTAAATTTACAATGTTTTGCGACATTTTTGCGGAAATTGCGGCAATTTTGCGGCAATTTTTCACGTTACTTGTAGTATTTGGAGTTTACTTGTGAAATTTCACAAACTCTATACAATTTATTCCTGTATCTCTGGCAATTGCTTGTAATTTGTCTGTAAATACCTATAAAATAGGTGTTTATAAACAAAAATGGTGAAACAACCTTTTCGATTATTTCACCATTTATTGCTTGTCTTGACCGTGATTCCGTTGGGGTTCGAACCCAAGACCCACAGCTTAGAAGGCTGTTGCTCTAATCCAACTGAGCTACGGAACCATTTTCCTTAGTCCTTTTTCTTGTTTGCGACTGCAAAGGTAATACTTTTTCTTGGAACTACCAAATTTTTTTTCAACTATTTCTTAAAAACTCGTTTTTTATAAAGCTTTTGCCCTTCCATCTTCGACCGGTTGGTCTGCTTTATAAACGTCTACATTTTTAAAATAATTGCTTTATCACCTATTAGTTCATAAAAAATCTATAAAAAAAGTTTGTGGTTTCAGAAATTATTTGTAACTTTGTACTGTCATTCAGATTTTTGCCTTGTCTCTTAATGCGACACAAAGACAGACGGAACATCTGAGATGATAAACTGGGGCTTTCAGATGCTCCGAAACCTAATATAATAATATTGCTAACTAACTGTGTCGCAGAATTTAGGGATGAAAATTAAGAGTTTTTTGATTGCGTCTTTGGCTGCATTCTCTCTGACAGCTGGCGCACAGTCTTTGTCACCAAGTACTAAATGGCATTGGGACAAGGGTACAATCGTAGTTGACACACCTGAGCGTCCTGCCGGACAGAAGAACGTATTGGGCTTGAAGGCTCCAAAGTTGCAGACGGTACGTGTGGGCTTTGTGGGTCTGGGAATGCGTGGTCCATGGGCGGTGATGCGTTTCTGCCACATTCCTGGTGTAGAAATCGTTGCCCTTTGTGATTATGAGGAGGCTAGAGCTGAGAAATCTCAGGAGTATCTCCGCAAGGAGGGATTGAAGCCTGCCGACATCTACAGCGGAGCCAAGGGCTACGAGGAGTTGTGCAAGCGCAAGGACATCGACCTGGTTTACATCGCTGCCGACTGGAATCACCATTTCCCAGTGGCTAAGATGGCGATGGAGAACGGCAAGCATACTGCCATCGAGGTGCCTAGTGCAATGAACCTGGAACAGTGCTGGAGCCTGATTGACCTCAGCGAGAAGACACGTCAGCATTGCTTCATTCTGGAGAACTGCTGCTATGACTATTATGAGATGAACGCCCTGGCTATGGCGCAAGACGGTGTTTTCGGAAACATCATCCGTGCTGAGGGTGCTTACATCCACTGCCTGGAGGACTTCTGGAATGCTTACTGGCAGGATCCTAATGACAATGACAAGGACAATCTGCACTGGCGCATGAAGTACAACATGGAGAACCGTGGTGACGTTTATCCTACTCACGGCTTGGGTCCTGTGGCTCAGTGTCTGAACATCCACCGTGGCGACCGCTTTACTACATTGGTTGCAATGGATACGGAATCTTTCGTAGGCAAGGACTGGGTTTCAAAGAAAAGCGGCAAGGAGTGCAAGGAGTTCCGCAATGGCGACCACACTACTACCTTGATGCGTACAGCCAAGGGTAAGGTAGTGGAGATTCAGCACAACGTGATGACTCCTCAGCCATACAACCGATTGTTCAAGTTGACCGGAACCAAGGGTTATGCTACCAAGTATCCTACCGAGGAGTTTGCTCTCTCTGGTGATGCTTTGAAGGGTACAGGTGCTCCTCAGATGGACAACCTCAATGCTCACGGATTCATGAACAAGGAGCAGAAGGAAGCGTTGGTGAAGAAGTATTATCATCCTATCCTGAAGAAGTATGGTGAGCTGGGCCGACAGATGGGCCACGGCGGTATGGACTTCATCATGGATTCTCGATTGGTTTACTGTCTGCAGAACGGTTTGCCATTGGATATGGACGTTTACGACCTGGCTGAGTGGTGCTCACTGGCAGAGTTGGGAGCCATCTCAATGGACAACAACTGTGCACCCGTAGCCTTCCCAGATTTCACCCGTGGTTTCTGGAACAAGGTGCAGGGTTACAAGCACCAGTATGCTTCTCCTGAGGACGAGGCTGCTACCGAGGCAGCTGCCGCTGTTTACACCAAGGCTCAGAAGGCAGCAACAGCCAAGTATAATCTGTGGAAGCTCTACGACGCCGTAGCTGCTGCCAAGAAGGCAAACAATGCGAAGGCAGTGAAGAGCGCAACAGCCAAGTACAAGAAGGCGGTAGTTGCAGCTAAGAAGGCAATGGTTGCCAAGAAGTAAGGATTATAGAACTTTCGCATTTTTCCCCACACGCCCTGAGCCAATGGTCATTGGTGCGTGGGGAAAATTAAAAAGAATAATGCATTTTTCCCCCACACGCCCTGAAAGGGCAGAAGCTCCTTAGCCCAGGGCAGCGCCCTGGGTTAATTATGGTCGCAAGCCTGTCGCCCTGTAAGGGCAAAAGCTTCAAAGGCCAGACGATTTAAAAAGCTTTTGCCCTTTCAGGGCGTTTTTATTGAATGCCCGTATACCCAGGGCGTTGCCCTGGGCTAGGGGCTTCTGCCCTTCCAGGGCGTATTGCTAAACATGAGGCTTTTCAGGGCGTATTGCCATGATTTATACAGGCGATGGGGAAACTTTCTAACTTGGAAAAACTTAATACAAAAATCAACAAATGAAAAGAACTCATTTAATACTATTCGCTGGAATACTGTGCTGCTCTCCTGCCTGGGCAGGCGACGTGCTGGGTGGATATTTCTACCAGCAGCAGGAAGCACCAACGGGATGGGAATGGCAAAGTCCTGATTCCGTGGCAGTTAACAAGCTACAGCCACATGCCTGGTTCTTCTCGTTCAGAAATATTGACGAGGCGAGAAAGGTATTGCCGGAAAACAGTTCCTATTGGAAATCACTCGACGGAATGTGGAAATTCCATTGGGCGCCGAATCCTGATGAACGGCCAAAGGACTTTTTCCGTATAGACTATGACGTTTCGAAATGGGACGACATCAAGGTGCCGATGAACTGGAACATGGCTGGACTGCAGAGAAACGGAAAGAACAAGTACGGAGATCCGCTTTACTCCAACCAGCGCGTCATCTTCCAGCACTCCTGGCAGCCGATGAACGACTGGAAGGGTGGAGTGATGCGTACACCGCCAAAAGACTGGATGACCTACCGTAACCGCAACGAGGTGGGTTCCTATCGCAGAACCTTCACCGTGCCTGCCGACTGGAAGGGACAGGAAATCTATCTCAACTTCGACGGAGTGGATTCCTTCTTCTATCTCTACATCAACGGCAAATACGTAGGATTCTCGAAGAACTCCCGAAATCTGGCTGAATTCAATATTACACCTTATTTAAATAAGGAGGGTAAAGAGAATACGGTGGCAGTAGAGGTTTACCGCCATTCTGACGGTTCGTTCCTCGAAAGCCAGGACATGTTCCGACTGCCAGGTATTTTCCGTACCGTGGCGCTGACGGCAAAGCCTCAGGTGCAGGTGAGAGACTTCAAGGCAATTCCTGACCTGGATGAAACCTACAGCAACGCCAAGCTCCACATCACAGCCCAGCTTCAGAACCTATCGAAGAAGGCTATCAAGGGCTACACTATCCAGTATTCGCTCTATGCCAACCGTCTTTATTCTGACGAGAACACCCTGCTCAACGGTGTAACCGCATCGGCTAAGCTCGCAGGCAAGCTGAATGCCAAGGGAGAAATCAGTCTTGAAGCTACGCTGGATGCTGCCAACAAGGTGAGCCTTTGGAGTGCAGAAGCGCCTCATCGCTACACGCTGGTGGGCGAGCTGAAGGACGGAAAGGGCAGAACCGTGCAGACTTTCTCTACCTTCGTAGGTTTCAGAAAGGTGGAAATCAAGGAAACTCCGGCAGAAAAGGACGAGTTCGGACTGGCTGGAAGATACTACTATCTGAACGGTCAGCCTATCAAGCTGAAGGGTGTGAACCGCCACGAGAACAATACCCAGCTGGGACATACCGTGAGTCGCGAGCAGATGGAGCACGAGGTGTTCCTGATGAAGCGCGGCAACATCAACCACGTGCGCAACTGCCACTATCCTGATGCGCCTTACTGGTATTATCTCTGCGACAAGTACGGAATCTACCTGGAGGACGAGGCTAACGTGGAAAGCCATGAGTATTACTATGGCAAGCAGAGTCTGTCTCACGTTCCTGAGTTCCGCAACGCCCACATCGCAAGAAACATGGAGATGGTTCACGCTACAGTCAATCATCCTTCCGTGGTGATCTGGAGTCTGGGTAACGAGGCTGGTCCGGGCAAGACCTTTGTGGACTGCTACAATGCCATCAAGGCTTACGACACCAGTCGCCCGGTTCAGTATGAGCGCAACAACGACATCGTGGACATGGGTTCCAACCAGTATCCATCCATCGCATGGGTGCAGGGAGCCGTTCAGGGCAAGTACAAGCTGAAGTATCCGTTCCACATCTCGGAATATGCGCATTCCATGGGAAATGCCTGCGGAAACCTCCTCGACTACTGGGACGCAATAGAGAGCACCAACTTCTTCATGGGTGGCGCCATCTGGGACTGGGTGGACCAGGCACTGGACAAGCAGGACCCTGCTACCGGCAAGACCTACTGGGCTTACGGCGGTGACTTCGGAAAGGACAACAAGCCTAACGACGGAATGTTCTGCATGAACGGAATCATGCGTCCTGACCTCACTCCAAAGGCTCAGTATTTCGAGGTGAAGAAGGTTTACCAGAACGTAGGCGTCAAGGCAATCGACATGAAGCAGGGACAGATTGAAATCTTCAACAAGAACTACTTCGAGTCTCTGAAGAACTATCAGATAGTATGGTCGCTCTATAAGGACGGAGTCTGCGTGAAGAAGAACCAGCCATTGCAGGGCGCCAAGAACATCGTGGGTCCTCGCGAGAAGGGAATCTACACCTTGCCATACGACTATGCAAGTCTGGATGCTAACAGCGAGTACTTCGTGACCGTCCAGTTCCTCCTGGGCAAGGACATGCCTTGGGCCAAGAAGGGTTATCCTCAGATGGAAGAGCAGCTGAGAGTGAAGGGAGCTGATGTTGCCGCACCTTCTATCGCTGCAGTTGCCAAGACCGGCAAGGCGATGAAATATCAGCTGGATAAGGCTGCTAAACGTGCCAACATCACGGGCGAGAACTTCCAGGTGGCTTTCGACCTGAACACCGGAGCCATCTACAGCCTGAAGTACGGCAACCAGATAATCATCAAGGATGGCAATGGTCCTAAGCTGGATGCTTACCGTGCGCCTACGGATAATGATGCCGGAATCGGTTACCACAACGCATGGTTCAAGAACGGACTCTATGACCTGCAGCATGTGGTGAAGAGCTGGACCTGCACTCCTAACAAGAAGGATGGAACCTACAAGCTCGACTTCACCGTGGAGAGCCAGGGCAAGGAAGGCTGCGACGTGAACTATGGTAACCGTGACCGCGATCCAGAGTCTTGCTACAATTTCGAGAAGAACAAGCGCGCCCTGACAGATGCTGATCTGAAGTTCACTTCCCGTCAGATCTACACCATCTACAAGGACGGTTCCATCGAAATGCAGAGCGCCATCGGAGCCAACCGCTCTAAGGTAATCCTGCCTCGCATCGGTTACTCGATGGTATTGCCAAGCGAGCTGAACCAGTATGATTACTACGGCCGTGGACCGGTGAACAACTATAACGACCGCAAAACCAGCCAGTTTATCGGTTGGTATCATAGTCCGGTGGCTGAGCAGGGCATTATGCTTCCTAAGCCTCAGGCACAGGGCAACCGCGAGGAGGTTCGCTGGTGCGCCGTTACCAACAGCCAGCAGCAGGGCGTGGTGTTCATTTCAGACAGCACCATGTCGGCTTCGGCTCTCCCTTGGAGTCAGCAGGAGTTGACTTTGGCTGCTCATCCATATCAGTTGCCAAAGAGCAGCGGAACCCATCTGCACCTGGATGCAAAGGTTACCGGTCTGGGTGGCGCAAGTTGCGGACAGGGCGGTCCTTTGACTCCTGATCAGGTTCGCAGCACTCCAACCACCTTCGGATTCATCATCCGTCCAGCCGTGAAGTCAGAGCTTCCAAATCTCGTAAAGGTTTCAGCTACGGGCAGAAAGATGGTGAAGGATATCATGCAGCAGATGAAGCAGAACCAGCAGAACACCGGTTTGCAGATTGCCTTTGCTTCCAGCCAGGAGCCTGATGAGGGCGATGCTTCTTATCTGGTAGACGGTGACCCTTCAACTATCTGGCACACGATGTATTCCATCACCTTGGCGAAGTATCCTCACTGGGTTGACTTCGATGCTGGTAAGCAGAAGGTAATCAAGGGCTTCACTTACCTGGCACGTCAGGACGGTTCGCTGAATGGTTGCATCAAAGATTACGAAATCTATGTAAGCAACGATAACAAGAATTGGGGTGAGCCTGTTGCAAAGGGCAGTTTCGAGAAGACAGCCAAGCTGCAGAAGGTAATGTTCGGAAAGCCAGTCAAGGCACGCTACGTACGTTTGCGTGCATTGAATGAACAGAGCGGTCAGGACTATGCTTCCGGAGCTGAGTTCACTCTTGTAACGGAATAAAATAAAAGCCCACACGCCCAGAACCAACGGTCACCGGCCGAAGGGAAAGGTAAAGGGCAGAAGCTTTAAATTACCCCATATATACAAATCGCCCTGAAATGAGTTGAGTTTCATTTCAGGGCGATATTTTTTTGAAAACCTTTTTAAAAAATCCTTTCAGTTCAGACTGGGATTAGTGCTGAACAGGGATTTTCTTAACGCGGCGCTCATGACGACCACCTTCGAATGTGGTGCTGAAGAACTCGTCGAGAATAGTCTCAGCGGTCTTGTTGTCAACGAAACGGCCAGGAAGAACCAAAACATTGGCATCATTATGCTGACGAACAAGATGAGCAATCTCCTTGCACCATGCCAAACCGGCACGCACACCTTGATGCTTGTTCAATGTCATGGCAATACCTTCACCACTGCCACAAATACCAATACCAGGATAAACCTCACCGCTCTCAATGCCTTCAGCAAGAGCGTGACCAAAGTCTGGATAGTCTACACTAGCATCGCTATAAGTACCGTAATCCTTTACAGGATAACCCTTCTTTTCCAAATATTCCAAAACGAACTGCTTCAATGGAAAACCTGCATGGTCGCATGCAATACCAACTGTCTTTACTTCCATAATACTTAAGTTTTTTAAGTGAAGAACGAAGAGTGAAGAGTGAAAAATTCAAATCCTTTTTCTCTCGCATACCTGCTTCATCGCTTCACCAGGTTAATAAAATATATAGAGGGATAACATTCGAAAATCATCTTACATGAAATACGAAACAGGACCCTCCTGATAAATATGAAAAGGAGAGTGAAGAGCGAATAGCTGAAGATGATTCAAAAGATTATCCGAAAATAAAAACTATTGAATTCTTCACTCTTCGTTCTTCACTCTTCACTTAACTTTATGCTTCAGCCAAGAAAGCCTTTACCTGCTTGTAAACGTTCTCGCCTGTGTAACCGAGCTTCTCATCAAG
>ENA-OPCZ01001789-OPCZ01001789.1-human-gut-metagenome-genome-assembly--contig:-NODE-1789-length-10841-cov-8.379473_pt1 | contig 10841 bp, 9 predicted proteins | sample MGYA00241566_ERZ501483 | MGnify/ENA primary metagenome ERZ501483 (study PRJEB25962, sample SAMEA1965191) | human gut metagenome | biome: human gut; feature: human-associated habitat; material: faeces... | reverse complement strand
GGCTCGGCCTTGACGATGAAGTAGCCGATGAGCATCCCGATGGGCACCAGCAGCCAGCGGAAGCTCTGGCCTGCCAGCACCTGACCCAGATAATTACCGGCGGGCATAAAGCCGATGTTTGCGCCTGCGAGGAATAGCACAAGACCGAGATAAGTATAGGCAAGTCCCACGCCGATGCGGCCCAGCGTCCGCCGGTCGAGCCTGAGAGTAGCCAGCTGGAACACGCCGAACATGGCGATGATGGGCAGCAGGGAGGTGGCAATCTCCTTGATGTAGGTGGGCAGGCCCTCGTGGAAGAGATGCCACAGCTCCACGGAATCGCTGACGTTGGGCAGGATGGGCGGAACGTAGGTGCTGTCGCTGGCCTGGAACGCAATGCCCAGAATGAGCACCGCCAGAATGGGGCCGATAGAGCAGAGCGCCACCAGACCAAAGCTGTCGTCCGCGGCATGGCGGTCGGAACGGATGGCGGCCACGCCGACACCCAGCGCCATGATGAAAGGAACGGTGATGGGGCCGGTGGTCACGCCGCCGGAATCAAAGGCCACGGAAAGAAATTCCTTTGGCACAAAGGCGGCCAGCACAAAGATGAGCCCGTAGAACACCACCAGCAGCTTGGGCAGGGCAATGCCCAGCAGCATACGCAGGAAGGCGACCACGAGAAACAGCCCCACGCCTGCCGCCACCGAGAGGATGAGGGTCATGTTGGGGATGGAGGGCACCTGATTGGCCAATACCTGTAAGTCGGGCTCCGAGATGGTGATGAGGAAGCCCAGCAGAAAGCCGACACCGATGATGAGCAGCACGCTCCGGCTTTTGGTGAGCATTGCGCCCACCCGCTCGCCCATGGGACTCATGCTCATCTCCGCGCCCAGCGTAAAGAACATGATGCCCACAATGATCATAGCCGCGCCCAGCAGGAAGCAGAGCAGGATGCTGGGGGAGACGGGAGCGATGGAGAAGCAGAGCACCAGCACGATGGCCACGATGGGCAGCACCGCCTGAAGCGCTTCCAATAATTTTTCCCGCAGTTTGGGGATGGATGCCTTGAGAATAATGTCCACCGACCTTTCGAGAAAATATTTCCGCAGTGTACAAAACACATGCAGATATATGAATAGTATACCGAAAAACGGAAAAAGGGGTCAACTAAGAAACGGTAAAGATGGATAAATGGGCGCAAAATTTACAAATTGGAAATCAAATGGAAACCGATGAGAAATAAAACGCCCGGCGGGACAGACCAGCCGGGCGGGAAAAGCATTATTTGACTTCCTGTTTGCCCAGAACGTCTGAGGTGGGGGTCTGGAAGGTGGGGATGTCGGCGTAGGGATCGGGGGTCGTATCTGCAGGCAGGCTCTTCATGTACTTGTCCATGGATTCGGCCACCTGCTTGGCAATGGCCACGGCCTCGACCACGGTACGGGCACCCATAACGGCATCGCCGCCGGCAAACACGCCCTCGCGGGTGGTGCTGCCGTCCTCGCTGACGGTCAGCAGGCCCTTCTGGTTGGTCTCGATGCCGGTGGTGGTCTTGACGAGGTTGCTCTCCGAGCCCTGGCTCACCGAGACGATGACACCGGTGTGGGGGTAGAAGGTCTCGCTGCCCTCCACCTGCACGAACCTGCCCTCTTCGTTCTTGACCGTGTCGCGGCAGATCAGGCCGTTTTCCCGGATCTCCACCGGGGCCTTGCAGAAGCGGAAGCCCACGCCCTCGAGCTTGGCATAGCTGACCTCGTATTCAGAGGCGCTGATGCAGCTCTCGTCCCGGCGGGCATAGCAGGTGACATGGCGGGCACCGTTGCGGATGGCAGTGCGGGCGCAGTCCATGGCCGAGTTGCCCACGCCGATCACGGCGATGTCGTCCCCCAGCCGGAAGGCCTTGGAGTTGGCCAGATAGTCGATGCCAAAGGCCACGTTGCCCAGAGCCTCACCCTTGATGTGCATGGCGTTGGCCTTCCACAGACCGGCACCGATGAACACGCTCTTGTAGCCGTCGCGGAACAGGTCGTCGATGGTGATGGTCTTGCCGATGGTGGTGTTGGGCCGGACATGGATGCCCTTGAGCTCAAGGTGGCGGTACTGGAAATCGTCCAGCACGCTGTCGGGCAGGCGGTAGTTGGGGATGCCGTACCGCATTACGCCGCCGATCTTATCCCGGGCATCAAAAATGGTGATATCATAGCCCCAGCGCGCCAGCAGCACGGCAATGGTCAGGCCGGCAGGGCCTGCACCCACCACGGCGGCCTTCATGCCGTTCTTGGGGGCGGGGCCCTTGGTCATCTTGTTGGCATAGGTGGTGGAGATATAGTCCTCGATGATGGAAAAGTGGACAGGATCGTGGCTGGGCATCCGGTTGCGGATGCAGTGGCCCTCGCACTGGTTCTCATGGTTGCAGACCAGAGAGCAGACCGTGGTCAGGGGGTTGTTCTCAAACAGCATCCGGCCTGCGGCATCCAGCTCGTTTGCCTTGAGCAGACGGATGACCTCGGGGATGTTGGTGTGGATGGGACAGCCCTGCTGGCACATCGGCTTTTTGCAGCCGAGGCAGCGGTTGGCTTCGTCCAGAACGTGTAATGCCATGGAGTTCCTCCTCTTGTCCCACAGGCTGGGGACGCTTCGTTGTATCCAATACTATCATTATGATACACCGAACCGCTGCCGGGATACAAGTGTGGAAATGTAAAAATTTCAGGAGAAAATTTTGCTATTTCGTCAAAAAGATAATTTTTTGACGAAGTGCACCCCCCATCGGCTCCGGCTTTTTACGACACAGCGCGCCAAAATCACAGGCCCGCAGCTGTGCGTCCACTACCGCCCGGCAGGAGACGTTCTGCTCGGCCAGCCGCGCAAGGGAGTGGGACACCGGCAGTGCGGCAGCCTTCAGGAGGGGAAGGGCATCCTTCTGCGCCCCCAGCAGGTGGAGATAGGGCGGCAGGGCGGGGAAGGCATCGGCAGAATAGTCCAGAGCAGCATCCATGGCCAGGCGGCGCATCCGTGCCCGTGGATAGCGCACGGTGGTCAGGCTGCCCAGCAGCTCCGCATGGGTGGTGCTGGAACGCACGGCGGCTTCCAGCCGGTGCTCCAGACCTTCCGAAATGCCCCGCACCTGGGCAAACGGCGCGGTTCCTGCGCACCGGCTGCGCAGAAGCGCCAGCTGACAGCACTGGGCGGCCGCAAGATCGGTGTACTGCCCGGCGGCATAGGCTTCCCGGTAGAGCGGCAGGACTTCCGCCGGAACATAGGGAGCCGCGGCATCCGCTCCGCCGTTCTGCCAGAGCGTGCGCAGGGCGCTGGCACTGGCAAACTGCCCCCCTGTTTCGGTCAGGGCCTGCCCGTGACCGGCACCCTGCCGGGGCAGGGGGATCGGCACCAGAGAAGCCCCCAGCTCCAGAATGGCCTTGCAGTATTCCACGGCCAGATTGTTGTTGGGCTTGTCCAGCAGGGCGGCAAGGCCGGTGCCCGGGCAGACTGCTTCCACCGCTGCCTGCCGGGCTGCCGCAAAGCTGCGGGCCCCGGCGGCAAGCCGGGCCTTGAGGGTAGTGCGGTATTCCGCGCCGGAGAGCACCCGGGCGGCTTCCATCAGAAGCGCCGCATCCGGGGTCTCGGCTCCGAACACCAGAGCGTCGCACCCGGCGGCGGCCAGCAGCTGCACCCCGGCCCGGGCAAAGCATTCCGCCCCGGAACAGGCATAAGGGGCGGGCAGGGCGAACACGAGGTCGGCCCCGCAGGCCAGCGCAGCCTGCACCCGCACGCTTTCGGGCAGCAGGGGCAGCGCGCCCCGCTGGGTCAGCCCGCAGCTCATGGCCACCGCCACCCGCCGGGCACCCAGTGCCTTTGCCTGCTGCAGCTGCCAGGCGTGGCCGTTGTGGAAGGGATCGTATTCGGCAATGATCCCGGCGAGCTTATACATTGTGAAATTTATGTCGTTCATACAGAAATAACCTGCGTCTCTTTCCATTTGTGGGCAGGGTGTACAAAAAAGCATGGATACTTTGTGGAACCCTTTGCCCGGTTGCGGCTTGAAAACCCTTGGAACCTATTATATAATATTTCTAGGAATCTGTAAAATTCTGTCCGCATCTGCGAACCGAAAAGAATATGGAGGCACAAGAAGATGAAAATTCTGGTTATTAACTGCGGCTCTTCTTCCCTGAAGTATCAGCTGATCGATATGGACGGCGAGAAGGTGCTGTGCAAGGGCCTGTGCGAGCGCATTGGCATGGAAAGCAGCATGATCACCCACGAGGCCAACGGCCACAAGGCCACCACCCCGGCGATCTTCCCCACCCACACCGAGGCTTTTGCTGAGGTCGTGAAGAAGATGACCACCGGCGAGGGCAAGTGCATCGACGATGTCAGCGAGATCAACGCCATCGGCCACCGCGTTGTCCACGGCGGCGAGAAGTTCAAGGCCAGCTGCCTGATCACCGATGAAGTCATCAATACCCTCCGGGAGCTGAGCCCCCTGGCCCCCCTGCACAACCCCGCAGGCATTCTGGGCATTGAGGCTGCACGCAAGGTGTTCGGCAACATCCCCATGGTCGCTGTGTTCGATACCGCTTTCCACAGCACCATGCCCCCGAAGGCTTATATGTATGCCATCCCCTACGAGTACTATGAGAAGTACGGTGTCCGCCGTTACGGCTTCCACGGCACCAGCCACAAGTATGTTGCATACAAGGCTGCTGAGTACCTGGAGGAGCCCATTGAGCGCCTGAAGCTGATCACCTGCCACCTGGGCAACGGTTCTTCCATTGCCGCTGTGGACCAGGGCAAGGTCGTGGATACCTCCATGGGCATGACCCCGCTGGCCGGCCTGATGATGGGCACCCGCTGCGGCGACCTGGACCCCTCTGTGGTCAACTACCTGAAGTACACCCTGAACATCACCGGCCACGAGCTGGACGAGATCCTGAACAAGAAGTCCGGCCTGCTGGGCATCTCCGGTGTCTCCAGCGACAAGCGTGATGTGGAGGAGGCAGCCGCTGCAGGCAACAAGCGCGCACAGCTGGCTTCTGACATGCTGAACTACCAGATCAAGAAGACCATCGGCAGCTACATTGCCGCCATGGGCGGCGTGGATGCCATCGTCTTTACCGGTGGCATCGGCGAGCATGATGCTGCTGCCCGTGCAAAGATCTGCCACCACATGGATTGGCTGGGGATCCGCATCGATACCGACAAGAACAAGCACATCCAGGGCGATGTCTGTGAGATCACTGCCTGGGGCGCAAAGGTCCGCACGCTGGTCATTGCTACCGATGAGGAGCTGATGATCGCCCGCGACACCAAGGAAGTTGTCGAGAAGTAAGCCGTTCGTATTTTACGCGGTTTTTACAATGCAATAAAAAGGGGAACGCGCTTCTGAATGGGGGCGCGTTCCCTTTTGCTGTTTTCCGGGGCGCAAACCCTGTCTAATTGGGCCGAATGCACAAAAATGAAGCCGAAGGTTTGTTTTTTGGTTGACAAATCAAAAAAAGAACGGTACAATAGAGAAGTCCTCAACCAGAGGATGTTCTATCATTCAAGCCCCTGGTAGCTTACGATCAGCGCGATGGTCCCTAAAAACCAAAGGTATGGTTACAATCCTTCCGCGGGCAAGAACTAAACAAAGAGGAGATACTACTATGTTCGAAGACAAGACTTTAGTTTGCAAAGACTGCGGCAAGGAGTTTGTTTGGACTGCTGGTGAGCAGGAGTTCTACGCATCTCGCGGCTTTGAGAACCAGCCCCAGCGCTGCAAGCCCTGCCGTGATGCCCGCAAGAACGGCGGCGCACGCAGCAACAGCGGTGAGCGCCAGATGTTCGATGCTGTCTGCGCAGCTTGCGGCAAGGCTTGCAAGGTTCCCTTCCAGCCCCGTGAGGACCGTCCGGTCTACTGCTCCGACTGCTTCGCTCGTATGAAGCAGAACTAAGCGCTGATTTTAAAATCTGAAGCTTGGCCCCCGCTGTCGCAAGATGGCGGGGGCTTTTTGCTGGGGAAGTTGCTCACCCTCTCAGTCAAAGCCGAAGCAATGACGGAGAGGGTGAGGTCGCTAAAAATTGTGTCAACTACTTGCAAAAATACCTAGTAATAGGGTATAGTATATATGAATGGTCTGTTTGACCACAAAAACACCCACAACAGAAAGGAATCCCATCATGTTTGATATTTTTAATATGCTCAAGAAGAACGAGGAGAACAAGACGATGCAGGTGACCCGCGAGACCATCATTGGCGATATTCTGGATATGGATCAGACCACCGCTCCCTATTTTATGGAGATCGGTATGCACTGCCTGGGCTGCCCCGCTTCCCGCGGCGAGACCATTGCCGAGGCCTGTGAGGTCCACGGTGTGGACTGCGACGAGCTGCTGGAGAAGCTGAACGCCCATCTGGCTTCCAAGAAGGCCTGAGTGCTCCCCACACTGGATGCGCGTCTGACCGCCGCCGCCGAGCTGGTGCTGCCGGGCAAGCCGGTGGCCGACATCGGCTGTGACCACGGCAAGCTGACAGCGGTGCTGGCGGCCTCGGGGAAATACCCCCGGGTCATCGGGGCCGATCTGCGCCCCGGCCCGCTGGCAAAGGCAGAACAGACGCTGGAACATGCAGGATGCAAAGACCGCGTTGAGCTTCGGCTCGGCGACGGTCTTTCTGTGTTGTCTGCGGGCGAGGTGGGAACCATTGTGCTGGCGGGCGTTTCGGCACAGACCACCTGGGAGATCATCGAACAGGCCCCGTGGGTGTCGCAGGTCGGCGGGCCCCGGCTGGTGATGGTGCCGGCCACCCGCCACAGCGAGCTGCGCCGCTGGCTGTGGGAACACGGCTTTGCGCTGGCGGCAGACCGCCCCGTGCAGGCGGCGGGCCGCTGGTACGCCGTGATGGCTGCCGAGTACACCGGCGAGGTGCACACCCCCACCTTTACCGAGTGCCTGTTCGGCAGAACAGCCGAATGGCCCGAGGGTGCAGGATATGCCGCCTGGCAGAAGGCCAAGCTCCCCCGTTTCCGGCTGGGCGTGCCGGATGGGACGGAGCTGGCGGAGGAGATCGATAAATTGTTAGATGGCTCGCCCTCTCAGACTCGCTGACGCTCGCCAGCTCCCCCAAAGGGGGAGCCCTTGGCAAAACCGGAAACTTTGTGGGGATTGTCAAAACCTCGCCCTTCGGGAGAGGTGGCATTGCGCAGCAATGACGGAGAGGGTGAGGCTGCTGAAATCGGAGGTACAGCTTTATGGCTACAACCAATGATATTTACGCTGAGATGCAGCGCTATGCGCCGCTGGAACTGGCAGAGAGCTGGGATAACCCCGGCCTGCTGGTGGACTGCGGCCGTGAGGTGTTCCGGGTGCTGGTAACGCTGGACATCACCCCCGAGGTGGTGGAGGAAGCTGCGGCCGGGGGCTGCGAGCTTATCGTGTCCCACCATCCGGTCATCTTCAGCCCGCTGAAAAAGCTGACCCCCCGGGATGTATCGTTCCAGCTGGTGCAAAAGGGCATCTCTGCCATCTGTATGCACACCAATCTGGATGCCGCCGAGGGCGGCGTGAACGAGGTACTGGCGGGCATCTTCGGGATGCAGGACTGGGAAGTGTTTGCTGATGGCTGCGGCCGGGTGGGTGAGGTTGAGCCCATCACGGTACCGGAGCTGGCCCGCAAGGCGCAGGCTGTGCTGGGCGGGCGGTGCAACCGGCCCCGGAGCGGGCCCGCGGTGCAGGTCAAGTTTGCGGATACCGGCAAGACTGTAAAGCGGCTGGCGGTCATCAGCGGCGCGGGCGGAAGCATGTTCGAGGATGCCCTTGCCGTGAGGGCGGACTGTCTGCTGACCGGCGAGGCCAACCACCACGCGGCCATAGATGCCGTGCGTCTGGGGCTGTCGCTGGTGGCGGCGGGGCACTACGCCACCGAGTTCCCGGTGTGTGCCGCCATCGCTGACTGCCTGCACGCTGCGTTCCCGGAGCTGGAGGTGCGGGTGAGCGGAGAGAACAGAGATCCGTTTACTTATATATAATAAGGAATTAAACCTCTCAGGCGCTTTGCGCCAGCATACGGGTTGCGGCTCCCAGCATCCACTTCGTGCAAAGGATTGCACTCGTGTCCTGCTGGCCGCGGCCCCAACAACTCCTCCCTTCATCCGCCACTGGCGGCGGTCGTCGTCGTTGCCTAGTAGGGGAGCCCTTGGCAAAACCGGAGCGTTTTGCGTAAACGAATAAGAGATTCTATCAGAGAAACAGGTGATTATAAGATGGCACTTGATGCCGCGACGCTGGCGCTGACGGCTGGGGAGCTGAAACAGACCCTGACCGATGCGAAGATCGCAAAAATATTTGAACCCACCCGCGATGAGCTGGTGCTGACCCTGCGCACCCGCACCGAGACCTACGCGCTGCTGCTCTCGGCACGCAGCGGCTCGGCCCGGGTCTGCCTGACCGAGGAGAGCTTCGAGAACCCCGAGACACCGCCCTCCTTCTGTATGCTGATGCGCAAGCATCTGACCGGCGGCAAGCTGCTGGATGTGCGGATGGAGCCGGGTGACCGCATCGTGTACTTTACCTTCCAGTGCACCAACGAGATGGGTGACCTGGTGCAGAACATCCTCTGCGCCGAGCTGATGGGCCGCTACTCCAATCTGGTGCTGGTGCAGAACGGCAAGATCATCGATGCCCTCAAGCGAGTGGATTTTGAGGACAGCGATGTCCGGCAGCTGCTGCCGGGCCTGCCCTATACCATTCCGCCCAAACCGGCCCGCCCTGACTTTTTGCAGGTGAGCGCCGCGTCTATCGTGGCGGCGGCCTGTGAGCGGGACCTGCCTGTGGCCGATGCCCTGAACAAGACCGTGGCCGGTGTCGGCCCGGTGGTCTGCCGGGAAGCCGCCTGGCGCGCCTTCGACGGGGAACACCTGCTGGCCAACGAGCTGGACGATGCGCAGAAGCGGAAGCTGATGGCCGCCATTGATGAGCTGAAGGAGCTCCACCACAACGGCGGCTGTCCCTGCAGCGTGACTGCCCCGGACGGCAAGCCGGTGGAGTTCACCTTCTTCCGGCCCCAGCAGTACGGCGATACCTATATTATAAAAGAGTGGCCGTCCTTCAACGCCCTGCTCGAGGGCTACTATGCCGAGAAGGACCGCGCCGAGCGCCTGCGCACCAAGAGCAAGGAGCTGCACAAGGCCGTGCACAACATGTACGAGCGTGCGGTCCGCAAGCAGGCCGCACGGCAGGAGGAGCTGGCCGCCAGCGGCAAGAGCGAGAAGCTGCGGCTCTACGGAGAGCTGCTCTCGGCCAACCTCTACATGGCCCAGAAGGGGATGAAGAGCATCACCGTGCCCAACTGGTACGATGAGGGCAAGGAAGTGACCATCCCGCTGGACCTGCGGTTCAGTCCCAGCCAGAACGCCCAGAACTTCTTCAAGAACTACAAGAAGAAGCAGACCGCCGCCCGGATGCTGGTAGACCTGCTGGCAGAGGGTGAAAAGGAGATCGCCTATCTGGAAACCGTGCTCTACGAAGTGGAGACCGCCGCCGGTGAGGCGGCACTGAACGAGATCCGGGCCGAGCTCAAGAGTCAGGGCTACTTGAAATACTACAAGCAGCGCGATAAGCGCCAGAAGCCTGCCGACTTCCTGCGCTTTACCTCCAGCGACGGCTTTGAGATTCTTGTGGGCCGCAACAACGCCCAGAACGACAAGCTGACCCTCCACACCGCCCGGGGCAAGGACCTCTGGTTCCACGTCCAGAAGGCTCCCGGCAGCCATGTGGTCGTGATGAGCCGGGGCGAGGATATCCCGGACACCACCCGGCAGGAGGCCGCCGAGCTGGCCGTGATCTATTCCAGCGCCTACAAGGCCGGGACCGGTGCTAAGGTGTCGGTAGACACCACCGAGGTGAAGAACATCTGGAAAGCCAACGGTGCAAAGCCCGGCATGGTTCTGTATGAGGTGTACACCACCGTCTACATCACTCCCCGGGATGGGCTGGAAGAACAGCTCAAACAAAAAAAGTAAAGAATGACCCTCTCCGTCAAAGCCTGCGGGCCCTGACGGAGAGGGTCTTTTTGTATAAAGCGCCCCATTCCGGTGCATCCTGAGAGGCAGGGGAGTTTTCCACGCGAAAACGTGGAACGCGGTATGCAAAATGCACAAAAAATGCGCCAAAAGACCGTGCAGAGAAAATAAAAAAGAAAAATACGATTTTTTTGAAAAAACACTTGCCAAATGCACGCAGATGTGATAAAATGTTTCTCGGCTGCAAAGGGCTTGTGCGATACAAGTCGTGCAGGCCAGCGATATGCGTAGATGCGGGAGGTTGTCATCCGGCGATAGCTGCGATGGGTTATTTCCGCGGAGTATGTCCGATCTTAGAACCGGGCGAAAAAATTACTGACAGCGATGGAATACGTTCCCTCGGCAGAGAAGTTACTCCTCTGCGAAACGGGCGGAACCAATGTTCGGATTTGATTTGCTAATATGTTTCCGGGAGAACTGCCATGCGGTTCACCGGTTTTTATAGTGCCAAATCGAGGAACACCCGGAACTGTGTAGAGCAATTTATCGGCTCGCCTAGGGCAAAAACAATTTTTCAGGAGGCGTAAGCAATGGCAGTCAAAGAGAAAATCAGAATCCGTCTGCAGAGCTATGATGCTCAGCTGATCGATGCCGCAGCAGAGAAGATCGTGGAGACCGCAAAGCACACTGGTGCCCGCGTGTCCGGCCCCATCCCCCTGCCCACCGATCGTGAGATCGTTACCGTTCTGCGCGCTACCCACAAGTACAAGGATAGCCGCGAGCAGTTCGAGAGCCGCACTCATAAGCGTCTGATCGACATTCTGAAGCCGTCCAACAAGACGGTCGAGGCTCTGATGA
>ENA-OPCZ01001779-OPCZ01001779.1-human-gut-metagenome-genome-assembly--contig:-NODE-1779-length-10864-cov-3.537793_pt1 | contig 10864 bp, 7 predicted proteins | sample MGYA00241566_ERZ501483 | MGnify/ENA primary metagenome ERZ501483 (study PRJEB25962, sample SAMEA1965191) | human gut metagenome | biome: human gut; feature: human-associated habitat; material: faeces... | reverse complement strand
AGGCAAAGGTCGATTTTAACGCCATCTGTGACCAGGTTTTGCCCGGTATGCAGGAGCTCATGAGCGACCATGCCGGACGGCACAAGCTTTCGGACTTTGTCCTGCGGTATCATCACACCACACATATCCTCGAAATGGGAGAAACGCGCTTTCGGAAGGATTATTGCAAATGGGCGGAAAAAAAGGGATACCGCAATTGCGAACGTATGGCAGCGCTCATCTTTGCCACAGCTCAAAACGGTATCCCTGTGCTTCCCAATGCACCATCCACGCAGATCGTCATTACGGAAGCGATACGAGTCCTCCACACAGTGGAGGCGTCCCGTGACGCTATTTTAACACAGATGCAAGCTCTCGCCAAGACTCTGCCGGAATATTCTCTCGTGCGCGAAATGCCCTGCATCGGGGACACGCTGGCTCCGCGCCTGATCGCGGAGATCGGAGATGTCCGACGCTTTCACAGCAAGCGGGCTCTCATCGCATACGCCGGCATCGATGCGCCGCCGTACCAGTCCGGCAAATTCTGCGCGAATAACCGGCATATCTCCAAGCGGGGAAATCGCTATCTGCGTAAGACCGGGTACGAAGTCATGCAGAGCTATGTGATGCACAAGCCGGCAAACGACCCGATCTTTACATTCATTGAGAAAAAACGCGGCGAGGGAAGAGTGGTAAACTCGCTATGGTAGCGGGCCTGAATAAGTTCCTCCGAGTCTATTATGGCAAGGTCACAGAGCTCTACCGCAGCTTGCCGGCAATAGAATGAGCTGAGATCTCCAATGCTTTATTTGAGGCGGCCAAGCGTTCCGTTTTGCCGCCTCTGCTTTGCTATACTCTTTTTCTGCCTATAACTTTTCTTTGAATTAGGACTTGACTTTTTAGCAGGTTTACAGCGCTATAGACAAAGAAGAGTTACTTTCCACAGTAGGCGGCGATGGCCTGTGCGACAAACGCTGCCGTGCCCTCACCGCCAGCCTTGTCAATGTTTTTACGGAAGCGGTCATCGGCTACATACATCTCACCTAAGCCCGCCAGGATCTCCAGCGTGCAGGTGTAAAAATGGTCGGTGATGAATTGCTGCAAATCACGAATGGCCGCCTGCGCTTCCGGTGAGGTAGGAGCAAGATGCTTCAGCCCACCCAGCTTTGCAAAGTACCTCATCAAATCGGCAGGGTTGCCGGTAGACCCGCCTTTTTCATGCTGCTGATATTCCTGATAGGCGATGGTATTGCCCCATTTTCCTTTGACCTCTGCGGTGTACTTCTCCTGCTCGGCCTTATCAAATGCGTCAAATTTCATAGGTGTTACTCCTGTTTCTAAGGTTTCACGGGCGAGGGTGATGAGCCGTCCCAACCGCGCCTGTCGCAGCTCCAGCAGCTTGATCTGATCTGCGAGAGCGGCGGCCTGGTCGAATTTCGGGTCATCCAGAATGCTCTTGATGTCTTTGAGCGGAAATTCCAGCTCCCGAAATAGTAGAATGGATTGCAGCCGTGCCAAGGCTGTATCATCATACAGCCGGTAGCCCGATTCTGTGAGGGCTGTGGGCGGCAGCAACCCGATGGCATCATAGTGGTGCAGTGTCCGGACACTGACACCGGCCAGTTTGCTGACTTCGTGAATGGTCATCATGGGTATCCCTCCTCCGTGTGAGCTTACTATACACTATGACGTAACGGAAGAGTCAAGAGAAAAATTCTCTATTTGCGAAAAAACTATGCGCTGTGATCGCTGCAAAAATCGTGCAAATCTATCATTTTCTTGCTTCCTGTGTCAAAATGTGCTATTATTATAAACAACGCTGTCAAGTGTTGGAATAGGCCTTGGCAGTATGGCTGCAATAGACCGAATGCTCTGCCAAGCGGCAGAGCATTTTTGTATATCGGCATGGAGGAAATATTTATGTCTGTGAGTTATAAAAAAATCTGGAAACTGCTCATCGATAAGGACATGAAGAAAAAAGACCTGTGTGAAAAGGCGGGTATCAGCCCAGCATCCGTCACTAAAATGGGACGGAATGGGCATGTCACCACGGAGATACTCGTGAAGATTTGTACAGCGCTGGATTGCCAGATTGAGGATATCGTGGAAATCGTGCCGGATAAAAAGTGAATTTTGGCAATTGCTGTTTTACGATATTGGAACTGAATCATTACAAAGCTCCAATTATTGAGGTGGGTAAATGCAAATTATCGATAATATCAATCATATTGTCAAGAATGACCTACAAGAAAACATTCGGGCAGGAAGTAATCTGTCTATTGCTGCGGCATGTTTTTCGATTTATGCATACCAAGAGTTGAAGAAACAGCTTGAGGGCATTGATGAGCTGCGCTTCATTTTTACCTCACCAACTTTTGTAACTGAAAAAGCATCTAAAGCACAGCGGGAGTTCTATATCCCTCGTATTTCAAGAGAGCGTAGTTTGTATGGTACAGAGTTTGAAGTAAAACTCCGCAATGAGCTGACGCAAAAGGCGGTTGCAAGAGAATGCGCAGACTGGATCAAACACAAAGCTGTTTTCAAATCGAATGTCACGCAGGAACAGATGATGGGCTTTATGACAGTCGATGGGAGCACCTATATGCCAATCAACGGTTTTACCACTGTTGACCTCGGCTGTGAGCGCGGTAACAACGCTTATTATCCGGTACAGAAAACTGAAAGCTATGAGAATGCTAATTATTTTCTTAAACTTTTTGAACAACTTTGGAATGATAAAAATAGACTACAAGAAGTTACAGATGTTGTGATTGAAAATATTTCTGCGGCGTATCGAGAAAACGCGCCTGAATACATTTACTTTGTTGCGCTTTATAATATTTTCAACGAATTCCTTGATGATATATCTGAAGATGAATTGCCTAACGAGGCGACGGGCTTTAAGGAAAGCAAAATCTGGGGAATGCTTTATAACTTCCAGCGCGACGCTGTTCTTGCCATCATCAGCAAGCTTGAGAAATTCAATGGCTGCATTCTGGCAGATAGCGTAGGTCTTGGTAAAACCTTCACTGCGCTTGCCGTCATCAAGTATTACGAGAACCGCAACAAATCTGTGCTTGTTCTCTGCCCCAAAAAGCTCTCTGAGAACTGGAATACATACAAGGGCAACTATATCAACAATCCCATTGCGACAGATCGACTGAGATATGATGTCCTCTATCATACCGACCTTTCCCGTGAGCATGGGCAGTCGAACGGAATTGACCTTGACCGCCTGAATTGGGGCAACTATGACCTCGTTGTCATTGATGAGAGCCACAACTTCCGCAACGGCGGCGAGGTGTCCGGCGAGGATGCAAAGGAAAACCGTTATCTGAAATTACTCAATAAAGTCGTTCGCGCCGGTGTGAAAACGAAGGTGCTGATGCTCTCGGCAACGCCGGTCAACAACAAGTTTATCGACCTCAAGAATCAGATTGCACTTGCCTATGAGGGCGACGCTTCGCAGATGAGCAAAAAGCTTGATACGACCAAAAGTATTGACGAAATCTTCCGTCAGGCACAGAAGGCTTTCAACGCATGGAGCAAGCTTCCTGCCGACGAACGCACGACGGATGAGCTTTTGCGGACGCTGGATTTTGATTTCTTTGAATTGCTGGACAGCGTGACGATTGCACGGTCAAGAAAGCACATTGAAAAGTATTACAACACTTCTGACATCGGAAAATTTCCGGAGCGTCTGCCGCCGATTTCGCTGCGTCCCTGCCTGACAGACCTGAGCGACGCTATCAACTATAACGATATTTATAATTTGCTCATGTCGTTGAGCCTGACGATCTATACGCCGTCGAATTATATCATGCCGTCGAAGCTGGCAAAATACATCGACATGACGCACCACAAGGGAAACAGCCTTACCCAGCAAGGACGTGAAGAAGGCATTCGGCGTCTTATGAGTATCAACCTTCTCAAGCGGCTGGAAAGCTCGGTTGCTTCTTTCCGCCTGACGATTGACCGCATTAAAAAACTGATCGACGATACGATTGGGACGATTAAAAATTATCAGTTCGGAGACTGTGTTCTGAATCTGACGGAGATTTCCGGCGCAGAAGATTTTGATTACGACGATCAGAACACTGATTTCTTCTCCGTCGGCAAGAAAGTCAAAATTGATCTTGCTGATATGGATTATGTTTCATGGATGCGCGAACTGGAAAAGGACGCGGAGAATCTGGAACTCCTGTCTCTCATGATTGCCGACATCACGCCGGAGCATGACACGAAGCTGCAAACATTGTTCGACTTGATCCGGAAGAAAATCGAGCATCCGATCAATCCCGGTAATAAGAAGATCATTATTTTCACCGCATTCTCTGATACAGCAGACTATCTCTTCGCAAATGTCAGCAGATTTGCAAAAGAGAATTTCGGGCTGGAAACGGCGGAGATCACCGGCACAGTTGACGGTAAGACTACCATTCCAAAGCTCCGAGCCGATCTCAACACTGTGCTGACCTGCTTCTCGCCTGTTTCAAAAGGCAAGTCGGTACTCCTGCCCGGAAGCACCGACGAGCTTGATATTCTGATTGCAACTGACTGTATTTCCGAAGGTCAGAACTTGCAGGACTGCGACTACCTCATCAACTACGACATTCATTGGAACCCTGTTCGCATTATCCAGCGGTTCGGACGAATTGACCGTATCGGCAGTAAAAATGACCATATCCAGCTTGTAAACTTCTGGCCGGATATGGACCTTGATGAATACATCAACCTGAAAAGCCGCGTGGAAACCCGCATGAAGATTTCGGTCATGACCTCCACCGGTGACGATGACCTGATCAATGCCGAGGAAAAAGGCGACCTTGAATATCGTCGTGCGCAGCTCAAGCGGCTGCAAGAAGAAGTTGTGGACATTGAGGATATGACGAGCGGTATTTCTATCATGGATTTGGGACTCAATGAGTTCCGGCTTGATCTGCTCGAATACATGAAGCAGCACGAGGACATCGAAACCGCACCAAAGGGTCTGCACACCGTTGTTGGGCAGACGGAGAATTCTCCTGCCGGTGTGATTTTCGTCCTCAGAAATATCAATGACAGCGTGAACATTGACAATCGGAACCGGATTCACCCCTTCTACATGGTCTACATCAGCGAAGAGGGCGAAATTGTCTGCGATTACCTCAACCCGAAGAAATTGCTCGACACGATGCGTCTGCTCTGCCGTGGCAAGGGAGAGCCTTGTGCGGAGCTTTGTAAGCAATTCAATGATGAGACGGATGACGGACGCAAAATGGGTGAAATCTCTGAGCTACTGAGCGAGGCGATCAATTCCATCATTGACGCAAAAGAAGAAAACGATATTGACAGTCTGTTCACGAGTGGCGGCACATCTGCGCTGCTCAGTGCGGTTTCGGGACTGGATGATTTTGAGCTGATTTGCTTCTTAGTCGTGAAATAAGGAGGGCTTGCGATGCTTGGGTTTCCTGCATTTACGGAGTTTGGCAAAAGAATACCGAAGCAGAAGTTCTATGAGAACCTTGATGTTTCTCCTGCCTTACACCGTATGTTTGTTGATCAGATCAAGTTGGTCTACTGGCGAAACAAGCTGGCAGCGTCTACGCTGAATATCGTGGCGGGTGAGTCTGTAACCGAAATCGAAGTGTTTGAGGTGCGCCTGAACGATCCTCAGCTTGATGAAGCGGTGCTAAAACAAATCGACAAGGAAATCCCGTACCATATCCTCTTTATTCTGACCTGTGACGGCAAGGCTCAGGCGTGGATCGGCTACAAGGAGGCTGCTGCGTCCGGCAGCAACGCCTTCAAGGTAGGACGCTATTATCACACCGACTGGATGCCGGAGGATGAACTGCATCTTAGTATCGACGGCTTGAATATGGATGCCGTCTATGAAAGCCTTGTCCGCCAGATTGCCGGGGACAAGCTGCTAACGGATTCCGGCGAGAGCCTGAAAGAGTCTGTCGAGCGGGATGAAAAGAAGAAGCAGCTTGAAAAGCAGATTTCTACGCTGGAAAACAAGATGAAGAAAGAGAAGCAGCTTAACCGGCGGATGGAAATGAACGCAGAAATGAAGGGGTTAAGAAAGGAGATTGACTTCCTCAAATGAAAATTAAAAAGATTGAGTTGAATAACTTCAAGAGATTTACTCACTTGATTGTTGAAGATATACCTGAAACAACAAAGTTAGTGGTCTTGGTTGGACCGAATGGCTCTGGGAAAACATCATTTATGGAGTCAATGAATCATTACTACAAATATGCTGGATATGGCAATATTGGCGACTATCACTATCTAAGTAAAACAGGAAACACGGAGGATTTTAACCATAGCCAATGGTATGCACGTGCATCAAAGATTGTGAGCATTGACTTTCATGACGCGAGTCTGCCAAAGGATATCGGCAACAGCAACGATATTAAGGGGCATTTTTATTTTCGAAGCGCCTATAGAAATGAGCCGGAGTTTCAGATAGATTCTATGCGGAGGCTACACGATCCAACCGAGTCAATTCATTTGGAGTCGCTTATTCAGAATGATCAAACGGTCTCCACAAACTATCAGCGGCTTATTGTCAATACCATCTCTGGCGTATACGACAACGGAAACGATGCCAAAACTGTAGCCGCTCTGCGCGAAGAATTGATTGGGAAAATCCGCACGGCTATTGAACGTGTATTTGAAGATCTGGAGTTTTCATCACTTGGAAATCCTCTGCAAAATGGAGATTTTTATTTTACCAAAGGGATCACTAGGGATTTTAGTTATCGCAATCTCTCGGCAGGAGAAAAATCTGCCTTTGATTTAATACTGGATATGGTTGTTCAGTCTAAATATTATCCTGATGCTATTTACTGTATTGACGAACCGGAAACGCATATGCACACCAAATTGCAAGGTAGAGTCTTGCGGGAGCTGTATTTGCTCATTCCGGGTCAGTCACAGCTTTGGCTTTCAACACATTCGATTGGAATGCTTCAAGAGGCAGAGGAAATCGAAAAGGAGCATCCGGGAGCAGTTGCCTTCTTGGATTTCGGTGGAAGAGACTTTGATACAGATCAAGTGATCCGCCCTGCAAAAATCGGGAGAGCGGTTATGGACAAGTTTTACGAACTTGCTTTTGGTGACTTTGCAAAACTGATGCTGCCTAAAACAATCGTGTTCTGTGAAGGTGACCCTAATGGTAAAACACGCAAGGATTTTGATAAGATTATTTATAGTACTATTTTCGCAGATACGCATCCAGAGGCTTTCTTTATTTCGGGCGGCTCGTGTAACGATATAGAAAATATTGAAAAGACGCATGGAGAAATAATAAGTACTCTACTCCAAAATTCCCAAATCATTAAAATTGTTGACCGGGATGATCGTAGTCCGCAGGAAGTTGCCGACCTTGCCAAATCTGGTATAAGGGTTTTGAAAAGGCGTAATCTTGAATCCTATGTGCTCGATGATGCCGTGATTAAGAAATTATGCGATAAAGTTGGAAAACCAGAAGAATATACCTCCTGTATACAAGAAAAGCAACAAGCACTCACGGACTCTGTTTCCAGAGGCAATGCACCGGATGATTTCAAAAAAGCAAGTAGTGGGATATATATCTCTCTTAAACGCCACCTTTCGCTAACACAATGTGGGAACAACCCTGACCCATTTATGCGCGATACCCTTTCACCTTTGATTACGCCAGATATGGATGTATATAAGGAATTGGAAGCAGAAATATTTGGAACCAATTCTGATGGAGGAACGACCTAATGAACCACATGAAATTTGAATCGCCGGATATGACGGCGCTGAACATAGACCGCATTGCTGCCCTGTTTCCGAACTGCGCCACGGAGATGCTGGATGAGGAACGCAGCACGCCGGAGAAGAAGGCGTACAAACGGGCGGTCAATTTTGAGCTGCTGAAACAGATGCTCTCGCCGGACGTGGTGGACGGCGACGAGGCATACGAGTTCACATGGGTGGGCAAGAAGGCAGCAATCGTGGAAGCCAATAAGCCGATTCGGAAGACCCTGCGCCCTGTGCTGAAAGATGAGACTATTCCGACTGGAGCCGATAGTGAGGGGAAACCATATTGCAGCAGCGGTAGTAAGGACTGGGACACCACCGAAAACCTCTACATCGAGGGCGACAATCTGGAAGTCCTCAAGCTCTTGCAGGAGAGCTATCTTGGCAAGGTCAAGATGATCTATATCGACCCGCCGTACAACACCGGCAACGACTTCATCTATGCCGATGATTTCATGCGCTCGCAGGAAGAAGAAAACGAGCAGATGGGAATGTACGATGAGGACGAAAACCGCCTGTTCAAGAATACCGACACCAACGGACGGTTCCATTCCGACTGGTGCAGCATGATTTACTCCCGGCTGATGTTGGCGAGAAATCTGCTGACGGACGATGGCGTTGTATTTATAAGCATTGATGATAATGAGCAGGAGAACCTCAAAAAGTGTTGTGACGAAGTGTTTGGAGAATCCAATTTTGTCGGGAAAATTGCAGTCGTCAACAATCTTAAAGGTAGAAATGATAGGAAAGACATTGCAACATGTCACGAATACATACTGATATATGGAAAATCAGAGTTCGCAGCTAACGGTATGCCGTTGACCGATGAACAAAAAGCTCAATTTGACAAGGTTGATGAAAACGGTAGCGCGTACCAATTGCGCGATTTGAGAAAAAGAGGTCGGCCTGATCGCAGAGAAGATAGGCCCAATATGTATTTTCCAATTTACTACAATTTAGAGACAAAGAAATGCTCTTTAGTGGAGGAGCCTAATGCCGTTGCAATATACCCCATTCGCGGTGATGGTAGTGATGGTCGTTGGCGATGGGGTAAAGAACGTGTAGCTGCAAATTTAGCAATTCTTGAACCACGCTACTCCTCAATTGCGAAACGTTGGGGCATAGAACACAGAGTTTATCTGAACCCATCTTTGAATCCAGTCAATTTGGATGAAGAGGATACCGAGGATACGGAGAGAAGCTCTAAAAGCAAATCCTTCTGGATAGGTGGCGAATTATCGAATGATGTCGGGAGAAGACAGTTAAAGACTATTTTTGGTGCAGCGTATTTTGATTATCCAAAGTCTATTGACTATATTTTGAACACAATCTATATGGGTTCTGATTCTGATTCAATCATTCTCGACTTTTTCTCCGGCTCCGCCACCACCGCCCATGCAGTCATGCAGCTCAACGCTGAGGACGGCGGACACCGCAAATTCATCATGGTGCAACTGCCGGAAAAGTGCGATGAAGCAAGCGAAGCCTACAAAGCAGGCTACAAGAACATCTGTGAAATCGGTAAGGAGCGCATCCGCCGCGCCGGAGACAAGATCAAGTCCGAAAGTCCCACGACCACGCAGGACCTCGATATCGGTTTCCGTGTCCTCAAGCTGGACGATACCAACATGAAGGATGTCTACTATAACCCTGCGGAGTATGAGGTCAATATGTTCTCCCGCCTTGAGGATAACATCAAAGAGGACAGAACGCCGGAGGATCTGCTGTTCCAAGTAATGCTCGATTTGGGTGTGCTGCTCTCCAGCAAAATTGAGGAAACCACCATAGCCGGCAAGAAGGTGTTCAATGTGGAGGACAACTACCTGATTGCCTGTTTCGACAGCGATGTTTCGGAGGAAACCATCAAAGCCATCGCCAAACAGAAGCCTTACTACTTTGTCATGCGCGACAGCTCTATGGCAAGCGACAGCGTAGCCACTAATTTCGACCAGATTTTCGCCACCTACAGCCCCGACACCGTCAGGAAGGTACTGTGATATGGCGGACAAGAAAAAGAACCTTCCCATTCATAGCTCTGCCGCCGAGTATCTGACCTTTGTGGCCTCCACCGGCGAGAGCGATGCCAGCTATGAAATGCGGTATGAGGACGAGAATATCTGGTTGACGCAGAAGATGATGGCGGCATTGTATGATGTGGGACTTCCCACCATCAATGAGCATATCAAAAAGATTTATTCTGACGGAGAGCTGACAGAGGAGGCAACTATTCGGAAATTCCGAATAGTTCAGACAGAGGGCGCACGGCAGGTAAACCGTGAAGTGACGCATTACAACTTACAGCTTATTATTGCTGTGGGCTTCAAGGTAAACAACCAGCGTGCTGTGCAGTTCCGCAAATGGGCGGGACAGATCGTCAAAGACCACACCATTCAGGGCTGGACAATGGATGTGGAGCGGCTGAAAAAAGGCCATATGTTCACCGATGAATATTTTGAGCGGCAGCTGCAGCAGATTCGGGAAATCCGTCTGTCAGAGCGCAAGTTCTACCAAAAGGTTACGGATTTGTATGCCACTGCATTCGACTACGACAAAAATGCCAAAACAACACGGCAGTTCTTCCAGACCGTACAGAACAAGATGCACTTTGCCGTGCATCGCCACACGGCAGCTGAACTGATTTACGAGCGCGCCGATGCCGCCAAAGAACACATGGGGCTGACCACTTGGGAGAATGCCCCGGACGGGAAAATTTTGAAAGCCGATGTGACTGTTGCCAAAAACTACCTGAGCCAAGAGGAAATGGACTATTTGGAGCGTATCGTATCGCTGTATCTGGACTATGCCGAATTGCAGGCGCGGCGCAAAATCCCCATGAGCATGGAGGATTGGTCAAGGCGTCTGGACGGCTTTTTGGAATTTAACGGCGAAAAGCTGCTGACCGGCCCCGGTAAGATCAGCGCCGAGCAGGCAAAGCTCCACGCAGAAACCGAGTATGAAAAATACCGGCTGGTACAAGACCGCCTGTACCAGAGCGATTTTGACCGCTTTCTTATGCTGGAGCAGGAGGTGAACCACAAGGATGAAGTTTAATTTCAAAATACAGCAATACCAGACCGATGCGGTTGATGCTGTGGTCAACGTCTTT
>ENA-OPCZ01001776-OPCZ01001776.1-human-gut-metagenome-genome-assembly--contig:-NODE-1776-length-10877-cov-2.254666_pt1 | contig 10877 bp, 8 predicted proteins | sample MGYA00241566_ERZ501483 | MGnify/ENA primary metagenome ERZ501483 (study PRJEB25962, sample SAMEA1965191) | human gut metagenome | biome: human gut; feature: human-associated habitat; material: faeces... | reverse complement strand
CCCGCCGATAAACGGCTGGGCGAGCTTGCGGTCGATGACCGACTCATCCATAAAAGTATGGAAAAAGCTTCTGTTGAAAAGCTCGATTATCCCGTCGCCGTCACAGACGAGCATAGGCATGGGAAAATCGTTGACGGAACCGGCGTCGGTCGCGTCGAGGCTGTGCGACGCCATGTCCCTTAGCTGGCGTTCACGGTTGCGGATGTTAAAGAACTTGACTATCTTATAGACCGAGAACGCGATGAGAAGGACACTACCCACAAGCGCCGCCCACCCGCTGTAGCGGACAGCGACAACAACAATGAACGCAGCCGCCGCAACAAAGGCAGCTATTTCCACTGCGAGCTCTCGCAGGAAATCCTTAAAGCTCATTCATCAGACCTCCATAATAACGGGAAGAATCATCGGGCTGCGCTTGGTGCGCTCATACATCAGGTGAGATATCTCGTCCCTGAGGCTTGCCTTGATGCTGTTCCAATCGAAATATCCGCCATCCGTCTGGGCTTCGATAGCCTCAACGGCGACTTCACGCGCGGCGTTTATAAGCTCCTCGGACTCCTTGACATAGACGAAACCTCTCGTCACGACATCGGGACCGGAAACTATCATGCCACTCTCGCGGTCAATGCAGACGGCGACGATAACGAGACCGTCCTGCGCGAGATGCTTTCTGTCTCGAAGCACGACCGAGCCGACATCGCCGACGCCGTAACCGTCGACAAACACTCTGCCTGCGGGCACGGTTGACGTGCATCTGAGCGCCTTTTTGCTGATCTCGGCGACCCTGCCGTTATCGGCGATGAGTATATTCTCCTTAGGGATACCCATACTCAGCGCGAGACCCGCGTGTTTTCTGAGATGTTTGAGCTCGCCGTGAACCGGAATGAAATATTTCGGCTTGACGATGCCCATTATCATTTTCAGCTCCTCCTGGCAGGCGTGGCCGGAGACATGGACTTCGTACATCTTCTCATACACGACATCCGCGCCGAGCTTCATCAGCTCGTTGACGACACGGCTGACGGTCTTTTCGTTGCCGGGAATCGGAGTTGCGGAGATTATAACATAATCGTTGGGATGGATTTCGACCTTACGGTGATCCGAGAACGCCATGCGGGTCAGGGCGCTCATAGGCTCGCCCTGGCTGCCCGTGGTGATGATAACGAGCTTATCGGCGGGATAGCGGTTTATCATATTGATATCGATAACTATCCCCTCGGGTATATTGAGATAGCCGAGCTCCGCCGAGATGCTCACGACATTTTCGAGGCTTCTGCCGACGAGCGCGACCTTGCGTCCGAGGCTCGCCGCAACATTCATTATCTGCTGCACGCGGTGGATATTCGAAGAGAATGTTGCAACTATTATGCGGTTGTTGCCAGCCTTGCGGAAGAGGGTCTCGAACGATTCGCCGACCTTTCTCTCGCTCTCGGTGAAGCCGGGACGCTCGGCGTTGGTGGAGTCGGACATAAGGCAGAGGACTCCCTCCTGCCCTATCTCGGCGAGTCTGCCGAGATCCATCATGCCGCCGTCGATAGGCGTTGTGTCGATTTTGAAGTCGCCCGTGTGGACGATAGTGCCGCCCTCGCAGCGGATAGCGAGTCCGAGTGCGTCGGGTATGGAATGGTTGACATGGATAGCCTCAACGGTAAAGCCGCCGAGGGTTATCACGTCGCCGGGCTTGATGACGTTAAGAGTGGCGGAATTGAGCAGCCCGTGCTCACGCAGCTTCCCCTGAATGAGTCCGATGGTGAGCTTCGTGCCGTAGACGGGCACATTGAGAACCTTGAGAAGATAAGGCAGACCGCCGATATGATCCTCATGACCGTGGGTTATGACTATTCCGCGTATTCTGTCCGCGTTGCGCTCGACATAGGTGAAATCGGGAAGCACGAGATCGACTCCGAGCATATCCTGATCCGGGAATGCAAGTCCGCAATCGACAAGGAACATATCCTCGCCGTATTCAAACAGTGTCATATTCTTGCCCACTTCATTCAGGCCGCCTAAAAACGACACTTTTATAGGCTTGGGCTCAGCCTTCGATTTGCCCGGTGCGGGCTTAATTTTGCCGTAACTGCGGTAGCTGCGCCTGCCCGCAGTCTTCTTTGCGGGCGCAGACGCTGCGCCGGTTTCTTTTGCTTTTGGCATAGAAATCTCCTTTTCTGTTAAATTTTTGATGTAAGTAGAACCCCGACTGGTCAAGGTGCGGGAATTAAAGCCTTGTCTGTTAAAAACGCGATGATATTTTCAGCATAGATACAAGACAAATTTCGGGTAGTTAAGACATATGCGTGCAGTCATAATACAAAAATATCCCTATTGTTAATTTTACTATGATTGGATAAAACTGTCAAGTGTGTTGCACCCGATAGGGACAAATCGGTAAATACAGTTTAAGCCACACGCGATGCAATAAAATTATGCGCAGCCTACAAAAAGGCTCATCGGCAAAAGGTGTTGCAATCACTTTGCGCCGGAGGAGATGAACGCCTGCGCTTCGGCGCAGAGCTCGCGCGCGGTCTCCTCGTCAAAGCTCTGCGCAGTCAGGCGGAACCGCCCGTTTCCGAGCGGTGAAATATGCGTTTTTCCGCGCTTTTCGACAAGCACGAAGCCGTTCGCCCCGTCGCGCCCGAAGGAGAAGTTCTCGCCCTCGAACTCGTCGAGATAGTCGGGCGGCAGTTCAAGCTGCGCCGTGGTGCTGTAGACAAACAGCGGCGGCAAAAGAGAATAGAGCTCGGGGAAGGTCATATTCTTCTCTTCTAAAATACAGGTGAGCTTCGCCGCGGTGAACAGTGCATCGCGCGACCAGAACTGGCGCGCTGCGAGACGGCGTGCGACATTGTCCGAGCCGTCCGACGGGGCAGAGAGATAGCGATAAGCCGTCCTGCCGTAGCTGTGCGCGAGGTCATCGAGAAATGCGGGAGAATCATAAGGGACGGAGATATCCCGCCCGCTCTCGAGCTCGTACATTCCGCAGAGGGCGATTAGCTTGACAAACGGCACAACTCCGGTCTTTTCAGTATATGCGCTAAGGCTCGTTCCCCTGCGGTTTATTCTGAGGGTCAGCGCGCGCTCGTTCGAGGTGGTGCGCATACAATCATTTATGAGCGCTGATATCGTCGGGTCGGAGCTGAGAATCGCGCAGTCGGCTACGCCGTAAGGCACATGGCGCATCAGCTCGTCGCGGTAGAGCATACCCATGGCGGACATATCAAAGAGCCGCCCGCACGACGGCGCGGGAGATAAATCGGTCTCCATGAAATCCGCCGCCTTTCTGCCGAGCGCCGCAGACACGCTCAGCCCGTTTTCGCCAAAGATGCTGACCGTCCCCTCCCCGGCGCAGACGAACACGCCCGCATTGAGCGACGAGAACGGAACTAAAAAAGATAGCTGGGATTCAAAGGAAGCGCCGAACGACCACGCATTGACGCCGGAAACACGCAGTCCCGCGCACACGGCATCGGCGCAGGCGCGGGAATATTCGTCATTTCGGCAGGCGACGCTGCCGCGCCCAAAAGCCGCACCGACTGCCGCGCCCGCTCTCGCGCAGTCGGACGCAGTGAGCCCCTGCGCACGTTTTATAAAAGCCGCCGAGTCCGCATCGTAGCTGTACATGATGACCCCTCCGAAGATATGATATTCCTATTATTGCCTGCCGGGAGCGGTTTTAAGCCGAAGTTTCACACATTTATAAATGTGCGGCGGGGCGGCAAAATCACCTTGTTTTTGACCCGACTTAGTGATAGAATTAATTAAAATAACACAACGGAGTGAAATATGAGCGAACTGAAAAAAGTTGAGATATTCACCGACGGCGCGTGTTCGGGCAATCCCGGACCCGGCGGCTGGGGCGCCGTTCTGCGCTACGGCGAGCACGAGGCGGAGATGTCCGGCGGCGACGCGAACACGACGAACAACCGCATGGAGCTCACGGCGGTCATAAGCGCGGTCGAGAGGCTCAAGGAGCCCTGCGATATAAAAATATACACCGACTCGCAGTATGTTGCGAACGCGTTTTTAAAAGGCTGGATATGGAACTGGAAGAGGAACGGGTGGAAAAAATCCGACAAAAAGCCTGTTTTGAATCCCGAGCTGTGGGAGCGGCTGCTCAAGGCGCTTTCAAAGCACGAATATGAGTTCATATGGGTCAAAGGACACGCGGGGCACCCCGAGAACGAGCGGTGCGACAGGCTCGCGGTAGCCCAGAGCGAAAAATATGCAAAGAAGTGAACTGAAAATGAAAAATGTTGCGATAATACTTCAGGATCTGCGAAGCGGCGGAAGCGAGCGGTTTGCGAGCAGGCTGTCGCATCTGCTGAGCGAAAAATTCAATGTCTATGTCCTGGTCTTTGACGCGAGCGAAAAGCGATTCGACTGTGCGGGCGAATTCGTTGATTTAAAATTACCCGCAGGCAAAGGCACGGCACAGCGTGCTGTTATTATGCTCAAGCGCGCCGCGGCGATAAAAAAATTTGTCAAAGAGCATGATATATGCACTGCGTATTCGTTCACTCACGCGCCGAACGAAGCGCTCGCGCTCTCGGGCGCGAAGTGCGTGAAATATATCTCCTGCCGCGACTATGTGCGGCTCATAAAGAGCTCGAAGCTCTATTCATTCGCACTGCGGCACGGATGCAATGTTCTCTTCAATGCCCTCGAAATGCAGAAAAAATGCGAAGAGATGTTCCCGGGAAACGAAGATAAGCTTTTCACGGCATATAATATCATCGACTGCGAAAAAGCCCGCGAGGACGCAAAAGAAGAACTCGACGAAGAATACAAAGAATTCTATGACACGCACAGAGTTATAGCTTTCTCTTCGAGATTCGTTGATCAGAAATGCCAGTGGGATATGCTAAAAAGCTTTGAGCTGCTGAAAAAAGATATCCCCGATGCGGGGCTGATATTCCTCGGGTGCCGTGGCGAATACGAAAACGCGGTTCGTGAAATGGCGAAAAAGAGCGAATATTCAAATGATATAGTCTTTGCAGGATTCCAAAAGAATGTGTTCAAATTTGTATCCCGCGCGGATGTTTTTGCGATGACATCTTATTACGAAGGCTTCCCGAATGTCATTGTTGAGGCGTTGGCGGTCGGCACTCCGGCGGTCAGCACGGACTGCACATCGGGGCCTGCCGAGGTTCTCGCGCCCGGTCGCCCGTTCCTGCCGCACTGCGACAAGATGACCGAAGTCGATTGCGGAATTCTCTGCCCCGTCATGTCCGAGAGTCCGGACTTTGACTACGGCAACATAAACGACGCCCACCGCGAATACGCGAAGGCGCTCAAAACACTGCTGACGGACGGCGAGCTTCGCGCCCGTCTTTCGGAAAACGGAAAGAAGCGCGCAGACGAGCTGAGCGCAGAAAATATAAAGCAGGTCTATTTCGACCTGACCGACAACTGATTCGGAGGTAACAACAATGAGCAGATATCTTATAGTCGGCGCGGGGCGCAGCGGAATCAACGCCGCGCAGCTGCTTATCAAAGTCGGCGAGGATTTTATAATCTACGACGGCAACGAGAATTTCGACACTGCGGCGGCGTGCGAAAAAATAGGCAGGGATAATATAGAATTTATCCTCGGCGATTTTTCGGGCTTCGATTTTTCGCGCGTTGACATTTGCGTAGTCAGCCCCGGCGTATCGCTTGAGACGCCGATAATGAAAGCCGTCAAAGAGCATAATATACCGATCTGGGGCGAGGTCGAGCTTGCCTACAGGCATGACAAGGGCACGGTTATCGGCATAACAGGCACAAACGGCAAGACCACGACAACTTCGCTCACCTATGACATAATGAAGCGCCACGCGAAAAAGGCTCTGCTCGTCGGCAACATCGAGATTCCCTACACCGGATACGCGCTCGAGAGCGACAAGGACAGCGGGACGGTCGCGGAGATAAGCAGCTTCCAGCTTGAGACTATGGTGACCTTCAAGCCGCATGTCACGGCTATTCTCAACATTACGCCCGACCATCTCGACAGGCACAAGACGCTCGAAAACTACATCGCGATAAAAGAATCGATAACCAAGAATCAGGACGAGAACGACTTCTGCGTGCTAAACTACAACGACCCGGTTCTGCGCGAATTCGGCAAGACCCCGCGCTGCAAAGTAATATTCTTCAGCTCTTCGGAAGAGCGGAGTGTTCCTGCGCGGCGATACGATGATAATAAAAGAAAACGGCGTTGAAACGCCCGTCTGCACGACGAAAGACACGAGCCTTGTCGGCATGCACAACTACGAAAATATCATGGCGGCTATCGCGATGACCCATGCTATGGGCGTGCCGCTCGACACCATCCGCCAAGGCATAAAAGAGTTCACGGCGGTCGAGCACAGGATAGAAATCGTCACCCGGAAGAACGGAGTCAAATACTACAACGACTCAAAGGGCACGAACCCCGACGCGGCAATAAAGGCGGTATGTGCCATGCCCTCGCCGACAATTCTCATAGGCGGAGGCTACGACAAAAAGTCAAGCTATGACGAGTGGGTAGCGACATTTGAGGGCAGGGTAAAAGAACTTCTGCTCATAGGCAAGACGAAGCACGACATTGCCGCCGCCTGCGACAGAGCCGGCTTCAAGGCTTACAAATTCGTCGACACGCTCGAAGAGGCGGTCAGCATAGCGGCCGCCGACGCCGAGAGCGGCGACTGCGTACTGCTCTCCCCCGCATGCGCGAGCTGGGATATGTTCAAATGCTATCAGCAGCGCGGCGAGATATTCAAAGACTGCGTAAGGGCGTTATAAAAGCTGATAAGACGAGCCGCCGCGGATATCCGCGGCGGTTTTGCTGTTGAGGCAGAGAGTTAATTTTACAATTGCATATTGTGTTTTATGCCGCTGTCGCGGCAGCGGTGCGTCGAGTCGCCGCACCCTACAGGAACATTGAGAAACAAAGCAGTCTATGCAAAGAGGTAAATCCGTGCAATACCCCCTCAGTCTCGGCTTCGTAATCTTACCCCCTGCGTAAAACCGCTGTCGCGGCAACGGTGCGTCGAATCGCCGCACCCTACAAACTGAGCATCAGCAAACAGCAAAAATACCGCAGGGCTTTTGCTCTGCGGTACTTTGATTTCAGGCTTTATTTATGCTCGGTGAGGTATCTGTCCACGACGGACTCGACATAATCGGGGCGGTCGGTGATGATACCGTCAACGCCGTTTTCGAGCATCTGGATAACATCCTTTTCCTCGTCAACCGTCCATGCGTTGACCTTAATGCCGGCGGCATGGGCGCGGCGGACGAGCGCTTTTGTCGCAAACGCCTTATGCGGATGCAGTGCGTCGCAGCCGATTTTCTGCGCGAGGTGCAGAGGCTGGAAGAACCATCTTCTGACTACCTGGCCGTAAATCGGATAGAGATACGCCGTCTTGCACTTGGGATCGTACTTCTTCGCCTCAACAAGCATCTTATAGTCGAAGCTCGAAATGAGAAGCTCATCGAAAAGTCCGTAGTCCTTGACTGCCTCTATCGTCTTGCGCACTATGTCTTCGCGCTCGGACTTGTTGGGCTTTATCTCGATATTCATAACGCTCAGCTTGTCGCTCTTCTTCATGCACTCGAGGTACTCCTCGACGGTGGGTAGAGTGACGCCGGCGAAGTCCTTTGAGAACTTGCTGCCGAAATCGAGCTTGCGGATATCGTCAAACATATAGTCGCCGATAGCGCCGGTGCCGTTGGACATCTCGTCAACGGTGTCGTTATGGCAGATGACTATATGCCCGTCCTTGGTGATATGGACGTCGGTCTCGGTTCCGTCGGCTCCGAGCTCGACTGCTTTTTCAAATGCGGGTATCGTGTTCTGGGGAGCATAGCGGTTAGCACCGCGGTGTGCGATTATCTTTGGCTTATTCAACACTGTTCACCTCTGAAAATTTCTGAGGACATTATAGCACTTCGCCGCTGAAAATTCAACAGGAATGTGATAACACTGAAATAATTATTAAATTTCTGCTTTTATTGTACTTAAGTCCAAAACGCTGTTGCAAGCTATTAATATTTTTGCTATAATTATAAGAGCTTTTATGCAAATTGTCGATGCTTCCCGATTGAATTTTTTTCATATCGGGGGGCTAAAACAACTGTCTGCGGGCGTATTTTCCCTGCTTCGCCGCGGACCTGAAGGAGTGTTGAAATGGGAAAGAGTAATCTCAAGGAAAAGGTCAGCACGACATGGAACAATGTCGTACTGCACTGGAAAACACCCGCCTTGGGCAAATATGTCTCCTACAAAGAGATAATTGCCTACGGCGTCGGAGGAATGGGCGTTCAGTTCGTCATGTTCTTCTGCTCGCTCATCGCGCTTTCCGCAACGAGCTTCCTTGTCGGAAACACGATAGGCATCAAGCCGATGCACTTGCAGTATATGGCGGTCGCATCGACTATTATTGGCTTCGGAATCACTATCGGACGCTCTTACATAATCGACAGCGCCCGCTTCAAATCCGGAAAATTCCGTCCTTGGCTTGCGATAACCGGTATTCCCACCGTTATTATAGCGGTCGTGTTCGTCTGGCTGCCATATGAGACGATGTCGTATATGCAGAAAGTCATTGCGGTTTTCCTCTGCTATAACCTTCTGCAGTGCTTCTATCCTTTCTTCCAGCAGGCATACACAGACCTTGCAAACGTCATATCGCCCAACTCCCATGAGCGTACCGATATCGTTTCGGTCTCGTCGATCATCTACTCAATGGCGCCGTCCCTCACGGGTCTTTTCGTGCCGATGCTCTCGACGCTCACGGGCGGTCTGAACTCCATCACCACCTACCGTATAATCCATCCCCTCGTCGCCGTTGTCGGACTTCTTCTGTCCTATGTGGCATACGCGGGAACGAGAGAGAGAATAATCGTGGCGGAGAGCCACGTTACCCAGTTCAAATTCTCCGACGCATTCCGCGCCGTTGCAAAGAACAAATATTTCTGGATAACCTCCCTTGCAGGCTGGCTCGGCTTCCTTGAGGGCGCAGTCGGCGTTATCATCGGCTGGACATTTATATATGCCTACCCAGACAGAATGGGTCTTTACGGAGTCGCAACGACGCTCATCGGCAACGCGGCGCTCTGGGCAATGCTCATCTGTCCGATAGCGATAAGAGTTATCGGCAAGAGAAACCTGCTTATCTGGTGCAATGTTACAAATGTCGTGCTCATCGGACTGCTCTATCCCCTTTACAACAACATTCCTGCGCTTATAATCCTCTACTATCTCAACGGATTCATCAACTCTTTCTCGATAGTCTACAACCCCGGCATCAACGCCGACATGCGTGACTATCAGCAGTATTTCACCGGCGAGCGCATAGACGGAATGTTCGGCGCGGTCGGCATAATCGGCTCGTTCATCGGAATGTTCACCGGCATGGTGCTCCCGACCATCTATCAGATGCTCGGTCTTGAGGACAACTACGACGTGCTCGAAGTCGCTTCGTTCAGAGAGGATATGTTCGACGTGCTCATCATCGCCGCAGTTATCGGCGCGGCGCTCAACTTCGTCCCCTACCTCTTCTACGATCTGACCGAGACCAAGCAGCGCGGCATAGTCAAGGTGCTCAAGATACGCGCGATGTTCGAGGACTACGGCAACGGTATTCTCCGCGACGAGAGCATCGTTGAAGCCATAGACATAATCGACGAAGCAAATCTCCTCTACAAAGACAGAACCCTCATGACCACAAAGGACGACATCAAGAAGGCAGAGAGACTGCCCGCGAGAACGCCCGAGGAAAAAGAGTTCAAGAAGAACGAAATCAAGCGACTGAAAGCCGCTTACAAAGAATTCAACACTCAGAACCGCGGCATAAAGAAAGACCGCATAAATCAGGCAAAGGCCATGCCCAAGAGCACCGACGCCGAGAAGGCGGCGAGAAAAGCCGCGATAAATACAGCGAAGGCTATGTCCAAGGGCATCGACGCCGCGAAGGCGGCGAGAAAAGCCGCGATAAAGGCCGCGAAGAAAGAGAACAGAGAGCTCAACAAGCTCAATGCGGACATCTCCGTGTGCGATTTCATCATCGACGAGATGAACAAATACGACACTCTGCGCATCAAGAAGCAGGTCGAGCGTTCCCGAGCGCTTGAGGCTGCCGGATACAACGGAATCTTTGATTACAACAAAGAGATCATGGTCGAGGCAAAGGCTCTGCCGAAGTCCACTCACGAGGAGCGCGAGATTCGCAGCGACGCCATAACCCACGCCCGCGCGCTCAAGAACGCCAGAAAGGCAATGATAAAGTTCTACGGCTCGCCCGAAAATATCGTCGAGCCTTCAGACGATGCGTTCAAGGCCGCAGAGGCTCTGCCGGACGACACCTTCGCGCATCAGCTCGAGAAGAAGAGAACCGTCAAGAAGCTCGTCAACGAGAAGTCGAAGTACATCAGAAGCGTCAAGCCTCTTCTCGACGCAAGACGCCAGCTGACGGAAAAAGAAAACTACGCGCATCTTGACGATATACGCGCAAGATACGCTGACGCAAAAGCGAACACCGACGCCGAGTACGAGGCGCGCAGAGTCGAGATCGAGAGACTCGAAGAGGCGCGCAAGGCAGACCTCGAGCGCAGGAAGCAGGAGCGCCTGGCAAAGAAGAACGGAAAGTGAGGAACAGACGATGAAAAAATTCAGTAAAATAGCAGCCGTTGTTGCGCTGATGCTCGTTGTCTGCCTCTCTTTCACAGGCTGCGGCAATCTCGGCAACGCGATAATCTCCGCCCTCTCCCTCGATGTCACGGTCGACGACCCAGCGCTCATCAAGGTTGAGGATATACTCGACAAGACCGTCAAGACGGAATCCGTCAAGAGCGGCGACTTCACCTATACATTATATACCGACAACACCGCCTGCATCGATCCATATTCCGGAAGATAC
>ENA-OPCZ01001772-OPCZ01001772.1-human-gut-metagenome-genome-assembly--contig:-NODE-1772-length-10897-cov-2.843571_pt1 | contig 10897 bp, 6 predicted proteins | sample MGYA00241566_ERZ501483 | MGnify/ENA primary metagenome ERZ501483 (study PRJEB25962, sample SAMEA1965191) | human gut metagenome | biome: human gut; feature: human-associated habitat; material: faeces... | reverse complement strand
GCGCTCTACGAGATCGCGATCAAGCGCATGGCGTACGACGAGAGGACGAGGAGGTACGTGGCGAGGCGGACCTCCGAGGGGAAGTCCCGGCGGGAGGCGGTCCGCTGCCTGAAGCGCTACATAGCGCGGGAGGTGTACCACGTGCTCATGGACCCGAACCCCGACGGCGCCGCGCCGGAAGGCCCCGAGCTCGCGAAGATGCGCAAGGCGATGCGGGTGACTCAGAAGAAAGCCGCCGCGGAGCTCGGCCTGTCCGCAGCCACACTCGGGCACTTGGAACGGGGGAAACGGCGGTCGACGAAACTGGAGAGGAGGTATTACGAGCTCCTGTGCGAATTGGAGAGAGCGCTCCCGCAAACTGCCTCTTGACAACTTATAGGAGCGTCGGTTTTTACTTCGCGAAATTTGGCACGGTTGAGGGCGATCGGTTAAACGTAGTAGATAGGCGCATTTCGTGGCGAACGAATCAGGCCGAGGTGCAAAATGGCCCCTCGCCCCAGAAAAATCGTCGGAAAGGTAGCAAAATGCCCCGCGGGCAGGAGGCTGCTCGCGGGGCAAAGAAGAGGGGCTTGTTGGTGGCGGACCGAAGGGTTCGGCATGGGGCTTCTGCCGCGGTCTGCCCTAAGGCGTTACAGCTCGACGAGCTGGCCGGTCTCGGCGGCCTCCTTGATGGCGTTAAGCAGCGTGAGCGTCTTGACGTTATCGGCGGGCGTCACGACGGGCTCGACCTCGCGGCGGACAACCTTCACAAAGTGCTTGAGCTGCATCTTGTGTGGCAGTGCCGGGTCGACAGCCGGAATCTCCATCTGCAGCGGCTTGTGCCAGTTGGAGGCGCCGTCGTAGGAGAACTGGTGCAGGCGGGGCAGCGAAAGGGCGCCCTTAGTTCCGCCGATAAAGTAGGCGTCGGCGTCGAAGGGACGGTACTGCGGGTCCTCGCGAGCGGTGGCCTCCCAGTTCCAGGGGCTGGCGGTGGCGTCGGAGATGGTCATGCTCGCAAGCGCGCCATCGGCAAAACGGACGTTGACCACGGCGGAGTCCTCGGTCTCAAAACCGCGGGCGGCGCTGGACTGCATGCCCTGGACGGCAACGGGCTCGCCCAGCAGGTAACGGAGCAGGTCGACGTCGTGCACCAGGTTGACCAGGATCGGGCCGGCACCCTTCTTGCGGCGCCACTCGACGTCGAAGTACTCGTCGTTCTTATAGATCATGTAGTGGAAGCTCGACACGGTGAGCTTGCCCAGCTCGCCGGACTCGATGATCTCCTTGGCCTTGTTGACGAAGGGGTTGTGGCGACGGTGCTGACCCACGAGCACGGGCACGCCGGCGGTCTCGGCCTCGGCGGCAAAGGCCTGGGCATCCTCGAGGTCGTTGGAGATCGGCTTCTCGACCAGCGGCACAATATTGCGCTTCACGGCCTCGCGGGCAACGCCCAGGTGCAGGTCGTTGGGGGTGGCGATGATGACGGCCTCGGGCTTGACCTCGTCCATCATCTGGGCGGGATCGGTGAAGAACGGCACGCCGGCGGCCTCGGCCGTGGCGCGGGCGCCCTCAAAGGCGTCGGCGATGGCGACGAGCTCGGCCTCGGGCTCCTCGGTGACGAAGCGGATGTGGTTGCGACCCATGGCGCCGGCGCCGATAACGGCAATGCGGACGGGGTTGAGCTCAGACATTTCGACTCCTTAATACTGTTGGCGATGGAATGCGACAAAGGGACAGTCCCTTTGTCACATTGGCAATTACTAAGCGGACTTCTTCTTGCTGTCGGAGACCATCATGTAGACGGTGAGCACGACGGCGATGGCGGCGATCACAATGGCGCCGTAGAAGGACTGCTGGTAGGCGGCGCTGCCAGCCTCGGCGTGATACAGCACGGCGGTGATGGGCTGGCTGATCCAGGTGGAAGCGGCATAGCCCAAAAACATGATGCCGTAGTTGACGCCGATGTTGCTGGTGCCAAAGGCGCCACCGGTGAGCGGCGGGTAGATGACGAGCAGGGCGCCAAAGCTAAAGCCGAGCAGGGCGAGCGCCACAAAGAACATGGCCTGCGTAAAGCTCATCGACATGATGACGAGCGCGACGATGGTGACGACAAGGCTGATGAGCAGCGACTTATAGGCGCCGAGCTTGTCGATGATCTGACCAAAGGACAGACGGCCGACCAGGTTGGCGCAGGTGTTGACGGAGACGACCACGCCGCCGAGGGCGACGGCCGCGGCGCTCGTGGGGTCGGCGAAGAGCTGAACGGCGGCGATGGAGGCAACCTTGCCCACGAGCAGGGTGCCCGCGGTGGCGGCGAAGGCGAAGGTGATGATGAGGACCCAGAAACGCGGGGTCTTGACCATCTCGCCCGGGGTGAGGTCGCCGAAGGTGCCGGCATGTGCGCCACCCTTGGGGGCCTCGAAGCCCTCGGGCAGCCAACCGGCCTCGGGGGCCTTCAGGAACAGGGCGGAGGCGGCGATCGTCACAAAGAAGATGACGCCGAGCGCCTTAAGGGCGCCAAAGATGCCCAGGCTCGGGATGAGCAGCGAGGCGAGCACCGGGGACAGCACGGCGGGGCCGGCGGTCGAAGCGGCCAGGGTGATGCCGGAGGCGAGGCCCTTCTTGTCGATGAACCACTTTTGGCCGGTGGTGAGCGCCGGGTTGTAGCCCAGGCCGTTGCCGATGGCGGCGACGAGCGAGAACCACAGGTAGAACTGCCACGGCTCGGTGACGGTGCCGGACATGAACCAGCCCAGGCCGTAGCACACGGCGGCGGCGATCACGACGTTGCGCGGGCCGATCTTATCGGAGATGCGGCCGGCGAAGATGCCCGTTACGGCCATGATGGTCTGAAAGACGGGGAAAGCCCAGGTAAGGGCACTCGACCACTCGGGGTAGACGGCGAGCAGATTCTTGCTCACGACGGAATACAGCGCGATGGAGCTAATGAAGAACATGGTGACGCACGCGGCGGAAAGCACGACGGCGCGACCCTTGTTGGAGTTGGTGGAAGCCATTGGACTCTTTCTAATCGATACGGGGGAGGAGCGGGCGTGTCCGCGGGGCCTCCCTGTCAGGTTGGTTTACTGGTCAGTCGGCTTGGCGACGCCGGACTCATCGGACCAGAGCTCGACACCCTTGTTCTTAAGGTAGTTGTCGGCATAGGCGCGACGGCCGCCGGGCTTGGCGGTGAGGTCGCCCATCATGTTGGAGAAGCCGCCGTCGACCTTGATGGCGTCGCCGGTGGTAAAGTCCGAGCGCGTGGACGCCAGGAACATGACGGCGTTGGCGATATCGCTAACCTCGCCGATGCGGCGCGTGGCGATCAGACGGCTGCGGCTCTTTTCGACCTCGGGGTCGGCGTAGAAGTTGGCCGACATCGGGGTCTTAACGAAGCAGGGCTCGACGCAGTTGGAGCGCACGCCGTAGGGGCCCCATTCGGCGGCGAGCATCTTGGACATCATGTTGACGCCGGCCTTGGTGGAGCTGTACACGCCCGAGAACGTCTCGGGAGAGTGGCTGGCGACGGTCGAGATGTGCACCAGGCGACCCTGGCCGGCCTTGATCATTTCGCGACCAAAGCGCTGCGAGGTGATGAAGTAGCCGGTGAGGTTGACGTTGATGACCTCGTTCCAGTCGGAGAGCGGCAGGTCCTCCATGGCGGCGAAGCGCAGGATACCGGCGGTGTTGACGAGGACGTCGACACGGCCGAAGTCGGCGATGGTGGCATCGACGGCGGCCTGAACCTCGGCCTCGTCGGTGGCGTTCATCTTGTAGCCCTCGGCGTGGATTCCAAACTCGGCGGCGAGGGCGGCTGCGGCCTTGCCCTTTTCCTCGTCCAGGTCGAGCAGGACGACGTTGGCGCCGTTGCGGGCGAACTCGCGGCAAATCGCGACGCCCATACCGCCGAGTGCGCCGGTTACGGCGCAGACATCGCCCTCGAGCTTAAGCCAGTTGCTCATAGGAACTTCCCTTCTTGTGCCTCCCTGTGGGTCGTTCCCATTAATCGACCCACGTGGTTTTCGCAGGTTATCGTATGCTTTGCATTTGCGCAGGTGAATTGCATATTTGTTAGAATGGCGTTAACCGTAGGTTTACACTGTGCGATGCAGCTCATTCTCAATTGAGCGTGTGACCTGCGAAAACAACCCCCTGTGGCACCATGCGGTCACGGGCGCGAAAACGGGAGATTGACGTGTACGATCGACGACTCGAGGCCATATCGGCTGCCGCGGAGCTGGGAAGCTTCTCGCGTGCGGCGGCAAAATTGCGTGTGTCGACTCCGGCGCTCGTCAAGCAGGTGTCGGGCTTCGAGGCCGAGTTCGGCATCACGCTGTTCGAACGCTCGCACTCAGGCGTTAAGGTGACGCCGGCCGGCGCACTACTGGTGGACGACGCGCGCTCGATCATGCGGCAGTCCGAGGACGCACTGCGCCGTGCCCGACGTGCGGCGGGCGACGGCGGTGCCGTGCGCCTGGGCGTGTCGATGATGTGTCCGGGGCGCCAAACGCTTTCGATGTGGACGGGCATCCACGATCTGGAGCCGTCGCTGCGATTTGAGATTGTGCCGGTAAGCGACCTCTACGACGAGCGCGAATCCGTCATGCGCAGCCTTGGTCGCGAGGTGGATGTAGTGCAGTCGAGTTTTTCGACGCCGCGCTGGGGTGATGCCTGCCAAAAGCTCCGCATCGTCAACGTGCCGTTTTATATCGACGTGCCGCGCACGAGCCCGCTGGCGCGCAAGACACGCATTACGGTCGCCGACTTGGAGGGCATGCGCCTGCGCGTGCTCCGCCACGGCAACGACGCCATGGACAGCCTGCGCATCGACCTGTTGGCCGACGGCGGCGTGGACGTGATTGACGTGGATAGCTTCGACTTTGCGCTCTTTAACGAGGCGGAGGAAAAGGGCGACGCGGTGCTCACCTGCGGCGCATGGTCGGGCGTGCACCCGGCCTTTGTGGGCGTGCCGTTCCTGTGCGGTCGCGAGGTACCGGTCTTTCTGCACTACCCGCTCGAGCCCACCCTCCAAGTCCAAAAATTCGTCAACGCCATGGCACAACTTCTCAAATAGCTATCGTGTCGATGATTCTTTAATTCCCGTCCTAGAAAAATCATCTGGTAGAGTTGACCTCACGTGAATTCCAGCACGTTGCGTACTACCTGTGCTTTTGTCATTTGGGGGAGTGAACTTGTGAATACTTCTGTCGCCAAGAAAGCCAGCCGGGCGGTGCGCCTGCTCATGATGGTGCTCACGGCAGTTCTCATCTTCTTCTTCATCAATGTTATGCTGCTCGTCTCCGATATCCAGGGCACGGCGCGCGTGGTCAATTACGCCGGTCTGGTGCGCGGTACCACGCAGCGAATCGTTAAGCTCGAGGATGCGGGCCAGCCTCAAGATGACCTGCTCAAAGCCGTGGATTCATACATCAACGGTTTGCGTTACGGAAGTGACGACCTCAACCTCGTCCGTCTCGACGACGATGAGTATCAGACAAAGATGACCGAGCTTGCAAATTATTTTGATGAGCTTTGCGCCGAGATCAGCCGCGTGCGCGAAGTCGGCTACGAGAGCACCGATATCATCGCGATGAGCGAGGAGTTCTTTGGTATTTGTGACGATGCCACACGACTCGCAGAGGACTACTCTCAGGAGAAGGCGTCGGCGCTCAACTATCTCGAGGGCTTGGTGATCATCGACATCGTGGGCTTGGTGGCGACCTTTGCGGTCGAACTTGTTCGCGCGGTGCGCACTGCCGCGCTCAACCGAGAGCTGCAGAGCAAAGTCTATCTCGACGAAGCCACGGGACTGCCCAACAAGAACAAGTGCGAGGAGATCTTGGGGCAGGAGCGGCCTGTCTCCGCGGAGGCGCCCGTTGCGGTGTGCGTCTTCGACCTTAACAATCTGCATACGGTCAATAACAACTTCGGCCACGAGAAGGGCGACGAATACATCCGTTCTTTTGCCCAGCAGCTGGGGTGCGTGGCGTCCGAGACCTGCTTTGTGGGCCGCGACGGCGGCGATGAGTTTATCGCGGTGCTGTGGGATGCCGATCGAACTGCTGTGGAGTCCTGTCTCGCTCGGGTTCGTGCGAACGTGAACGAGTATTCCGAGGCTCACCCCGACATGCCTATCAGCTATGCGGTGGGCTATGCACTTTCCAGTGATTTTGATGAACCGCCTACGATGCGCGAGCTCTTTTCCCAGGCCGACAAAAACATGTACATCGACAAGAACCGCGTAAAGACAGCCGAGGCAGCCGGGCCGCAACGCGAGGAACGGTAAGCTTGTAACAAAGGGCATAGAAAAGCCTCCGCAGCTCGTGTGGCTGCGGAGGCTTTATTCGTTGCGGCGCATTGTGTTTGGGTCGTTGAGATGAGTCGATTTGCCCCGAAAGAGGAGGGCATTGACCTTAGGGTCATGCCCGACGAATGAGCGGCAAATCGGCCATCTCGGCGAGCCGAACTACTCCAGCTCAAACGCTCCGGTATAGAGCTGGTAGTAATACCCGCGCTTGGCAATCAGCTCGTCGTGGTTGCCGCGCTCGATGATGCGGCCGTGATCCAGACAGATGATCGCGTCGGAGTTGCGCACGGTGGACAGGCGGTGCGCGATGACAAACGTCGTGCGGCCTTCCATGAGCTTGTCCATGCCGGCTTGCACGATGGCCTCGGTGCGGGTATCGATGCTCGACGTGGCCTCGTCCAGGATCATCGCCGGCGGATCGGCGACGGCGGCGCGTGCGATCGAGATCAGCTGGCGCTGGCCCTGCGACAGCTGGGCACCGTTGCCGGTGAGCATCGTGTCGTAGCCGTCGGGCAGGCGGGTGATAAAGTCGTCCGCGCCGGCGAGCTTTGCTGCCGCGATGCACTCCTCGTCGGTGGCATCCAGATTGCCGTAGCGGATGTTATCCATCACGGTGCCGGTGAACAGGTTTACGTCCTGCAGCACCACGCCCAGCGAGCGGCGCAGGTCTGCCTTGCGGATCTTGTTGACGTTGATGCCGTCGTAGCGAATCTTGCCGTCGGCGATGTCATAGAAGCGGTTGATGAGGTTGGTGATGGTCGTCTTACCGGCACCGGTGGCGCCGACAAACGCGACCTTCTGGCCCGGCTTGGCAAACACGGACACGCCGTGCAGCACCTCGTGGTCGGGCGTGTAGCCAAAGTCGACGTTGTCCATGACCAGGTCGCCACGCAGCGGCACGTACTCGATCTCGCCGGTTGCGCGGTGCGGATGTTTCCACGCCCACATGCCAGTGTGGTGGTCGGCCTCCTCGAGCTGCCAGGTATCGGGGTTCACCTGAGCGTTGACAAGCGTCACATAGCCTTCGTCGGCTTCGGGCTCCTCGTCGATGAGCTCAAAGATACGGTCGGCGCCGGCGAGGCCCATGACCACGGCGTTGATCTGCTGCGAGATCTGGCCGATCTGTCCACAGAACTGCTTGGTCATGTTGAGGAACGGCACCACGACGGCGATGGACAGCGCCATGCCCGAGATGCTCAGGTTGGGCACGCCCAGCGCTAGGAAAATGCCGCCGGCCAGTGCGACCAGCACGTAGAGCAGGTTGCCCAGGTTCATAAGGATGGGCATGAGGATGTTGGCGTACATGTTGGCCTTCTGCGAGACCTCGAAGAGCTTTTCGTTGCGCTCGTCAAAATCGGCTTCGGCGGCAGACTCGTGGCAGAATGCCTTGACGACCTTCTGGCCGTTCATGACTTCCTCGATATGGCCCTCGACAACGCCGAGCTCGGTCTGCTGCGCAATAAAGAAGCGCGCGGAGTTGGAGCCGAGCAGCTTGGTTATAAAGGTCATAAAGGCGACGCCGGCCACAATGACCAGGCACATCCAAACGCTGTAGTACAGCATGATAAAGAACACCGTGACGATGACGATGGTCGTCATGAGCAGGTTGGGCAGCGACTGGCTGATCATTTGGCGCAGCGTGTCGATGTCGTTGGTGTAGTGGCTCATGATGTCGCCGCGCTGGTGCGTGTCGAAGTAGCGAATCGGCAGGTCCTGCATGCGGTTGAACATCTTCTCGCGCAGCTTCTCGAGCGAGCCCTGCGTGACGATGGCCATGGCGCGGTTCCAGAACAGCGAGGACAGGATGCCGACGCCGTAGATGCAGGCGAGGGTGGTCACGAGCTGTGCGATCTTGGGCTGTGCGGCTTCCCAATCGCCCGACTGCCACGATTCGCTAATAATCTGCAGAGCGCTCTGAAGGAAGGTCGCGCCGATGGAGTTGATGATGGCGCAGAGTACCACGCCGACGACGACGAGGGGCAAAAGCACGGGGTAGAAGCCAAAGAGCGTCTTGATGAGGCGCGACATGGTGCCACCCTTGCGGTTGAGCGCGCGCTCAGCGGTCGTTGCCTTACTCATGTGCCTCGCCTCCTTCCTGGGTCTGAGCTTGCGTTACGGATGCCTCGGTGTCGGCCTCGACGGCCCCTTCGCCCTCGGCAGACATCTTGTTTTGCGAGGTAAAAGTCTCGCGGTAGATCTCGCTCGTCTTAAGCAGCTCGTCGTGGTTACCGATCTGCGCGATGCGGCCGCCCTCCATGACGATGATGCGGTCTGCGTCCTGCACGGAGCTGATGCGCTGGGCGATGATGAGCTTGGTCGTGTTGGGCAGATAGCTTGCCAGACCTGCGCGAATCTTGGCGTCGGTCTTGGTGTCGACGGCGCTGGTGGAGTCGTCCAGGATCAAGATCTTGGGGCGACGCAGCAGGGCGCGCGCAATGCACAGGCGCTGCTTCTGACCGCCGGAAACATTGGAGCCGCCCTGTTCGATCCAGGTGTCATAGCCCTTGGGGAAGCCATCGACAAACTCATCGGCGCAGGCCAGATGTGCCGCCTCGCGGACTTCCTCGTCGGTGGCGTTCGGGTCGCCCCAGCGCAGGTTTTCGGCAATGGTGCCGCTAAACAGTACGTTTTTCTGCAGCACCATGGCCACCTGGTGGCGCAGGGCGTCCAAGTCGTAGTCGCGCACGTCCATGCCGCCCACGCGCACGGTGCCCTCGGTGGCGTCGTACAGGCGGGCGATGAGGTTAACGAGCGTGGACTTGGCCGAGCCGGTACCGCCGATGATGCCGATGGTTTCGCCGCTCTTAATGTGCAGGTCGATATCGTCGAGCGCCTGGCGCTTTGCATGCGCGGAATACTTAAAGCTCACGTGGTCAAAGTCGATGGAACCGTCGGCAACCTCGAGCACGGGCTCGGCGGGATCGGCGATCGTGGGCTCGGCGGCCAGCACCTCGGTAATGCGGTGCGCCGATTCGTCGGCCATGGTCACCATGACAAAGATCATCGACAGCTGCATCAGGCTCATGAGGATCGCGAAGCCATAGGTAAAGATCGAGGAGAGCTGGCCCACGTCGAACAGCGTGCCCTGGCTCGTGATGATGAGCTTGGATCCCAGGTAGATGATGACGACAAACGCGCCGTTGACGCAGATGTTCATCATGGGGTTGTTAAAGGCGAGCAGCTTCTCGGCGCGGGTGAAGTCCATCTGGACGTCGCGTGCGGCGGTCGCGAATTTCTCCTTCTCAAAGTCTTCGCGCACGTAGCTCTTAACCACGCGCATGCCGGTGACGTTTTCCTCGACGGACTCGTTAAGGGCATCGTACTTGTGGAACACGCGCGAGAAGATGGGGCGCACCTTAAAGATGATAAAGAACAGCCCAAAGCCCAGCAGCGGAATGATGACCAGGTAGACCATGGCAACGCTGCCGCCCATGATAAATGCCATGGTAAAGGCGAAGATCAATACCAGCGGCGCGCGCACGGCGATACGGATGATCATCATAAAGGCCTGCTGCACGTTGTTGATATCGGTGGTCAGGCGCGTGACGAGCGAGGAGCTCGAGAACTCATCGATGTTGGCAAAGCTGAACGTCTGGATCTTGTAGAACAGGTCGTGACGCAGGTTCTTGGCGAAGCCGCAACTCGCATGGCTGCAGGTGACGCCGGCGGCGGCACCAAAAGCAAGCGACGTCAGCGCGATGAGCACCAAAAAGCCCGCGGTGGGAAGCATCTCGGCTACGGTGGCGCCGTCTTTGATGGCGTCGATCAGGTTGGCGGTGATAAATGGAATCAGCATCTCGCAGAGCACCTCGCCAAGCACGAGCAATGGCGTGGCAACAGCGACTTTCATATAGTCGCGGATGCTGCCCATGAGGGTTTTAATCATCCAGTTCCTCCCAGGTTACACGGATTTTATCGAGCATTTCGGCGAGGTCTTCGCGCTCGTCATGGGTGAGCGCGCTAAAGGCCCGTTCTCTAAAGCGGATGCGGGCCGCCTGGTCGATGCGGGCGTTTTCCCGGCCGGTTTCGGTCAGGCGAATGGTGAGTTGCCGTCGATCCTTGGGGTTACGGCTGCGTTCAATGAGGCCGTTGACCTCGAGCTTGGACAGGATCTCGGAAAGCGACCCCGGCTTGAGGTCAAAGTGCATGCCGAGTTCCTGCTGCGACATCTCGCTGCCGGGCTGCTTGGCCAGCAGGCAGATGATGGGCGCCTTGCCGGACACGCCTCCGCCATGAAAATGCATGTAATGGCCGCAAAAGCCCAGGTTATTGAGGATGCGCTTGGCAAGCTTGTCTTCCGAGCTAACCGCTTCGGGTACATCCGCCGGCTGTGACGGGTCGCCGCCGGGCTCGTGCGGATAGACGAGTGGTTCAACACACATATCTAAGCTTCGCTCCTCTCTTTAGTTAGGTAGTGGAATTGTTTTGTGCCTAACCAATTTAGGAGCGCATAGATTGATTGTCAAGGTACCAAACTAGTGGTTACGCGGTTTTACCAAACCGCGTAACGGCTCGACGCTGCGCGGGCCGCATTTGGGCAATCTGACGTTCAACTTCAAGGGCGCGACCAAAAGGTCGGCGCCCTTTCGTTTCACGTCATCTTGTCTCAAA
>ENA-OPCZ01001771-OPCZ01001771.1-human-gut-metagenome-genome-assembly--contig:-NODE-1771-length-10897-cov-19.102749_pt1 | contig 10897 bp, 4 predicted proteins | sample MGYA00241566_ERZ501483 | MGnify/ENA primary metagenome ERZ501483 (study PRJEB25962, sample SAMEA1965191) | human gut metagenome | biome: human gut; feature: human-associated habitat; material: faeces... | reverse complement strand
GTGAGAATCATCTTGGCAGACGTTTCGGTGTTCTGGCTTTTCAGAAATTTTACAATACTCGTTGCTGAGAATTGTTTACCGATATTATCGCTCACAAACTTCAGCAGCGTTCGCAACAATGGTATGTTTCTGATGTTTTCTCGCTCTATGATATCACGAAGTACTATCGTATTATACACATTGTCAAGATAATCTTCTACCAAATCCGTATTTTCCAATCCTAAACTGCGCAACTGAGGGAGCCCGCCATACTGCAGATACAGGTTCAAGGAAGCATCATCATCCTTCAGTTCATGGAACGTCAGGAACTCTTCATAGCAGAGTCCTCTAATGCGATAAGCAATATATCTGCCTCTCAGGCGAGTTGCCAGTTCGCCCGAAAGCATTTTGGCGTTGCTGCCGGTAATCATAATCTGGCAGGTATCATCCGATTGGATACTGAGGAGTGCTTTCTCGAAATCAGAAATCTCCTGCACCTCATCAATAAACAGATAGTTTTCCTTACCCTCAACGATGTTGGCTGCTACATAAGCCTCCAGATCCTGATAGTTGGCTATCATATCAAATGAGGTTTTCTCCTTATCTATATAGATAACGTGATTGTCCTTATTCTCGGCGATGTGATCTAAAATACGTCGCATCACGCAACTCTTGCCGACACGCCTCTGGCCCGTCAACGCAATCATCATTCCACGTCCAAACATGCGTTCGATACGACAGGAATACCCTAGTCTTTCTAATATTTTTTGTTTCATACGAGTAAAACTTTCCGCAAAGATACTCTTTTTGTTTCGTATAAGTAACAAAAACGATAGTTTTTTTTGTTTTTATTACTTATAATTAACAGGTTTGATATCTTTCAGTTGCTCAGCATACTCCTTCGGGAAGATGCTGAACTCCTTCTTGAAGCATTTCGAGAAATACTTCGGCGTGTTGAAGCCCACTTGTATTGCCACATCGCTGACCAGAATGTTAGGGTTCGACCGGATGATGCGCTGAGCCTCCTTCAGGCGGATGCTGGTGATGAAGGCAATGACCGTTTGCCCCGTTGTGGCTTTCACCTTATTATATAGGGTGGATTCGCCCATCGCCATATCCTTGGCAAATGCCTCGCGGTTGTAATCGCCATCTGCAAGATGTTGCATCACTACCTCTGTGGCACGAGTGATGAATGCCTGGTCTGGGTTGCTCAAATGTAATGCAGCCTGTGCTTCGTCCTCAGCGCTTGTCTGGAGCGAAATTTCAGCCTGAATCTTTTCTATCATCTTCTTGCGGTTGGCAAGCAGGGCATTGATGCGGACTTCCAGTTCGTCAAACTTGAACGGCTTGTTGATATAGGCGTCTGCTCCTACGGCATAAGCCTCGGTCTTGTCCTCTTCCTTGTTCTTGGCGGTGAGCAGGATGATAGGCAGCTGCCAGAAGCTCTTGTCAGACTTGAGCTGCTTGGTCAGTTCGATACCGTCCATAATCGGCATCATCACATCGCTCACCACGAGGTCGAGTTTCTCCTTCATGATGATGCTCATTGCCTGCTTTCCGTTCTTTGCCGTAAACACATGATAGTTCTTGCTCAGTACCTGCAGCATCAGGGCTAACAATTCCTCGTTGTCCTCAACCACCAGAATCTTGCTCGCATTCTTGCGGATGAAGATGCTCTGGCGGACTGGTGCCAACTTAGGCTTGTCATCGGAAGCAGGTTGGGATTCCTGCTCCGTTTCCTGGCTTGCCTGTCTGATGGCTTCCTGATTTACAGCATTTGGTTTGTCAGAATTGTCTATTTCATCTGGTGCATACGCACTCTTCTTGATAGGCAGGGTGATGGTGAAGGTAGTGCCTTCGCCTTCCTGGCTTTCACATTGGATATCGCCATGATGAAGTTTCACCAGGTCGTGGGTCAGCGACAGTCCGATACCGGTTCCCGGCATGTTCTGCTTGCGGTAGTCGCCATCGAAGAATCGGGTGTAGAGATGCTTCATCTTCTCCTTCGACATACCGATGCCATTATCCGAGATGGTGATGACTGCCTGCTCCTTGCCGAGGCTGAGCGATACATCAATCTTGCCTCCCACCTTATTATATTTAATGGCGTTGGAGAGCAGATTGTAGATAATCTTATCCATCTTGTCGGCATCAAACCATGCCAAGCCTTCTGCCTTCGGCTTCTCCAGGGATAGCGAAATCTTCTGGTGTTCAGCCATCGGACGGATATTCTCGCAAGCTTCTTCTATGAACGAAATCAGGTTGCCGCGGCTCACGAGCAGATGCAGCTGTCCTGCCTGCGACTTTCTTACTTCTAGAATCTGTCGCAGGAGTCGGGTGGTGCGGTTGATGTTGCTGTCCATCACCAGATAGTCTTCCTCATACTGTGGTGCCACCTCCTTGAGCTTGTAGATGGTAGCAGAGATGACGGTAAGAGGGGTGAGTAGCTCGTGGGTGATATTGGTAAGGATGACGCCCATCTGTAGGCTGTTTCTGGTCTTCACTCTTTCCTTGTTCCAGCGGGCCGCAGCAAAGATGCAGCCAATGAGCATCAGGATATAGAACATGAAGGCTATGCGGGAAGCATACCATGGCGGCAAAACCTGGATGGAGATGGTGTATGGCAGTTCCTGCCACTTGCCGTAGCCGTCCGTAGCCTTTACCCGCAGGTGATAGGTTCCGGAAGAAAGGTTCTGGAAAACAGCCTTATGCGTACCTTTGTTGCAGTACTGCCAGTCTTCGTCATAACCTTCCAGCTGGTAGGCATATACGTTTTTCTCTGTATTGCCGTAGGTAAGAAGAGAAAATTCTACGGAGAATTTCTTCACCCTTGCCGGTATCGTGATTTTGCGGGTATAGGCAGGCATTTCTTTCGAAATCTCTTCCTTTTCGATAGAATCGAGTTGAGCGAAAGGCTGGTCATCAATGATGATGTCTGTTATCACCAGTTTCGGTCTTCTATTTCCTTTTAGTTTAGCCTTCATGGACGGCATGAACGAGAAGAAGCTGGTTCGGCTTCCGAAGAAGAGCTCCTTTCCATACTTGCATGCCGTATTTGGCGAGAAGAGAACATTTCCTATGCCGTCCTCGCTGGTAAAGTAGGTGATGTCCTGCGGTTTTTCGCTGTCATTGCCCCAGATGATGTTCACGAGGGCATAGTCGGTGGTGAGCCAGAGATTGCCCTTCTCATCTTCCTTGATGGTGAGCACACGGTCGCCCGGCAGATGATATTCATGGTTCTTCGGTTCAAAACGGTCTTCCACCTTATTATATAGGAAGAGTCCGCCACTGTTGGAGATAGCCCAGAGCCTTCCTCTCGAGTCTTCGAGGCAGGCGATGGCATCATCAATGGCAAAGTTATGATGGTCTGGATTATACTGTTTGAATTTCAAAGTCTTCTTGTTCCTGGCGTTGCCCGATATGCGTATGATACCTTCATTATCGGTAGCCAGCCAGATGTTTCCTTGCTTATCTTGCGAGATATGGCGGATGTCGCATGAGGTTAAGTTCTTCTTTCCCTCCTTCATCGTGATCCGATGGCCCTGATTGTTTGGAGTTACTATGCTCAAGCCGTTGCGCTGTCCTATCCACATTACTTTATCTTTCGATTCGAACAAGGTGTTGACGAAATTATCCTGTATGATGGACGGATGCTTTTCGTGCGTAATTTGATAGGCTGGTTTACCCAAAGGCTTGACGATGACGCCATAATTGTTGTTGGCTATCCAGATTTCTCCATTGCTTCTCTGGGCAATATCCGAGATACTTGTGGTAAAGGCTCTGGATGGGATGTCAGAAAATCCCGGAATTTCCTGGTTGAAGAGTGTTTTACCTGTCTTTCGGTTGTGCAGGGCTATGCCGTATGGATTCAATCCCAACCAGAAATTCTCGCCATCGGTAGTGAGCATGGAATATACGTAGTTGATGGTGAGATGGGTATGACTGGTGTCGAGATTCCAGAGTTTGAACAGCGAAGGCTGGGTGTTGACCTGCAGAATGCCGTTGTTCTGCGTACAGAGCCAGATATTTCCCTTGCCATCGGTAGCGATGTCGTTGTTGAAGTTGAGAGGGTTGTTGCCGATGGAGGTATAACCTTTCCATTCTGCCTTAGGCATATCTTCTTCGAGATAGCACACACCTTCTCGTGTACATGCCCAGAGCGTCTTCGTTACAGGGTCGTGTACTATCTTATAGAAGGTATCAAAATGGTTGGTGCTATACGGGTATTGATGCATTTCCGGCTGTCGCACATTCCCCGGATTATCCAGACGCATAACGCCATATCCCCAGGTTCCCACCCACAGGTGGTTGTGCTTGTCGAGGAAGAGGGAGTAGGCAGAATTGGTGGTGTTGAGTCGGGGATAACTGTAGAAGGTGTTGCCTCCACGGCGGAAGCGCATGAGTCCTGCCGACCAGGTACCAATGAGCAGGTCGCCGTTTCTGTCTTCTATGATAGCTTTCACGCTATAGCCGGGCATTTTTTTTCTGCTGCCATTCTCATCAATGAGCCATGCATTCTTATTATTATAGGTATAGAACGTCTCTGTCTTGGAATTGAAGTAGGAGAGACCGCCATCAGTTCCAATCCATAAAGTTCCATCTTTTGATACGAAGAGGGTATAGATGATGCGCTGAGATTCATCTGGCAGGAAGAAAGTCTTGAACTTTCCAGTGCGCTTGTTCATTCTTACCAGACCATTGCGAGTTCCCAGCCAGAGATTATCCTGATGATCTTCGGCTATGGACCGGATGGTATTATTGGGCAGAATGCCTGGCTGGTAAGCATTCGTCTTGTAGGTTTTCACATGATAGCCATCGTATGATTTCACTCCGGCATTGGTTCCCACCCACATCATACCTTCCTTATCGAAGAGCATACAGCTAGCCTCTTCGGTAGGCGCAATGGTGATAGGAGGGAGATAACGGAACGGAAAATCCTGTGCTTTGACCTGGGCGACAAAGCATATCAGACAGACAAGGATGTGAAAGATAGTTGTTTTCATGTCTTTTACCTGTTATTTCTAGATTCTTAATTTTTGCTGCAAAGTTATAAATATTTTAGTAAAAAGGGCAAAAATAAGTAGTTTTTAACGATATGTTCCCTATTAATATCGAAATTTTCTCCTTATATTAACAAAAAAGAACGACTTTTGCACCTAGAACAACGAACATTCTATGTGTGAGATTTGTTAAATCCGCAAATGACAAGCGAGAATAAACTGAAAGTATATAACTAACAAAAATGTACAACTAATGGAAAATGTAAATCTTAACATTATGTCAAGAAGATTGATGGCGTTAGCTGCTATAGCCTCAGGCTTGGCTCTCTCTCCTCAATCTGTTATGGCTGTTCCTTCTGTACAGATTGTACAGCAGTCAGGTAAGGTACAAGGTACAGTCGTTGATAGCAACGGTGAACCTATTATCGGTGCTACCGTAAAAGTAGGGGGGGCAAAAAGGAGGTACAGCTACCGACCTTGATGGTAACTTCTCTCTGAACGCAGCTCCTGGTTCAACTTTGGAAATCTCCTATATTGGCTTTAAAACACAGACCGTTAAGGTAGGCAAAGGACTGGTAAAGGTAACTTTACAGGACGATAACCAGACACTCAATGAGGTGGTTGTCGTAGGCTTTGGTACCCAGAAGAAGGTTAACTTGACAGGTTCTGTAGGTATGGCTACGGCCAAAGACTTAGAGGCTCGTCCAGTAGCAAATGCTACAGCGGCTTTGCAAGGTGTTATCCCTGGTTTGAATATTGATACTGGTAACTATGGTGGTGACTTGAATGCCAGCAAGAGTATCAGTATTCGTGGTACAGGTACCATCGGTGATGGTTCTAACGGTGATCCTCTTATTTTGATAGATGGTATGGAGGGTGATATCAATGCTATCAACCCTCAGGATATTGAGTCTATCAGTGTGTTGAAGGATGCTGCTGCATCTTCAATTTATGGTTCACGTGCTCCTTTCGGTGTCATTTTGATAACTACCAAGAGTGGTAAGGCTGGAAGAGTGCAGGTAAACTATAATACCAACTTACGCTGGAATACACCTGTATTCATGCCAGACATGATGACAGGTTATCAATATGCTACTTACTATGATCAGGCTCAGTTCAATGGTGATGGTAATCATCTCTATTCAGATGAAGAGAGAAAGAAAATTTTGGATTATCAGAATGGTGTCAGCGATGTCTTTGTTGAGGAAGGCAGTGGTGGCAAGTGGAACTATGACCATACCTACGCTAATATTGATTGGCTTGACCAGTACTTTAAAAGTAGCTCTTTCTCTCAGGAGCATAACGCTAGTGTGAGTGGTGGTAACGAGAAATTTACTTACTATGCTTCCGGAAACTACCTGAAGCAAGGTGGTTTGGTTCGTTATGGTGGTGATAACTCCGAGCGTTACAATTTGACTGCTAAAATTAATGCGCAAATCAGTAAGTATGTGAAGTTGGGCTATAGTGCTCGTTGGACTCGTAAGAACTATAGCCGTCCTACTTATTTGAATGATGATTTTTATAATAATGTCATGCGTCGTGCTCGTCCTGTTCGTGCCATGTATGATCCAAATGGTTATCTGATGAGTGATATCAACTATGTTGGTGTTCTGCAAGATGGTGGTCGCTATAAGATAAATAATGATCAGTTGTCGCAGCAGATTCGTTTGACCATTACTCCTCTCAAGAATTGGAACATCTATGGCGAGATGAACATAAAGACCGATTACAACTGGACTCATGAGGCAACTAACATCGTTTATTCTCATAAGATTAATCCAAAGGAAACTTATACTGCACTGACCAGTAGTTCACAGGATAAGGTATATGAGTATTCTTATAGAGGTACATACCTGAATCCTACCGTATATTCTGATTATGGTTTCAGCTTGAAGGATAAGCATAACTTCAAGGTAATGGCTGGTATGCAGATTGAAAGCATGGATTATCGTGACTTGAACGCATCACGTAATGACATGATTACGGAGGATATGCCAATCTTGAACTTAACGACAAGTACGGAGAACTATAGTTTGGGTAGCCAGTATCAGAAGTGGCGTAATGCTGGCTTCTTTGGTCGTCTGAACTATGACTATGATGGCAAATACCTGGTAGAGGCAAACTTGCGTTATGATGGTTCTTCTCGCTTCCGTCGTGAATCTCGTTGGGTTTGGACTCCTTCTTTCTCTTTGGGCTGGAATGTTGCACGTGAGAACTTCTGGAAGCCATTGGAGAAATATGTCAACACCTTCAAGCTCCGCTTCTCATGGGGTGAATTGGCTAACCAGAATACGTCAGGTTGGTATCCTACTTATCAGACATTGACCGTCAAGGCATTGGATGGTAATTGGCTCCAGAATGGTTCAAAACCATTGACCTCACAAATGCCTTCTTTGATTTCTACTTCTCTTACCTGGGAAAAGGTGCAGAATACGAATGTCGGCTTTGATTGGGGTGCATTCAATAATCGCCTCACAGGTAGCTTCGACTATTATTGGAGAAAGACAAAGAATATGGTGGGTCCTGGTATTGAGTTGCCTTCTACATTGGGTACTGATGTGCCAAAGACCAACAACTGTGACTTGACAACCTATGGTTGGGAATTGACAGCACAATGGCGTGATAATATTGGCGATTTCTCTTATGGAATCAAATTGAATATCTCTGACAGCCAGACTCGCATAGATAAGTATCCTAACCCAACAAACAGCTTGAGTAAGTATCGTGCTGGTGAGGTTACTGGTAATATCTATGGATACACAACAATCGGTATCGCCAAGACTCAAGAAGAAATGGATGCCCACCTGGCTTCACTTCCTAATGGCGGTCAGACTGCATTGGGCTCTAACTGGGCTGCAGGTGATATCATGTACGCTGATATCAATGGTGATGGTAAAATCAGCAATGGCTCAAACACTACTGATGATATGGGCGACTTGAAGAAGATTGGTAATTCTACACCTCGTTTCCGTACTGGTATTACGCTGAATGCTTCGTGGAAAGGCATAGATTTCTCTATGTTCTGGCAAGGCGTGTTGAAGCGTGACTGGGATCCAGGAGAAAACAATATGCAGTTCTGGGGTGCTACAGGCTCAGGACAGTGGTGGTCAACAGCTTTGTCTCATCACTTGGATTACTTCCGTGCAGCTGATACACCGGAAGACCGTCTTGGTGCCAACGTAGATGCTTACTATCCACGTCCTTTGTTCAACAACAAGAACCATAAGACTCAGACCCGATATCTCCAGAATGCTGCTTACATGCGTCTGAAGAACTTGCAGTTGGGCTATACGCTTCCAAAGAACTGGGTTAGCAAGGTTGGTCTTGAGAATGTTAGAGTATATGTATCAGGAGAGAATCTCTTGACAATTACCAGTCTTGAGAAGGTCATCGATCCGGAAATGGCTGGATATGGTTGGCAAGGTGGTATGTCTTACCCATTGTCAAAGACTTACTCTTTCGGTTTAAGTGTTAATTTCTAAATGAAAAAAGCAATGAAAAAGATATTCAATAAAACAATATTGGGTGGTTTAGTGCTTGGCTTGGCATCTATGGGTTTGGTTAGTTGTAACGACTATCTGGATATCACCCCTCCTTCAGATGTATCTCCTGAGATATATTTCGCAAATGCAGAACAACTGAAGACTTATGTAGATAAGTATTATGCCAATTATTCCGACTGGTTCAGTACAAATGATGATACAGGTGGTATGATTCCTAGCCATTATGGTTCGCAGAATGGTTCGCCATACTATGACGATAATGCTACTGATAACAATCAGGGTACCGACAACCGTTATGTGAAAGATGCGTGGACCGTGGGTCAGACGGGTGGTAAGTGGAATTTCAAAAATATCCGTGTATGGAACTATTTCATCAATATAGTAAAGGCTAAGTATGATGCTAAGCAAATCTCTGGTTCTGACACAGATATCAAGCAGTATATAGGCGAGGCTTATTTCTTGCGTGCCCTGGAATACTACTTCCGTTTGAAGACTCTTGGTGATTTCCCTATTATTACAGAGACACTTGCTGATGATCAGGCAGCTTTGGTAGCTGCTTCACAGCGACGTCCTCGTAACGAGGTGGCTCGCTTCATCTTGAGCGACTTGGATGAGGCTATCAGTTTGTTGAGTAATAGCAAGGCAAAGACCCGTATCTCAAAGAATGCTGCTTTGTTGTTGAAGTCTCGTGTCGCTCTCTATGAGGGAACTTGGGAAAAGTATCATGCAGGTACAGCTATGGTTCCTAAGGGACAAGGTTGGCCAGGAGAGGGTAAGTCTTATTTGTCAGACTATACCTATGATGCCCAGAAAGAGATTAACTTCTTCTTGCAGCAGGCTATGGATGCCGCATCGCAAGTGGCAGATGCCGTTCAGTTGGTAGAGAATACAGGTACTGTCCGTCAGTCTGCAAGTGATGCTGTTAATCCTTACTACGATATGTTTGCTTCTCACGACCCTAAGAGCTACGATGAGGTGATTATGTGTCGTTTATATAAGGATGGAACAGATACTCATCACTTTAATCACTATATGTATAGTGGAGGTAACTCAGGCTATACCAAGCAGTTTGAGCATACTTTCTTGATGAAGAACGGTTTGCCTATCTATGCTGCGGGTAGTGGTTACGCCGGAGATGATTATATTGCAGATACCAAGGTGAATCGTGACGAGCGTTGGCAGTTGTTTATGATGGCTCCTGGTCAGGCTAAGGCTGTGGAAAATATTGCAACTATCGAATACTTCCCAGAGGCTCCACAGCTCTATCAGGCTGATTCAAAGAATGCTACCTCTACTGGTTATATCGTAGGTAAGGGACACTCCATGGACTACAGTGACCAGATTTTGGGACGTGACCAGACTGCATTCGTAGTATATCGTGCAGCCGAGGCTTATCTTAACTATCTGGAGGCTTCATATGTGCTCAAAGGTACTATTGATGCTAAGGCTGATAGCTACTGGAAGGCTCTGAGAAAGCGTGCTGGCGTAGACCAGGATTATACCAAGACCATTGCTGCTACAGATATGGCTAAGGAGGCTGAAAATGATTGGGGTGCTTACTCTCATGGTCAGTTAGTTGACAAGACTCTCTACAACATTCGTCGTGAGCGTCGTTGTGAGTTTGTAGGTGAAGGCTTCCGTAAGGATGACCTCTATCGTTGGCGTGCTCTTGACCAGTTGAATGGATTCCAGTTGGAAGGTTGTAAGATATTTGGTCCGATGAAGAGCTTGTTTGGTGACAAATTGGTTTATGACCAGAATGACCAGAGTAAGAACAATGTTTCTTCTCCTTCATTGAGTTCATACTTGCGTCCTAATCAGAAGACCAATATCAATAACCTCTATTACGAAGGTTTCTACTTCTATCAGGCACATTACTTGGAGCCTATTGCTGTTCAGAATTTCTTGAATACAGCATCTGATGGTAAGACAATCGCAGATTCTCCTATCTATCAGAATCCAGGATGGCCAACAGTAGCTGGTAGTCCTTGCGAATAGGAATATTAGGTAATATATCAGATGGGGATGCACCAATAATAGGTTCATCCCCATTTTTCATTGAGTCTAAATCTTCGTCCAACGTACGCTGAACGAAGATTTTCTTTTTTCTCGTCCTACTATCATATCTTTCTATGTGTTAATTAGTTATTGTGCAGCAAAGATACAAATGAATAATTTATTAGTCGTGGAAATGTGCGAAAAAAAGATAGATTGTATTTGTTTTTCCTGCATTTTCCCGATTTGTATCCCTTTTATACCGAATATTAGACCCCGAAAAGGGGCTTTTTCTTTAATTTTGCAATCGGAATAAACAATTAGCGTATTCACTAACTTAATAATAACTTCAGTAAAATGAATAACAATAGTTCGTTAAAATTTGAGATAAAGGCTAAGCAGTTTTACGCTGCCAGCCAA
>ENA-OPCZ01001767-OPCZ01001767.1-human-gut-metagenome-genome-assembly--contig:-NODE-1767-length-10914-cov-3.816558_pt1 | contig 10914 bp, 20 predicted proteins | sample MGYA00241566_ERZ501483 | MGnify/ENA primary metagenome ERZ501483 (study PRJEB25962, sample SAMEA1965191) | human gut metagenome | biome: human gut; feature: human-associated habitat; material: faeces... | reverse complement strand
CTCGGCGGCGCAGGAATCTGCTTTTTAAAAGTATCGAGTTCGTAGCGCATCCTGCGCAGTTCCGCGCAAACCCCTCTTATTTGGTCGAACGTGAATATTGAGTGCCTTTCTTTAAACACAAGTTCAATCCAAAGTTCACGATTCTTAACACTCTGCCTAAGCCCTTGGATTATAACTGCCGCATCTTCATGAAGCTTTGCTTTTTTTCTTCTTCATCCTCGTTCTCCTTCTTTCTCTCAGCCTTATAAATTTCAACCGCCGTTTCGAGCGGCAGTATAGTTACCGGAAACATGAACCTCAAAGTTTCCACCGCTACCAGCCAGCGTCCATGCTGTTTAAAGATTTCTCCCGTGTACTGTCCTTTGATTTTCAGAATGTCGTCGGTGTAAATCATGTCGCCATGAATATCTCTAACACCCGTAGCCGTTCTTTCCATGTTTGCCTCCCTGTTTTTCTCTCTATTTTCATCCGCTTTTCCAATTTTAATAAAATTTATTAAAATTATTTTTTGCGGTTTTTGTCGTAGTAACCGCTATCTCTGCCGAGCATCGTCGCTCCGCAGCATCCGCACCTCATAACGTACAGATTCCCACGCTTTTCGTGTACCGTGTAAGCGTGTACCAGCTTTCTGATTTCATTGCCGCACTTAATGCAGTACGGTCTGTTTTTGCTGTTAAACATCACGTTCTCGATTTCCACTTCATTCACTCCTTGGATTGTATATGCCGCTCTCACGAACGGAATATGGGCTAGATTTGTTTCTAGGTATGCTGTTGGTAACTTTATACCTGTTGCTCCTTAAAATTAAATCTAGCGGCATTTCCGCTCGTCAGAGAAGATTCGCTAATTTTGGATTGGCAACCAAAGGGTCATGGTCTACTTGAATCATTCTGTTTGGCTCAAACCCCTTGGCCGTTGTCACCGAGAAGCACACCTCGCGGTCGGGATTGACGTAGACCTTGTAGCCAATGTCCTCTTCGCCAACCACCGTACAGTAGTTAGCGTCGTTCAGTATGACTTGCAGGAGCCTGTAGTTGCTGACAATCTCGTTCCTGTTCAACCCCATCTTTTGCCCGTAGAGCAAAATCTCGTTATGCGTCGGCATATATGGCATTATGTCTCTGTGCTGACGAAGCTTCCACTTCGTCCACGCCCAGAGCTTTGCGCTTTTGCGGAGGCCAGCAGGAGAAGCCTGTGTGATTGGTTTCTTCTGCTCGGCATCACGCTCTCTGCGATAGTTCGCAAGCGCGTCATCAACATCGTAGAATCTCGGCCAATACTGCAAGCGACAGAGAGCGTTGCGAAGGTATTGCACCTGTTCGCCAGTCAAATCCCTGTACTGGTCAAGGAATGTTCTCACCATGCTCTCCTGTCCTTCCACACTTGAAGCCGACACGGGCGGTTTAAGTCCTGCTGACTTCCAGTACCCGAACAGTTCAATCACGTCTTGTCTCTCCATGCCTATCCCTCCCTAAAACAACAACTCTTCTTTCTTCGGCTTGTCAGCGCCACTGTGGATGTTCTTGCAACATCCCTCGACATAAGCCAATGTGCGCTTGCCTTGCTCTAACGAGCGCTGCATTGCCTCCAACACTACGACCTCGCCGTAGTCGGCAATCATGTCTTGGATTTTCTCGGAGATGTATTCTGTCATCAGCCCCATGTTTTTATTCCAAAACTCAAACGGCTTGCTGACAACACCAACAACAACTCCAGCGTTTTTATAATTAACTACGGTAGTAGAATTGTTATTGTTATTGTTATTATTATCTTTCTCTATATCTATATCTATATCTACGTTACCGAGTTGTTTCATGTCTGTTACAGCGGTGTTACATTGTAACGCTTTCATCTTCTCGCGATGCCTTCTAACCCGCTCTGCTACTGCGGTTTCGGAGCCAATCGCCTCTGCTGCTTTCGGCAGCGAAACGTCGCTCTCGAATTCGGACTCTACCAGCAGATTGTGTTTGCGCAAAAACGCCACCGTGACCGACACATTCTCTTCGTCCTCGTCAATATCCAGAGCCAAGTTCTCTATGAACTCGCTCTCCGGACAGTCGTAGGCTATATGCCCTTCGTTTTTCAACGACAACAACATCATTTTGAGATAAATGACCGTGTAAGTATCGCCGCCAGCAATCTTGCGCAGCTTCTTGATTTCAACTTGGCGGAAGAAATCTTCTTGCAGTTTTAGCCACCAGTATCGTTTACCCACGCTATCACCCCATTTGGTTCATCAACTTGCTGCTAATTATACTTTCATAGTCCATGCCAACTTCTTGCATGAGTTTTAAACATTCGGCGGCTCTTTTATGGTCGCGCATTACATCAATCGCAGCCGACAGAACGTCGAAAACTTTCTCAGCTTCATCGTCTGTGATTTCGCCATCGCCTGTAGCGTGAATTACAGCGGCACCGCAGACAGTAATAATTTCACCCCATGTAAGTTTGGGGATTTCGTTGTAAGTTGTGTCAATCATTTGCGTCCTCCTAAATCTATAGTCTGAATCCGAGCGAGCTTGCCATTAAGCCCAAGGAGCGGCTGACGGATAAGCCGGAGTTTTCAGCTTGCCCGCTCAGACCAGAGTTGCAAAAGGCTTATTCGCCTTCTACAGCGGTTTTAATATCCTCTGCGGTAAATTCGTTGTCTTGAAGAATTTCGCCGCTCTCTGTGTCAATTACGCGCGTCTCAGAGGCATCCTCTGTCTCAATGGTTTCGACGCTGTTGTCTTTGGAGAGGTCTAAAGGCTTCTCGTGAGCATCCGCGTCCTCGGCCATTGCCTTCTGCATTTCGATAGACATCGGCCCCCAATGACGCAGCGTGTATGCCAAGACGGTTTTCATCGCCATTGCATCGAAGTCGCTCTGCCAAGGACTAGAAGAAGAGTTGTAGCTCTTGCTGAATCTCTTGGCGTGTTTGATAACGGCATCCTTAGTCCAGTAGACCACCTTGCGGAAGCCGTTTAACAGCTCAAAGGAAGCGCAATAGCCGATGGCAGCGTCGCCTTCCTGCTCGCCGTAGGTCAGTTCCTCAGTGAACTTATTCCATTTAACAACCTCGCCCTCATAGACGGTATTTACGTTAATGGATTTATAGAGGCCGCTGCGTTGAGCCAGTTCGACATATCCGAGATAGCCGATTTGGAATTGCGCAACGCCCTTATAGGGCACAATCCAAGCTCTGCCAAGGGACGGCAGGATTGGCAAGTCGAGGCTTGCTGCGATGGATGCTGCGCTCAGCACGGTACGCATATCTACGTTCTGCAAGAGCTTGTTCTGAGACACTACAGTAAGCACGGAACTGATGAAACCCGGTGCCTTCTTGCCGAGCATACGTTGGAATCTGGCTTGTACGCTATCCTGTTTGAACATTGCATCCAAGAGTGCTACGCCAGCTTTAGGAGCTGACTGCACAGCTTGCTCTTTTTGTTTTGTAATTAAACCCTTTGCGCTAACCATTGTTATTCATCCTCCACTTCTTTAGCTCTACGCTTTTTAGCCTGTCTTGTAAGGTTTACTGTCAGCATACGGTACTGCGTCTGCCGACGATACTTCTGAGACAGTTCGGGGTAATCTTCGGCAAAAGCCTTGTTGTCCCACACGGCACGGTTGTGGATGCCGTAGCTGACGATGTAGTCACCACACTCGCCCTTCTCGGAATTACCAAGCTCCAAGCGGAGCTTGTTTTTCTTTTCGTCAATTACCTTTTTGATTTCGGTAATCTGGGCTTCAAGCTCTTTAATCTGCTCGCATTGCTTCTCCCACTCGCCGCTCATTGGCATGACTTCCTTGTTCCCACCCGGATACATTTTCTCAATAGCCTTGGTACAGCTATCGCTGTAATCTACCTCGGGGATTTTACGAGGGACAACGTAGTTCTCCCAAAAGTCTTTCTCCGCTTCGACAAGAGCGTCGATTTCATCATCGTCACGCTCAAACTCACGGATAACGGCTCTCTGCCCGCCGCAGAGGCAGACAAAGTAGCATTTATCGTAGTTTCCTACCGCCATATAGTGCAATGCTTGCACCAGATAGGAAGGTGGCACTTTATCGTCAGCCCATTCGTCGTAGTTATAACCCGCCGTGGTCTTAATCTCCACGATAGAGTTCTCACCCACTACAAGACGGTCAACGTCAGCAATCATGAATGGGTGCTCGTCACTGCGAACCATGCCACAGCGGCGGAGTTTCTTGCCTGTCTTGTCTTGGAACCATTGAGCCAACGGCTCTTCCAAACGGTTGCCCCACTCCATGCGTTCCTTGACTTCATCCGAGAGGTTAATCTCAGATGCTACGGTCTGGCTAGTTTTCTCTTGCCAAAGCTGAAACTTTGACTTGTAGGTATTAACACCAACAATAATGCCAGCGTCGCTACCACCAATGCCTGTGGTGCGTAGCTCTAACCACTTCTCTCCGCCGCCCTCTGCCTGTATCTCGGCTGCGGTCATAAGCATAGTCGTGCTCATTCCACCCTCTCCTTCTCGCCTCTGATGTCATCAGCGTAAGTTTCAAAGCCAGCATCTAAGGCTTTGCGTATAAGTTCTTCGGCATTTTCATATTTGATGCCATAATCAACGAGAACCGTAATCATTACGTTCACAAGCGCGGTCAGGCCGATGAGTACATCAAACTTGCTTACCTTGTGATTGAAATTCACAGTAAAGCCATCTCTTTCACTGGTCACTTTAAAAATTGTTTCTTTTTTATCACTCATTCCTCGTCCTCCGCTGGTGTAGATTTTCTTCCGTATTTACCGTTTCTACGCAACAAGCCAATGAGTTCTTTTAAATCCTCGGGCCAATCCTCTGGAACAGCCTCACCATTTCCGATAGTGATGACCGCAATACCTTCGTCCTTGGGCTTTTCGGCTTCGCGTTCATGGTTCATCATCCTTGCGAACCCCTTGTCATATTTCGCGGTTGCAAACGCTGCATCAAGCAGTCCCCAAGTTGCATCGTTGGCATCTTCGGAATCAAGCCCATTCTCCATAAGACTTTGCTTCATTCCTTGTGCTACTGTGAATACGAGGCCAGCAAAGACTTTCGCCAAATCCTCGTTTCCTGCTTCCACATTAACCTCAAATTCCAGATGCTTGCCGTCAATAAGAGCGGCATGGATGACTAATTCGTTAGTTTCTTTCATTCGTTTGTTCCTCCTTAGATTTTTTATAGTTTTTTCGGCAGCGGCAAACCCTGTTGGAGATTATTGCTGCCGGAACGTCCATGAGTAAACTCAAATCGCACTGGCGTATGCCACATACAATGTTAAGAAAATAATATGATTCACATTCAAGGTCGCACAGCGAAGGTACTTTGGGACGCGGCGCTCTCGGAACCTTTTTATATTGTGGCTTCATATCCATAAAGTCCAATGCGCTGTTAATGCTCACGCTTTTGATTATTGATATATACAACGCATACCAGTTTTCTCGAAACTGGATGTTGCTGCTTGACTTGTGAATGGCAGCCGCTTCCGGTTGAAAACTGTGAGAACGGGCTTTAACGTAATTCTCTCGGCATACATGATTTTGCCTTGCTCTCATTTAACGTCCTCAACCTTCACGATGATTGTTTCACCAACCTGCAAATGCTGTCGCTTGCCGATACCGAAACCGTTACTTTCGCTCAGCTCGTGCATGAACTCGGCGAACGGCTTGCTGCCATCGTAATACCTTTCGCCAATCCCCCAAAGCGTTTCGCCGCTTTGCACTGTATGGCAAATCTTGCGACACATCGGCTTCTCTCTGTCCGCAAGATAGTCGGTATCGAATCCGCTAATCAGCAGCGCCAAGATGCCGACAACTGCAATTTTAAGCAGCGTTTTCATGTCTCCCCACCCCTTCAATCCAATAGCGCTTTAAGTGCGCTCTGATAGCGCCCTTTCCTTATGTTCTGCACCTTGTCCTGCTTTGCAGTTGGTGCGAACATTTCTTTCAGTTGTTGGTCAACAACGTCCGCTACCAGAAACCACTTTCTGCCATATCTTCCGGCAGAGACTTTGCCTTGCTTAATAAGCTCCCGCAGCATCTTGTCGCTTATATTGCGGCTCTCGGAAAACTCTTTGATTCCCATGAGTTCCATTAAGCTCACGCTCCTTTTGCTCCCAACAGTTTATTGACAAAATAAGCTTGGCCTTTGCCAGTCACCTTAACTGTCTTGCTGACGGTTACATGGCCATCGCTATGTGTAACCGCCGTTTCCTTGATGCGGAACAGGCCTAACTCCATAGCTCTCTGCGTCGGGCTGTTATAATCAGCACCTTGGCGTTTAATCAAATAGCCGTTATTACGCAGCCACTCAAACATGCGCTTCCGGCCTATATCGTGGCCATTCTGCTTGATGAGCTTTGCTAAATCACCAATCAAAATTGTTTGGTCGCTTGCGGAAACTGCATCGGCAAAGATTTCCTTCGGCTTCATGCGCTGCGTGTCGCTCTCCAACTCCTTGATACGTGCATCGCGCTCTTTAATGGTAGCTTGCGCCACGAGCACAGCTTTCGCCATCAACTCTGCGTCACTCATCTTCTCGCTGCCTGCAATGTAACCGCCAGTCTTGCGGATGGCTGGCAGAACTTCCGCTGTTACCCACTCTTGAAACTCTTCGGCTTGCGGAAGCTTGGAGCGCATTACCAAACTGTACAGGCCAGCTTCGTCGATAATGATAATTTTTTGCCTTCCACCGGGGGTGTCCATTTCAGACACCCCTTTATGACTATCTTTAACATGCTCTCTAACGGCTTTTGCGGCTTGGCTATACCCGAGGATTCTCGCAACCTCGTTACCTACAAACCATGGCTCGCCGCCTTGCTCTACTACTCGAACCTTGCCAAACGCAGGATTCTCGAAAATCTTTAATTCATTCATCGCATTACCTTCTTTCTTAACCCTCTGTGCTATAATTGCTATATAGAAAAGAGGTGATTTTGTGTTATCCGAATTTGATTACAAACTGCTCGACGAATTATCTGAAAAGCATCTTACTCTTGTCAATCTTCTCCAAGACTATGGCGATGCTTATGTAATTCGCTGTCGTTATGAAAAATTGGTCGAATTTGGCTTGGTTTATGAATCTCGAAGCTATATTCTTCTTACTCCACTGGGTAAAGTTGAGCTGGAAGATTACCATCAACGTAAATTAGCCAAAAATGCGTCTGAAAAGCGAGTCTTTATCGTCGAGCGCTGCGCCATCGCTAGTGCTATTGCCGCTGTCGCTAGCGCTATTTGCGCTGTTGCCGCTTTGTTCAAGTAACTTCTTTTCTGCGGCTTTGTCAATCAATGTTGATAAAGCATCAAGCGTTTCTTGATATTCAGCACTTTCCACAGGGGTATACGCAATGGGTACCTGTTCGATGATTCTCATTGCTGTTGCATCTATTGCTCTAGCAAACTCTTGGAATTCTCTAAGAGTGCAGCCTTGCATCTGCTGGAAAACAAACGCTAAAAGCTTTTGGTCTACATTGAAGTTTTCTGCTTTCATGCCAACCATGAAGTTCTTATCAACTTCTTTAAATTTCTCATAAGCTTCAATTAGCTCTTGCATTTCATTCATCGTTGTCCTCTCCTTTCAACAGCTCGTCGTTTTTCTTGTATTCAAACAAGTCTCCTATGCCGCACTGCAAGTAGTTGCACAACCTATCTAGTGTATCCAGCGATATAGCTGCGTTGCGGTCATAGTATAAATTAGTGAGCGTTGTTCTGGATATTCCAGTGTTTTTTGCTACGTCGGTTATCTTTAACCGCTTCGCTCCAAGTATCATAGAAAATTTATTGTCTATCACACTGTACAACTCCTTCTTCACTCCTTTCTTTTGTTCAATGTACTGTGCATTTTGTATTTTGTATTGTACAATATTCAAATTGTATTGTCAATAGCTTTTTTGTTCAATATGCTGTACAATTTAAAAGGAGGTGTTTTATTATGTTGTTAGTAAACCTTAATGTGCTTCTTGCTGAAAGAAATCTTCGGATTAGCAAAGTATCAAAAGATACTGGCATATCTCGCACTACGTTAACCGCTTTGTGCAATAATCTCAGCCAAGGCATTCAGTTTGAAACCCTTAATACGCTGTGCTCTTATTTGAGCATATCCCCAACACAGTTCTTTACGTATCTTCCGCTTGACTATACTCTTTGTATCGAGTATCAAAATCCGAATTGCAGTATTGCGAATTTCTCTATCACTGCCAACAAGCGGACAACAGACTGCGCTGCTTTCATTGACATTGAAGCTGATGCCGCCACAAGTTCCCTGTATATCACTCTTTCGCCGTCGAATGAGCCTGATGACAATTCGGCGTTTCTACAAAAGTTCATCGAACAGTTACCGCCAATAGTCAAAGACTCCATTGAGGACAAAATCTGCAATATTATAGGTGAAGATTATGAGAATTACTCACTTACCTTCATTTGGGACATCTAGCAGTTCCTCAATCGTACAGCCAAGAACCTTGGCCAGCGCTGGCAATTTATCAGCTCTCGGAAGGAATAAACCGCCCTCCCATTTTGCGATTGTACTTCTATCCACCCCGCAAGCTTTAGCCACATCTTCTTGTAGAAGCCCTTTAGCTTTGCGAAATTTTTCTAATTGGGACATAAACGAACATCACCTCACATTTCTGTGCGTTAATCGCACTTGATATTGATATTATAGTGCGATTAAGTCACCTTGTCAAGCACTTTTTTTAATTGACGTGTGCGCTGGTGTCACATTATAATATAGGTAATTAGGGAGGTGCGTTAAATGACAATAGGTGGAGCTTTAAAAACGCTTAGAAAAGCTCATGGCTTTACACAAGCGGAAGTCGCTTCTGCGCTGAACTTGTCTAGGACGAGCTACACAAAATATGAGAATGACGTTCATATGCCAAACGCAGAGCAAATTCAACTAATAGCGAATCTGTTTGGAGTGTCGCCAGCAGAGATATTGACACCAATCCAATCCGACGGTACCAAAACCATAAAACTTCCAAATCTAACAAAACCCACGCTAAGAAGTGACCACGAGAAGCTTCTTGGCGTTTACGATAGCCTTGATGAGCAGTCGAAAACTCAGCTTATGTCTGTTGCTTACTTGCTTATGTCTCAAAGCCTCAAGGCACAAGGCATTGATGTACAAGAGATGGTAGAGCAGCAGCTCCATAAAATTAAAGACGAAGGAGGCGAAAACAATGACGACTGACGAAGAACTGCATCAAAAGGCTATTGCTCACGAATTGTTTTGTGAACTGTCATCGAAATCAAGAATGGTGGCTATCGGTATTTTACGGCTACTGTTGGTCGAGGAAACGCGCCCTTTTTGACTGTCTACTCACCCGACGGTAGCCGACGTGAGCAAAAGCCAAACGATGGCAATCCGCAATAAAAAAGACCGCGCTCCATGGCGGAGAACGGTCAATGCTTTTTAGCTGTTTGAAGCGAACTGCAAGGAAAACAAAAAGGCCTCCGGTGTACGGAGGCCTTTTTGCAAACACTATAAATAAAGAAAGAAGGGATTGTGACTCCAAATGGAGATATGCCGAATGAACTTCACACTTATATTTTAACAGAACCATAGAGTAAGTAACAAGGGGGTTTGAGCGCGGTTTTTGTCAGAAAGGAGAAAAAATTATGGCAAAATATAGAGAAGGCTCTATATATTACGAAACAAACAGAGGCAAATGGCACGCTTCCGTCGCCGACCCGCAAGGTCACAGAACGCACAAAAGGTTCGACACAGAAGTGGAAGCGAACGCTTGGCGCTTGAGCATGGCAGCGAAATACATCAAGGGTAATTATGTTGCGAAAAGCGATATGACTCTAGGGACATGGATTTTGCAGTATCTCAGCGTATTCGCTAAATCTAAAGTGAGAGAAAAGACCTTCTTGAACTACGCTAATACCGCTGCGCATATCAACGAAACATTGGCAGACGTAGAGCTGCAAAAACTTTCACCCATTGCAGTCCAGTCCTATATCAACAACTCAGACATGACAGACGGAATGAAAGACAGATTGGTAAAATTGCTCTGCCGTGCGTCAAAAAAAGCCATTGCAACAGGGTTGATAGAAAAAGACTTCATGGCTGGGGTAGAAGTGCTCAAGCCTGAGCCGAAAGAAGTAGAGATTTTCTCTCCCGAAGAGCTGAATATAATTATGGAAACCATCGACAGCGACGCAAGACTTCGCAGGCATCATCTGCTTATTTCCGTTGCAATCGCGTCTGGTTGTCGGATGGGAGAGATATTAGCCCTAACGCCACAGGATTTAGACGGAGACGCTATAAAAATCAATAAAAGCCTAGTGGAAGTTAATGGCGTAGCAAAGCTTCAACCGCCAAAGACAAAGGCAGGATACAGACGGATTCCTTTGCCGAAGAATATAATGGCAGAGCTTTATCAAGCGGCGTATGCGCTTAAAGACGAAGAAATCATCAGAAACGCCAAAGGCAATCCGTGCTTAACCACCAACATTGACAAGACATGGAAGCGGATATTGAAGAAAGCAGGAATCCCTTACAGGAAATTTCATTGTCTGCGCCATACCCATGCGTCGATGCTGCTTGCTGCAGGTGTGCCTATATTGGAAGTAGCAAAGCGTCTGGGGCATTCTCGCCCTAGCCACACATTAAACCTCTATGGTCATGCTATTCCCGGCTATGACAGCCAAATGCCATCGCTTGTAGAGAAAGTTTTCAGTTTGGGAAACAGCAACCATGAAGATATTCTTGCCGCATCTTGCCTTGCTTTGCCCTCAACAACCGAAAAAAGTTGAACCACATTGCAACCAAAACGCTACCTACTGATTGATTTTTGGGTAAAAGAAAACGCCCAGAAATACCATTCCTAGGCGGTTTTTCAATGGAGCTACTGACAAGGTTTGAACTTGCGACCTACTGATTACGAATCAGTTGCTCTACCAGCTGAGCTACAGTAGCACAT
>ENA-OPCZ01001765-OPCZ01001765.1-human-gut-metagenome-genome-assembly--contig:-NODE-1765-length-10925-cov-2.940386_pt1 | contig 10925 bp, 10 predicted proteins | sample MGYA00241566_ERZ501483 | MGnify/ENA primary metagenome ERZ501483 (study PRJEB25962, sample SAMEA1965191) | human gut metagenome | biome: human gut; feature: human-associated habitat; material: faeces... | reverse complement strand
TAAAGTAGTGGGAGTAATAGAAGATAATTTCTACCAGGATCAATTGGTTTGTTTCCATCATGATATAGATAAAAAATATCCAGATTTATTAAGAGATGACAAAATAGATGTGGTCACAAAGGATCCCGAAACTCTTATTAAACGTTATGAAAAGAACTATGAAGTAGATAATGATGTATATATGAAGAAGATGAGTTATGGAACACTTATTTCTATTGGTCGTATGATTGCGTTAGTTTATATGATGATTAGCTTATTTGTGGCAATAGAACTTACAAAAACAGTCTTCTCTTCTTTATATTTAGAAAGAAGCCGTTCTCTTGCTTTGAAAATTTCTATGGGTGCATCTTATAAACAATTACAGCGTGAATCAAAGATAGAAATACTTATTATAGGCACATTTATTTACTCTCTCAGCATAGTGATGTTTATTATTATTCTTTCTATTCTCCCGCTCACATCCTTTAAGAGGTATTTCCATTTTACATGTCTTGCATCTCCTTATTATTTCTATATTATTTTCTATTTTCTCTATCTTCTTATACTCATACTTTCTGCATCTGCACCGTTTATTCGTATTAAGAAAGAAAGTATAGTCTCATTACTCAGGGAGGAATAATATGATTCAACTTAAATCAATCAACAAGCGTTATCTACATGAACATGTCTTAGAAAACATTACTTGTACTCTTCCTGATACAGGATTTGTATCACTTGTTGGGCCAAGTGGATGTGGGAAAAGTACTTTACTTCATATTATTGCTGGACTTGATCATGATTACTCAGGAGAAGTGATATATGAGAAGAATAAGAAAGTTTCTATCATTTTTCAGGACTTTCATCTTATCCCTTGGCTTTCTATTAATAATAATATACGTCTCTATGACTACTTTCATAAATCATCCTACATACTGGATGAAACATTGACTAAACAATTCAAGAATACTTCAGTTAATGATCTTTCCTTAGGACAAAGACAACGAACAGCGATAGAGCGTGCACTTTATTATGATCCAGATATTATTCTATGTGATGAACCAACAGCTTCACTTGATCCAGATAATGCAGAGAGAGTATTAAAGATGTTGAAGCAGCGTTCTCATTCTTCTCTTGTATTATTTGTATCCCATGATGAAGCATCAGTAAAACAATATAGTGATCGTATTATAGAGATGAAGGATGGATGCATTATAAAGGATACACTTATTCAAAAGACAGAAAGTTATCCTAAAGAGAATCATAGTAATAATAAAAGGTGTCATTTTCCAATACTTAAATTAACTATCCAATCATTCTTAAGTAGTCGTAAAAGATTTTTTCAGATGTCATTTTCTCTATCTATCGCATTATTATGTTTGATGATGACATTTACCTTTACATTCTCTTTTCGTAATACTATTTATCAATATCTTTCTTCATTGATTCCACAAAAGTCTATTACTTATAAATTACGTAATGATGATCCGCTCTCTTTGTCTCATTTCAATGAAGCATCCTATCATTATTTAAATCTTGATGATTATGATCTCATGGGAATCTCTCATAATAGTCAACGTTATCAAAAGACTGATGTATTATTTATTTCAGATGACTCGTCCTATACCACTCATTATATATATGGTAGAGCTCCACAAAATAATGATGAAATTGCGGTACCTCTCTCTACTGCAAGAAAGCTTGCACAAAAGAATAAGGTCAATACATTACTTAATACAACTTGGACAATCTATTATAAGCATCAATTAAAGATAAAAGGAAAAGAAGTAAAGATAGTTGGTATTTCTCCACAAACCTATAATTATGATGCCTTTTATATGTATGAATATGCCAATTATCATTGGATTACATCCATCTTTAATCAAACACCGACTGCAAGATATGGTATGTTAAAATATAAGGAAGATAAATCCATTATAGATTCTTTAAAAAAGAATTATCCTGAATATGAGTTTAAGGCAATGGGGGAATCAACTCAAAAAACTTTTAATCAGAATATGAATAGAATCCAGATGGTTCTAGTGGTATTCTCTATTCTCACAATACTTTCTTCTATATTTATGATTATGGAAATCATGATTCTTCATGCGACGCATTTAAAGAAGGATCATGCCATCATGAAGGCCTATGGTGAAAAGAAGATACATATTTTCAAGATGTCTTTCTATCAATGTCTGATTCTTCATTCTTATAGCTATGTGACAGCATCTCTCATATTACTTGGTATTATGAAGATAATGAATCAAATAATCCCACAGATTACAGACTTTCCTATGCATCTTACATTCCAGCCTCTTATTATGTTGATATTGTGGATTGGTTCTTTCTTATTAGTTTGTTTCTCTACGCTATTTAGTATTCTTTATATTATCAAACTCAATCCATCCCGCATCCTTAAAATGAGATGATACTTCTTGCAAATAACGGGAAATTATGATAAGGTGTGTAAGTATATAAAAGTCAAGGAACTAGAGTAGTAGATGGTCATACTTTTTAAGAGAACTTATGGCTGGTGTGAATAAGTAAAGTTATCCATTGAACTCGCTAGGGAGATGGGTCTGTGATAAGCAGATCACGTAGTGCTGCGTTAAAGCATTAAGCGCATGAATCAGTCTTCATGAACTAAGGTGGTACCGCGAGTTCTCGTCCTTAGACATGAGGACTTTTTTTATTTTAAAAGTGGAGGAGACAAAATTATGACTTATGATCATAAGATAGCAGAAAAGAAATGGCAGAAATACTGGGAAGAGAATAAGACATTCGAAACAGATGTTTATGATTTCTCAAAGCCTAAATACTATGCCTTAGACATGTTCCCTTATCCATCAGGACAAGGTCTTCATGTTGGACATCCAGAAGGATATACAGCAACTGACATCATGTCAAGAATGAAGAGAATGCAGGGATATAACGTATTACATCCAATGGGATTTGACTCATTTGGTTTACCTGCTGAACAGTATGCAATCAAGACAGGTAACCACCCTGAAGGATTTACATTAAAGAATATTCAGACTTTCACTAAACAGTTGAAGATGTTAGGTTTCTCATTTGACTGGGATAAGCAGGTATCTACTTGTGATCCTAGCTTCTATAAATGGACTCAGTGGATTTTCAAACAGTTATATGAAGATGGTTTAGCTAGATATGTAGATATTCCTGTTAACTGGTGTGAAGAATTAGGTACAGTACTTGCAAACGATGAAATCATCGATGGTAAGAGTGAACGTGGTGGATTCCCTGTTATTCGTAAGAATATGAAACAGTGGGTTATTGATATCCCTAAATATGCTGAAAGATTACTTGCAGGATTAGAAGAAGTTGATTGGCCAGAATCTACTAAAGAAATTCAGAGAAACTGGATTGGTAAATCAATCGGTGCTCATGTTGATTTTAAGGTAGATGGTTATGATGATAAATTCACAGTATTCACAACACGTTGTGATACATTATTTGGAGCTACTTATTGTGTATTAGCACCAGAACATGAATTAGTAGAAAAGATTACGACTCCTGATAAGAAGGATGAAGTAAAAGCTTACTTAGATGTATGTGCAACTAAGTCAGAACTTGAAAGAACTGAATTAAATAAAGAAAAGACTGGTGTCTTCATTGGTGCTTATGCAATCAACCCAGTAAATGGTAAGAAGATTCCAATCTGGATTTCTGACTATGTATTAGCTGGTTATGGAACAGGTGCTATCATGGCTGTTCCTGCACATGATGATCGTGACTATGCTTTTGCGAAGAAGTTTGGTATCGATATTATTCCAGTATTAGAAGGTGGAGATGTTACTAAGGAAGCATGGACACAGGATGGTGTACATATCAACTCTGACTTCTTAAATGGTTTAGATAAGCAGGAAGCAATCGATAAGATGTTAGACTGGTTAGAAGAACATCATTGTGGTTCTAAGCATGTTAACTATCGTTTAAGAGAATGGATCTTCGCAAGACAGAGATATTGGGGTGAACCAATTCCAATCATTAACTTTGATGATGGAACATCTGTTGCATTAAGTGATGATCAGTTACCACTTATCTTACCTGAACTTGAAGATTATAGTCCATCAAAGACAGGGTCTTCTCCATTAGATAAGGCTGTTGACTGGGTTAATGTAGAAGTAGATGGTAAGAAGGGTAAGAGAGAAACAAGTACAATGCCTGGTTCTGCAGGATCTTCTTGGTACTTCTTAAGATATATTGATCCACATAACGATAAGGCTATTGCAGATCCAGAATTATTAAAGCATTGGATGCCAGTTGACTTATATGTTGGTGGACCTGAACATGCAGTAGGACACTTATTATATTCACGTATGTGGAATAACTATTTATATGACAAGGGTATCGTACCAGTTAAAGAACCATTCAAGAAGCTATACCATCAGGGTATGATTCTTGGTCCAAATGGTGTGAAGATGTCTAAGTCAAAGGGTAATGTTATTAATCCAGATGATATTGTAGAAGCATATGGTGCAGATACATTACGTTTATATGAAATGTTTATGGGTCCTCTTGAAGCATCTAAACCTTGGAGTGAAACAGGTGTGGAAGGTTCAAAGAAATGGTTAGAACGTGTTTATAGACTGTTTGTTGAATCTGATAAGTTAACTGATACAAATGATGGTTCATTAGACTTCGTATATCACTCAACAGTTAAGAAGGTGACTGAAGACTATGAAAACCTTGGCTTTAATACTGCTATTTCACAGATGATGATTTTCATCAATGAAGCATATAAGGCCAAAGCAGTTTATAAGCCATATGCAGAAGGTATCGTTAAGATGCTTTCATGTATTGCACCTCATATCTGTGAAGAAATGTGGGAAAAACTTGGCCATGAAGGAACAATTGCTTATGAAGCATGGCCAACATATGAAGAAGACAAGCTTGTTGTATCTACAATTGAAATTGCAGTACAGGTAAATGGTAAAGTACGTGGACGTTTATCTATTAATAAGGATCAGGAAGCTGAATCTGTTAAACAGCAGGCATTAGAACTTGAAAATGTTAAGGCACATACTGATGGTAAAGAAGTTAAGAAGATCATTTATGTTCCTAACAAGATTGTAAATATTGTAGTGAAATAATTCGTTAAGGCATCTCTCACTTAGGAGATGTCTTTTTTGTTGGATAAATGAATGATTTTTTATGATAGCGAAAGAGGATATGTTATAATAATATCAAGGAGGCGATATAGTATGGAAATGAAACATCATTTAAGAAAGATGACATTTGAAGGTAAAAGTTATAATGTTTTAACGGATGAAGAATTAGAAGACTTAATTGTTTCTGAGATTTATGATAGAAAATATAAAGAGGGAAATGTAGAACTAGTAGATTTTGATCAATTTGTGAAAGATCGAGAAGAAAAATATGGCTTATAAAGTTTTTCTTGATAAAGAAGTTATCTATAAATTAGATCAAATTGATAAGTATTGCATAAATCATTATAATAACTATTCTTTTGGGAAGAAGCTGTTTAATCAGATTGAAAGAGTACGAAGTACTATTCAATATAATCCTAGGTTATATCCTGAAATAAGACCTTATCATCATAAAATAGTATTAAGTGGGTTAGGATATAAGCTTTATTATATTGTTGATGATTATAACAGTGTGATTGTTATCTATAGATTAATGAAATTTTATGAAAGGTATTAGAAAGATGGTATTGATGAATATCATCTTTTTGTATGCTAAGAAATTACAACAGAAAGCTCATTTGTACTTTGTTGTTCTGCTAAGTAGTAGTTATATAAATAAGGAAAATGGTACAAGTGGCAAAGTAAACTACTTCGATTTAATTCGATGATTAGGAGGATGAATTAAAAGGTGTTCAGTTTTCCATATAGATGAAGGACACTTAATAAATTAGAAAGAGGAAATTTATTTTTGTAGCAGGTTATAATTATGGTATAATTATCCCATAATCAGGAGGTATAAAAGATGCCACAAATCATTCCAATTAAAGATTTGAAGAAAACTTCGGAAATTTCTGAGATGTGTCATAATACAAATGAACCTGTATTTATTACCAAAAATGGGTATGGAGATATGGTGATTATGAGTATGGAAGTATATGAAGAAACAATGAAAAAATTAGATATATATAGAAATATTGAAATTTCTGAAGAACAAGTGAAGAATGGTCAGGTAAAAGATGCCAAGAAATCACTTGAAAACATGAGGGCAAAATATGAGCTATAGGCTAAATATTACTAAAAATGCAGATGAACCCGGTGGATCATCTTGTTTACTACTTGATTTATTGTTTAAAAAATAAACAAGCTGCTAGACATCTGTTAGATGGCATTGATATGATTTATGACAATCTAATTGATAATCCATATCAATATCCACTATGTATTGATCAATATTTAGCTAAAAAGTATTACAGAAATGCAATTGTTCCTCAAATGAATTACAGTGTTGTTTATGATATTAAAGATGATGAAGTAAATATTTTAGGTATATTTCATCATCTTGAAAATATTAAAGATAAACTTTAATGGTACGTTTCTATGATAGAATTAATGTATCATAAAAGGCGGATTTCTATCCGCCTTTTACACTATCTGAAACCATAATGAGTTAATTACACATTACAGTATCTTTTAATAATGCATGTATTTTTATTTTATATGATATATAAAGCAGTACTGCTGCACCAGTCCATGCGAGTACTTCTGCAAGATAAATACCATTCTGCCCTAAGAATATAGGGAAGATAAGAGCAACACTTACACGAATAACGAGTTCCACAATACCTGATACCATTGGTATAAATGTATTTTCCATTCCCTGCAAGGCACTTCTATATGAATGAAGCATATAAAGAATTGGTAGACATACTGCCATAATGAAGAGATACTTATAAGAAATAGTAAGTACCTTATTAATCTGATCAGGTGTACCTGAAATAAAGAGTAATAAGATATGCTTACCAAATAGAACCATTGAACCACCAATAATCACTGAAGTACAGAATGATAAGAAGGCTGCCTGTGCCACACCTTTTTTAATACGTTCATACTGCTTAGCACCTAGGTTCTGGCTATTAAATGTTGTAATAGCATAACCAAATGAAATAGCGGCTACTTCTAATAAACCGTATAACTTATTTGTGGCAGTAAATCCCGCAATAAATAAGAATCCAAAACGATTGACTACTGACTGTACCATAATACCACCAATAGAAATAATGAGGTTCTGGAAGGCAAGAGGTGAACCTAACTGTAATAAGTTCTTGATGATCTTTTTTTCAAACTTAAATTTAGTGAGTTCTAACTTGAATGGTAGTTCCTTCTTCAACATATAGAGACAGAATATTGTAGTTAAGAACTGTGCTAATAATGTTGCAATCGCAGCACCTGCAATACCCCATTTAAATACCACTACAAATAATAAATCTAAACAGATATTTGTGATTGCTCCTCCAATCATTGCTAGTAATGGTGTACGGCTATCACCTAAAGAACGTAATATACTAGAAAAACAGTTATAAAACATTGTGATAGTCAAACCACCGGACATGATTCTTAAATACGTAATAGAACCTTGAATAACGTTAGATGGTGTATTCAATAGAGTTAATAATGGAACGATAGATAATTCTGCAACAACTGTTGTAAGGATAGAAAAGAAAGCACATAAGAAGAAAATCATATGCATAGATCTTTTCATATTTCCATAATCTTCAGCTCCAAAAGTACGTGAGATACGAATAGAGAATCCCTGTGTAAAGCCCATTACAATTCCTAAAATAGCCCAGTTGATCCAGTCTGCAGCGCCTAGACTCGCCAAGGCATTAACCCCTAAGAACTGTCCTACAATCATTGTATCTACCATTGTATATAATTGCTGCAAGATATTACCTAACATAAGTGGTAATGCGAATAAGAATATAAGTTTTAATGGTTTTCCTTTAGTCATGTTCTTCATGTTTATTTCCCTCCACACAATGCGATTATCATATCATATTATTTATGACTAACTCTAGAGGGAATTTTCAATAATTAAGAAAGTATTAATAATTGATAGGAATGTAAATGATATAATGATGCATAAGAGGGGATATTTATGAATATATTAGTTGTAGATGACGAGAAAGAGATTACAGATTTAATACAAATCTATTTAGAAAATGAGAATTTTACTGTATATAAGTACTATTCTAGTCAGGATGTATTAAGAGATATTGATGATTTAAAGATTGATTTAGCTATCTTAGATGTGATGATGCCTGATATGGATGGTTTTTCTTTATGCAATACATTAAGAAGAAAGTATAAGTTTCCTATTATTTTTGTAACCGCAAAGGTAGAGGATATTGATAAAATCAATGGTTTAAGTATTGGTGCAGATGATTATGTCACAAAGCCATTCCAGCCATTAGAACTTGTTGCACGAGTCAAAGCACAGCTAAGACGTTATAAGAACTATAATGAAAAAGAAGAAAAGAATGAAATAGATTTTAGAGGAATTAATAATGATACAAGAGAATTCTATTTTAATGAAAAGAAGATAGAACTAACTAAAACAGAATTTGCGATATTATGGGAATTATGTCTTCATAGAGGAAATGTTGTAAAGAGTGACGATTTATTCTTAAAGGTTTGGGGAGAAGATTATTATAAGAGAGATAATAATACAATCATGGTGCATATTAGACACTTACGTGAAAAGATGCATGATGGTGGAAGAAATCCTAAATATATAAAGAAAGTTTATGGAGTAGGCTATAAGATTGAAAAATAAAGGATGGATGATATGGAAACTAATACAATCTTAAAGAAGATTTATAAACGTACACTACTACAATATATAGCTTATACAGTAGGGCTGTTAGTTGTTTTTGTATTGGCAGTCTATCTAGCTGCTTTTTTTGATTTTCAATGGGTCTATGATTTTGATTCTAATATTTATACGTTTCTAGCGTTCTTTTATAATATTGTGAAGAATCCACTCTCGCTTCTGTTGTTTTTATTAATCTGTATAGTGATTTCTTTTGCGTTTATAATTCATCATCTTTATAAACAGACATCCTATTATATGGATGCATTGACTCATGCATCTCATGAATTAATAGATAAGAGTGTAGACTATATCACATTACCAGAAGAACTTTATGATATAGAAAGACGATTTAATGAACTAAAGAGTGAATCAATAAAGAATGAGAGACTTGCAAGAGAAAGTGAACAGAAGAAGGATGAACTCATTGTTTATTTAGCTCATGATATTAAAACACCATTGACTTCTATGATTGGTTACTTATCTTTATTAGATGAAATTAAAGATATGCCTGATACTCAAAGAGAGAAGTATATTAATGTTGCATTAGATAAATCTTATCGCTTAGAAGATCTCATTAATGAATTATTTGAAGTAGCTCGTTATAATTCAGAAAAGATTATTCTAGAAAAAGAAGATTTAGATATTCGTCTGATGCTCGAACAAATTATCGATGATTTCTATCCTGTTCTAGTAGAACAGGAAAAGAATATCCATCTTAATCAAGATGAAGATATCATATTATATGGTGATGCGGATAAACTTAGCAGAGTCTTTAGTAATGTGATTAAGAATGCGATTAGCTATAGTAAGGATCATACTGATATTAATATTTATGTTCATAGTACGCATGATGATGTCATTATTAAAGTCATCAATAAAGGAAAAGAAATACCTAAAGAAAAACTAAATCGTATATTTGAAAACTTCTATCGTTTAGATTCAGCACGTACTTCAAGAACAGGTGGAAGTGGTTTAGGTCTCGCTATTGCCAAGGAAATAGTGGAACTTCACCATGGTTCTATTTTTGCATCAAGTAATAAAGAAGAAACAGTCTTCACAATTACTCTTCCTAAAAATTAAGAAGTTCATAAGAATTCTATAAGAATGTATTAAAGAAGCATCTTCATTTGTATTGGTAAAATACAAGTAATGAAGATGCTTTTTTAGGAGATGAAAACATATGAAAAAAATTATTGTATTACTTTGTGTATTCTCAATTCTTATAGGTCATATAGCTTATAATATAAGTGGTGGTGTGAGTGGACTAAGAGAAGATATTGGTTTAGAAATAAAAGCGCGTTTTAATCCTAAACTACGTACAATATTAAATAATAAGGATCAATATCCTGATGCAATGATTCAAGCACTTTATTGTAATGAAGAACTTATTGATTTTGTTTACAACTATCCAAGTAAAAAAGGACATGTTTATACAAATACAATAGGTCCAGTCACAAAAGGACGTTATCCTCTCTTACTTCAATATGATCAAAGATGGGGCTATGGAAAGTATGGATATAATGTGATTGGTATGAATGGCTGTGGTCCTACGAGTGCGGCAATGATTATTGCAGGATTAACAGGAAGAAATAACATCACCCCTTTAGATGTGGCATCATATGCATATAGTCATGGCTATTATCAAGATGGAACATCCTGGTCTTTCTTTACTGAAGGTATGAAACATTATGGCATTCATGGAAGAAACATACCCCTCTCTTATTCTTCTATGAAGAATGAAATCATGAATGGAAGACCTCTTATATGCAGTATGAAACCAGGAGACTTTACTACTACAGGACATCTTATCGTTATTAGAGGAATGAAGCAGGGGATGTTTATTGTGAATGATCCTAACTCTATAAAAAGAAGTAATCGTTTATGGAGTTATGATACTCTTTCTAAACAGATTAGAAATATATGGTCATTCTCAAGATAGAATATCTTGGAAATGATTTTCTATAGAACTTAAAGGGAAAATACAGGTAATTGAATGTAAATGTAAGGTTATGATATGATGTGGGTGTAATAAATCGGAATTTATATATAAAGGAGAATATTGATGAAACTGTTTTTATGTTCGCACTTTTCAAGTGTAGGAAGTCTGATAAAGGAAGAAATTGAAA
>ENA-OPCZ01001762-OPCZ01001762.1-human-gut-metagenome-genome-assembly--contig:-NODE-1762-length-10940-cov-2.537345_pt1 | contig 10940 bp, 9 predicted proteins | sample MGYA00241566_ERZ501483 | MGnify/ENA primary metagenome ERZ501483 (study PRJEB25962, sample SAMEA1965191) | human gut metagenome | biome: human gut; feature: human-associated habitat; material: faeces... | reverse complement strand
AGAACAGTGTAGAAAGAAGTACGACTCCCACATGTCCCCAGCAGTAAAAGGAATGCAGCAGACTCATTGCTTTTTCTTTATTGTCTGTCGGACATGCTTCCACAACAGGGCTTACCAGTACTTCCAGCAGGCCGCCGCCAATTGCATAGATCATAACTGCCACCAGCAGTCCTGCAAACGGGTCTCCAAAAACTTCCGGCAAAATCGTAAGCAGGATCAGTCCTGCTGCTGCCATTGCATGAGCAATAATCATGGATGCACGGTAGCCGATCCGGTCTACAAATCCGATGGAAGCCAAATCCACCAGAAGCTGGATTCCAAAATTAAACGTAACCAGAAGCGTGATCTTCTGCAGTGAGATTCCGTAACTGCTCTGAAATGTCAGAAACAGCAGCGGAACAAAGTTGTTCACGATTGCCTGTACCACATATCCGATAAAACACGCCTGTACTGTTCTGTTATAGTTTGTTTTCATCTGATATTTTCCCTCCTCATCTATAATCATTTAAAAGAAACTTACGCTTCTTTTGAGCTGATCAAATTATAAATCTTTTATTGCAGCCTGTCAGCAGATGCTGTTCTTTCTTCTCAGCTCTGCCGATAATCAACAATGTGCCGGTAAATTGATATCGCTATCAACTTATCGGCACAACACAGTGTATCACAGATTTTTTATGTTTTCTTCTACTATCTTTTGTTTTTACAATAAATTTCTACGTTATTTTTACTTTTTGTTTTTACAGGGTTACCTCTTCTTCTGTGCAGAGCAGAGCACTTTTGGCAAGCTGATCTGCTTCTTCGTTATAGTGGTTTCCTGTATGGGCAGCTACTTTGCAGAACGAAATCTGAATATTTTTTCCGGCTTCCTGCATATGAGCTGCGTATTTGCTGGTGAGTGGTGTTTTGGCTCTCCATGCGCCTGTCACCCATTTTTCCACGCCTTCATAATCGTAACGGATTTCTACTGCGGGATAGCCGTTTTCCTGTGCCCATTTCACAGCATTCATAGCTCCGAGCATCTCTCCTGCCACGTTTCGGATGGCGGTTCCTGCCGGATTGCTTCCACTGCCGGATTTCCGGATTTCCCGGCCGTCCGGTGTGAGGATCACACAGCCGAATGCATATCTGTTAATACTTTTTTCGAAGCTTCCATCCACATAGGCAATGACCATATTTTCAGGCACTTCGACGATTCCTGCTGCTTCTTTTTCTTTGTCCGTGGATACTGTCCGGACAGTTTTCATCTGAAGAAATGCCATTGCTTCTGCTTTGTCCGTAAAACTTTTAAACTCTGCGCCTGAATATCCGGCTGTTGCTTTCTGGCACTCTGCCCAGGTGCTGAATAATCCCGTTTTGTGACCTTTTCTGACTGCATAAATTTTCTTTTTTGCCATGTATATCGTATATTCCTTTCTTTCCTTTTACTTCATAATCGGTGCCAACATTATAACATTTTCTGTAAATAAAAAAACACCCTGTTTTTATAAAATAATTGCTTGCAAATACATGTTAAAGTGACTACAATAGAATTATCAATAAACAGCAGCAGTGCCAGACAATAATACCGTATTTGATGGAAAATGCTGCAAAAAATTTCAAAAAAGGAGAATCCCGGTATGAAAAAACATTTCAGACAAATTTTTGCAACTGTGCTTGCACTGACTATGGTATTGTTGTGCTCTTTCAGTGTGCAGGCGGAAACCATTACCAAAAAGGATCAGATAATCACTCTGTATTCTTCAGCATCTCAGTGCTATAATGCTGGCAGAAGAGCCTATGCTCCATCCAACGAAACTTCTATAAATACAGATATTTACATGAATTGGGGAGTAACATCCTTTAAATCCTCTAATCCTTCTGTAGTAAAACTTGCATCCAGAAAATGTTACCCTTTATATCAGGCAAATCCTGAATCATACATGTCACGTGTTATGATACCCAAAAAAGCAGGAACTACTGTTATTTCCTATAAAGCCAGAAACAACACTTATAAGCAGAAGGTCACTGTAAAAAAATATGTAAATCCATTATCTACTCTTAAAATCGGTTCTCTGAACCTTACTTCTAAGTTTAACAAAAATGCAAGTTATACATTAAGCTATAATAAATATAAAAATAAAAACCTAAAATTACAGGTGAAAGCAAAGAATGGATGGAGTATCAGCGGCAATCGTTATATCACCAGCCCTAAAATTATAGACAGGGGAACTTTTGTAGAGAGTGGTAAAACTTTCAAAGTAACCAAAAGAAATGCATCTCTGAGTATTTATGCATATAATGACAAAACCGGTCAGTTTGAAGAATGCCTGATCCTTTTTAAATAAAAATCTGAATTGTCAGAGTTGAGTAAGAAAGGCGTAAATCCGAACATTGGATTTACGCCTTTCTTGTTTTATATTTATATACATGAAGCTTCTTCTGTATGTCAGAAAACTTTCCGTTTTTTAGCGTTCCATCATGCTGATGGATTCAATTCCCACGCTTCCACCGCGAACCACTTCAATCCTGTGGAATTCTTCTTTGATCAGTTTTACAACTGCATCGTTCTTGGTTGCTGTCTGAACAAATTCAAGAAGCAGGCTGTCTTTGCCGTAGTCGATGACTTTGGCTTTGAAAGTTTCTGCGATCTGGAAGAGTTCTACTTTATCTTCTTTGGAGCAGTTAAATACTTTGATGTAAAGGATTTCTTTCATGCGGACAAAGACATCTGTAAAGTCAATGACTTTGATGACTTCGATCATGCGGTTTAACTGTTTCTTGATCTGCTCGAATGTTTCATCATCGCTGACTGTAGCGATGGTCATTCGGGATACGGTCGGGTCTTCTGTGGTTCCTACTGTGAGGCTGTCAAGGTTGTAGCTTTTTCCGGAAAAAAGTCCGGAGATTTTTGACAGAACACCTACCTGGTTCTCAACATAGAGAGAAATCCATCTTTTTTTCATTCCTTTATCCATAATGAGTTTCCTCCTGATTATTACTTATTTTTTGTTTCTCAATGAATTTCATTTAATCAAAGCCGATTTAGCAGTCCATGATCATATCTTCCAGAGTTCCGCCTGGTTTGATCATCGGATAAACCATTTCTTCCGGGTCAATGATAAATTCAATTACTGTAGGTGCTTTTGTATTTTTCTTTGCTTCTTCGAAAGCTGCTGCGATTTCTTCTTTTTTTGTAACACGGATGCCTTTGGCTCTGTAGCTTTCTGCAAGTTTGATGAAGTCCGGTGTGTACTCTGGGTATTCCATACCTTCTGTACGACGGGAAAGTGCTCCGGCGCGCAGGTTTGTCATGGCGTAGCGTTTGCCATAGAAAAGTTTCTGCCACTGGCGTACCATTCCAAGGTATTCGTTGTTAAAGATGCAGAGGATGACCGGAAGTTCTTCGAGTACTGCAGTTGCAAGTTCCTGAATGTTCATCTGGACACCGCCGTCACCGGAGATTACGATTACCGGTCTGTCCGGATTTCCGATCTTGGCGCCGATGCCGCCCGGAAGTCCATATCCCATGGTTCCGAGACCGCCGGACATGATCATCTGCTTGCCTTCCGTGACTTCTGCATACTGGGAAACGAGCATCTGGTGCTGTCCTACGTCTGTGACGATGATGCTGTTTTCAAATTGTTCGTTGATTTCTTTTAAGATGTCCATTGGGCTTAATACATCGTTCGGACGCATTTTAAGTGGATGTTCCTGTTTCCATTCCTGAATCTGAGACAGCCATTTGGAGGTTGCACATGGCTGAACATATTCGTTCATCTTTGTGATTGCTTCTTTTGCATCTGCAACGATTGGGATGTCTACCTGGATGTTTCGGGAGATGGATGCTGTATCAATGTCAATGTGGACAATCTGTGCATGTGGTGCAAACTCATGGAGTTTTCCGGTGATTCTGTCATTGAATCGGGTTCCGATGGAAAAGAGGACATCGCAGTTGCTGACTGCCATGTTTGCAGCATAGGCACCGTGCATACCAAGATTTCCGATGAAAAGCGGGTGGTCGGTCGGGATGGAACCTTTTCCCATTACAGTAGTGACTACCGGGACGTTTGTTTTTTCTACTACCTCACGGAAGATTTCGTAGGCACGGGAGATTACGACTCCGCCGCCGGCGAGGAATAACGGGCGTTTGGCTTTATGTAAGAGTTTCAGGGCACGTTTGAGCTGTCCGATGTGGACATCTGTGTTTGGTTTGTAGCCGCGGATGTTGACATTCTTTGGATATTCTGCACTGCCAAGTTCTGCCATGACGTCTTTCGGGAGGTCGATGAGGACTGGTCCCGGGCGGCCGGTGCGGGCGATGTAGAAGGCTTCTTTGATGATGCGGCCGAGGTCTTCCCGTCTGCGGACAGTTACGCCATATTTGGTGATGCTGCGGGTGATTCCTACGATGTCTACTTCCTGGAATGCGTCGTTTCCGATGAGATGGCGGGCTACCTGGCCTGTGAAGCATACGAGTGGAACACTGTCGTAGTTGGCGGTTGCGAGACCGGTTACAAGGTTGGTTGCTCCAGGACCGCTGGTTACGAGGCATACACCGACTTTGCCGGTGGTTCTTGCGTAGGCGTCGGCTTCGTGGACAAGGGCCTGTTCGTGACGGGGGAGGATGATTTTGACGTCGTCCTGTTTGTAGAGTTCGTCACTGATGTCAATGGTACAGGCTCCCGGATAGCCGAAAAGGTATTCTACGCCTTCTTCTTTTAATGCTTTTACTAAGAGTTTGTTGCCGGATATTTGTTTCATATATGAAAACCTCCTTTTTTGCTTGGAATGGTGCGAATGTGGATATGGATAGATACGGACGCTCGGGAATTTGTCTGTTTTTGCGTGCGGAAAAACAAAAACGCCCCGGGCTGTATGCCCAGGGCGAAAATATTTTCCGCGGTACCACCTGTTTTCAGAGATTGTATCTCTGCACTCTGTCAGTACTGAATATACTGTGTTCCTGTAACGTGGAACTGACGTTGAAGCCTACTGAGTATACAATTATAAAAGATACTGTTGGGTTCACTGCTCAAGGGCTACTTCTACAATCCGTTCATGAAAGCTTTCAGCGACCGCTTTCTCTCTGGGAATCACGGGATTGTGTACTCCTCCCTGTCGTTGCATTTCGTATGATTGTTTAATTGTTAATCAGTTAATCGTCATTGATCATTGATTATCGCTTATTGGTAATTATTATACAGTTGGAAATATGAAATTGTCAAGTGTTACTGTGTGTGGAGTGAACAGCAATCATCAGGTTTGTTATCCGAGGATTTTGTTTAAATCTTCTTCTGGTGTGGTAACGGCTGCAATGTTGAAGTTTTCTGCCAGGTAATTCAGGACATTCGGGGAGATGAATGCTGGCAGTGTCGGGCCTAAGCGGATGTTTTTGATTCCCAGATGGAGCAGGGTCAGGAGAATGCAGACTGCTTTCTGTTCGTACCAGGAGAGGATCATGCTCAGTGGGAGTTCGTTTACGCTGCAGTTGAAGGCTTCGGCAAGTGCAACAGCTACTTTGATGGCGCTGTAGGCATCGTTGCACTGGCCCATGTCCATGATTCTCGGGAGTCCGCCGATGGTTCCGAGGTTGAGGTCGTTAAATCGGTATTTTCCGCAGGCGAGGGTGAGGATGATGGTGTCATCCGGGGTCTGTTTTACGAAATCTGTATAGTAGTTTCGTCCTTTGCGTGTGCCATCGCAGCCACCTACCAGGAAGAAGTGGCGGATGTCTCCGGACTTGACTGCCTCAATTACTTTGTCTGCGACGCTGAGGACAGTTCCGTGTGCAAAACCTGTCATTACTTCTGTTCCGCCGTTGATTCCGGTGAACCGGGTGTCTTCTGCGTATCCGCCTAAAGCAAGTGCTTTTTCGATTACCGGAGTGAAATCTTTTTCGTCATCAATATGAACGGTTTCCGGGAAGGATACCATTTCTGTTGTAAATACTCTGTCTGCGTAGCTGGCTTTTGGCGGCATGAGACAGTTGGTTGTGTAGAGGATTGGGGCAGGAATATTGTCAAATTCTTTCTGCTGGTTCTGCCATGCTGTTCCGAAGTTTCCTTTGAGATGGGAGAATTTTTTCAGCTCCGGATAAGCGTGTGCCGGAAGCATTTCACCGTGTGTATAGATGTTGATGCCTTTTCCTTCTGTCTGCTGAAGAAGGAGTTTCAGGTCGTAGAGGTCGTGTCCGGTTACAACAATGAATGGGCCTTTTTCTACTTTCAGAGGTACTGTGGTCGGAGTCGGAGTGCCGAAGGTTTCTGTGTTTGCCTGGTCAAGGAGTGCCATGCAGGTTAAGTTGACTTCTCCAACTTCCATGACAACCGGAAGTAATTCTTCCATTCCCCAGTCTTCTGCGAGTACGGCTAATGCTTTATAGAAGAAATTATTTACTTTCTGATCTGTGTAGCCGAGTACCATGGCATGGTATGCGTAGGCTGCCATTCCTCTGATTCCGAAAAGGATCAGGGATTTCAGAGAGCGGATGTCTTCGTCTGCTTCCCAGATTCTGTTCATATCGTAATCGTCTGTGTTTCCGCATCTGGAAGCACAGGCTGCGCAGTCCGGTACAATTTTGTTTTTCTCTGTATAAATGGTGTTGATCATTTTACGGATGGAATTGTCATCAAAGGCTACGTTGGTGACTGTGGTAAAAAGTCCCTCAATTATGATTCTGTCTGTGGTTTCTTTTTTTTCGTTGTTCGCACAGGCGCGGGCGAGTCCGATCAGGGCTCCTGTCAGTTCGTCCTGAAGTCCTGCGGTATCTGCGGTTTTTCCGCATACTCCCGCTTTTCCTGTACATCCGCTGCATCCTGCAGTCTGTTCACACTGAAAACAAAACATCTGTTTTTCCATTTGTTTTTTCTCCTTTATTTAATAGTTAGTGTAATAGTTAATAGTGTATTATCGTTTTACCAGAACGTTTTTATGGGATTTTCTTTATTTTTTATTTCTTTACCATTTATTTTTTGTCATTCATTTTATAGTTTTTGCAGATTTTTACATATCATTCAGGATATGTCCGTCTGTGGATATGATCTTAGTCTGCCATGGAATGAATTTTCCGCTGTTTTTCAGAGCTGTTTCTGCTGCTCTGGCAAGGCCGCCGCAGCATGGGACTTCCATTCGTACGATAGTTACGCTTTTAATGTCGTTCTGACGTATGATTTCTGTCAGTTTCTCGCTGTAGTCGCCTTCGTCCAGTTTCGGACATCCGATCAGGGTGATGCGGTTGCGGATAAATTCCTGATGAAAGTTTGCGCAGGCGTATGCAGTACAGTCAGCAGCAATGAGGAGATGCGCACCCTTGAAATATGGTGCGTTGACTGGTACCAGTTTGATCTGTACCGGCCATTGTCTCAGTTCTGATTCTGCGGGTATATCTGGCTGTGTTTGGGTTTGTTCTTTTTTCCGTGGTGATCGGAAAATCTTTTTTGCCATGCTTCCCGGACATCCTGTAAAATTTTTTTCAGGAGTGGAACTGGTTTGGGTATTGGCTTCTATATTGGTTCGTATACTGTTTTTGACTTTTGCTTTCATGTTTGCTTCTACTGCTGCCTCATCGAAGGCTGCCGCTTCCCTTTCAATAAAGGAAATGGCGTTTGTCGGACATACGGGCAGGCAGTTTCCAAGTCCGTCGCAATAGTCATCACGCAGCAGTTTTGCTTTTCCGTCTACGATGCCGATGGCTCCTTCCTGACAGGCTCCTGCGCATAAGCCGCATCCGTTGCAGCGTTCTTCATCAATGTGTATGATTTTTCGGATCATGTTTTCCCTCCTGAAAATAAAATAATTAACTTGTATTTTTATGAGACTGCTGTAAGCAGATTTTTATGTTTCGTTTGATTACATTGCAAAGTATAGTGGATATTCAGAGATATGTATGTTGTAAAAACAACTTTTTTTAATTTTTGAGGATTTTATTCAGAGATTGTTTTTGTCTGATGATATTTTTTATGTTTTAATGAACTGGTAAAACAGAAGTGGTTATGATTCCCGGAATTGATTTGGATTTTGTGTAAAAAGAATCCCGGGAATCATATGGTTCCTTTGAGGATATATGATTTCCGGGATTTTTATGTTTACATTTGTAGATTCAGATTTTGATGTTTATGGCAGAAGATCTTTTAATTTCTGCACGAAGCTCTGGTCTTATCCATGGAAACTGCAAGCTGCAAAACACTTTCTGTTTACATTTTTTCCTGTTGTTCTTTTTGCTGTTGTTCTTTTTGTTCTCTTTCTTTTCTGACCTTTTCTCTCTGTCTGGTAAGGTCGTAATAATCATCTGTGAGAAATCCATGTTTCCTCATGGCATCGAACACCTGCTGCTGGGCAGGTGTCATTTTCATTCCTATGGAATTATTATAGTCGGTCAGAACGCAGCCGGTTTTCTCGATCAGCCAGAACAAGGGGGAATCCTCTTCCGGGATCATTTTCCAGATTTCGTCCTCTGTCTGCGGCAGGAGTGCCATCATTCCATGAAGATGCCCTTTTGGGATCCGTATATAGTCTCCGTCCGGAAGAATCAGGCCATCTGAAAAGTTCTCATCTTTTTCTTTCATTTCATTTAATAATTCTTCGGTTACTTTCATTTTCTTCTCCCTCGTTCTCATTTTCATTTTTCCTATTATACGCACAATAGCTGTTATGCGCAAGTAAAAAAGCCGTCTGAAACATTTTCAATGCCATTCTATAAGATGTAACACAAAATTATATTATTTTTTTGAAATTTTACTTGAATAATATGAAAAATAATTGTAAACTATAGATGGATTGTAACTGATCTAGCTAATTAAGACTATTTTTGAGGTTTCCTCAAAGAGTCTCAATTATACACACATTTTTCAAAAAAGCAGTTGTACCGGATTGGTGCAACTGCTTTTTATTATTGTTATAAATCCGGGGCAGTCATCTTTGCCCCGGTTTACTTTCATTTTTTATTTTTTCTTTCTGAGGAAGTAGATCAGAAGAATGATGATTGCAATAATTCCAATCACACTGATCCAGATGATCGGACTGTTTATTCCGGATGATGCTTTTACATTCTCTCCGGATGCTTTTTGAGACTGCTCTGAATCAGAATCTTTTTTTCCGGGATCATCTTTTTTATCCTTTTTGTCTTTGGAATCAGATTTCTCTGACTGTTCTTCTTTCTTTTCAGATTCAGAATCTGTTTTTTCTTCAGATTCTTTCGTGTCTTTTTCCTCTGTATCTGCTGCTTCCGTAGTTGGTGTTGCTTCTGCCGTCGGGGTTGCCTCTACAGTTGGTGTTGGCTCCGCGGTCGGGGTTGGTGTTGGCTCCGCGGTCGGGGTTGCTGTTGTCTGCACCGGTGTCACAGTTGGAGTCGGCTCTGCGGCCTGAGCATTTTCGGTATTCGCTGCTGTTTCCGCATCTGCTGTATTTTCCGCATCAGAAACATTTTCTGTGTCTGAGGAATCCAGCTGATAATCGGTATCTCTGTCAAGGTTAACCCATCCTTCAACTCCACCGACATCTGTTTTTCCCCAGTCTATTCCGTCTTCTCCCTGTACATACTGCGAAATATGTACACTGGAAGAATTTTCAATTCCATCTGAGCCGTCAACCTCTTCGTATTTCTCTCCCGGGCCGTTATAAATCGGTGCTTTTCCATCTTCTGTCCGGATCTTCACATCGAAATCTGCATCTGTTCCGCCAAAAGCAGTATATTCTTCGTTGACTGCTTCTTCTCTCGTCGCAGGATCCAGATCATCCATAGGTACATATCCGTTCATTCCATGATACTGTGTATAACCCCAGTCTTTCTGGTCTGTTCCTGTCTTCTCGCCCTGAATATGAAGGGCTGTGCCATTGACGATCAGCTTGTCATTCAGGACATTGCTCTGAGGGTCTGTCTCTGAATAAAGATTGATTCCTCCGTTCGGACTCTGCACAATCATGTAATAATCTGTTACATAATCCGGACTCTGTCCCTGTCCATCATCTGCCCATATGTTGACTGCCGACAGGATACAGCACAAAAAGACAATGATTGTAATTCCCCACTTTTTCATCATAGATTTTTCCTTCACTTTTATTTTTTGTTTTTCAGCATTGTCTGTCACAATCCTGTTTTCAGTTTCTATGAATACTATTTTCGTTTTATCGCAGATGAATGCTGATATTTACTGTAAACTCTTCCATATGATTCTTTTACATATGCTTTTACCACATAGTAGTATGATACACCCTTTTGTGCATTTTTGTCCAGATATGTTGTGTAACTTCCTCCGGAAATTTTCTTAATTAACTGATAGGAACCGCCTTTTTTCTTCCTGTAAATATAATATCCGTCACATTTCTTCTGGGACTTCCAGCGAATGCGGATTCCATTTTTCTCTGATTTTACGGAAGATACTTTCTGCAGTGCCGGTGCTGCTTTAATCACACCTCCCATTTTGTATTTGCTCAGGTATCTCTTTCCGGAGTACCAGTAATATGCACGGACTGTATAGCGGTAAGAGGTATTCGCCGTCACCTTCGTATCTTTATACTTCAGAGAAGGGCTTTTTACGGTTGCAATCCTCGTCCATTTACCGCCGGTACCCGGTCTTCTGTATACATAATACCCCTCTGCACCGGATACTTTTTTCCAGGACACCAAATTATATCCTGTATTATATGCTTTTACTGTAAAAACAGGCGTCGCAGGAATTTCCGGCTCCGGCTCTGATTCTTCCAGCGTTCTTGTGTGCGCTTTGATCCTTGCAGACCACTTCTGTGTGGCTCCGTCCGCCCATTTTGCTGTCGCACTGACGCCCTTAAAAAAAGTCTGGTTTTCTTCGATACCGGCCAGAGAAGTAAACCAGCTTCCCCCTCCTGAAGTTTTATAGCTTGTATTTGCCTCCACGCCAAAACTTATGGTATTGCTTCCGGCATTTGTAATGACCACGGAATACCTGCTTCCCTGTTTCAGAGTCACTTCCGGTATTTCTATCGTC
>ENA-OPCZ01001758-OPCZ01001758.1-human-gut-metagenome-genome-assembly--contig:-NODE-1758-length-10956-cov-10.515641_pt1 | contig 10956 bp, 7 predicted proteins | sample MGYA00241566_ERZ501483 | MGnify/ENA primary metagenome ERZ501483 (study PRJEB25962, sample SAMEA1965191) | human gut metagenome | biome: human gut; feature: human-associated habitat; material: faeces... | reverse complement strand
CTTTATAGAGAGGACACAAAAATGTACCAAGTTATTTTTTAATCATTACTTAAAAGAAAAATGAAAAGAATAAATCTTTTTGTGCTATTAATTCTAGCAACTTGTGGATTTGTGGCTTCTTGTACTGATGACGATTTTGCTAATGGAGGCATAGGAGGCAACAAAAACTCTGTAGCAGTGAAATTCGGTATTGGAGATATACAGAACGAAGCTCAACAAACCATGACCCGTGCTGCCGAAGGAGCAACCATCAGTCGTGCTGCTTTTATGCAGAGCCTTGCCATGCAAGGAATTGCCATTGAAGACCTTACCACCCAAGAGCTGTCTGTGGATGGAACTGATGAGGTTTGTCTTTTAGAAACAACCGTGGCAGGTGTGAACCCTGTACAACAGTCTGATTTGCAAACTCGTGCAAACATCTCTACAGCTATTACGGAGAATTTTAGCACTTTAGGCTATTGCGGTGAAACGGAATCTTCTATCAGTAATGAGCCTTGGTTTTACAACGAAGAAACCAATAAAGATGGTGTGCTTACGAATATGATTGTGTGGAAGCGAGAATTTCCTTATGGTAAATTCTTTGGCATCTCTCCACAAATAAAAAGCGACTATGCCAAGCTCAAGCTCTCACCAAAAAATTATACGGGTACTCCCTATGTTGATTTTGAGGTAGAGGGTGATGTAAAGAATCAAAAAGACCTTCTGGTTGCCAACTCGGGCGTAGTGCAGTTTGAGGCTCCTTATGAGAAGGCTCCAGTTGTTCCTCTCAAATTCCGTCATGCTCTCACAGCCGTTCGCTTTAAGGTGGGGCAAAACCTATCGTGGAACAAAACAATTACTAAGGTAGATATTGTTGGTGCAAAAACCAAAGGTCGCTATACTCTTCCTGTTGATAATAGCGGTAATGGTGGTAAGTGGAAAGTTAATCCTGAAATTGGTTTTTGTACCCTTGATGGATTGAATGTGAGCACTTCAAAGGAGAAGAATGCTATTCTTACGGGTGCCGATGGGGATAACTACACATTTTACATGATCCCACAGGATCTTGAAGGTGTAGCTGTAAATATTTGCTTCAGTGATGGTTCTACCCTTAATGCTATGCTCAAAGGTAAGTGGCAACAAGGAACAACCGTTACCTATTCGCTATCAGAAAGGAACTCTAATTGGGACTATGTTTTGACAGCACAAAGCGGAGCAAGCTATCTTTTATCTACTCAAACAGAGGGCACTTATGGTGTAATGTCTTATCGAAAGGCTCCAGATCGTACTCAACAGCCAGTACCCTGGAAAATTGTAGGTTATGATTCCAATGGCGATGGTAATTATACCTTAGACGAAAAGCCTGAATGGTTAACAAGTCTATCTCTTCTGCAAGGAGATGGAGGTACACGTATGCAAAAAGGAAGCATTACGGTCCTGAAAAATTCAATAGACTTTCTTGCCGAGCTCAATGAAAAACTTAAGTCAGCCACGCCATTAGGTTCTGTAGGTTTTCCTTATGACCTCTCTACTAAAGGAGGCAAAGAAAATCGTCATACAGCTAACTGCTATGTGATTTCAGCTCCTGGTAGCTATTGCATACCTTTGGTTTATGGAAATGCAATAAAGGACGGTAGAACTAATGAACAGGCTTACAAGACTTCAAAAATAGGTACGTATAATCTCGACCATTTAAAGGACCATAAGGGTCAGTTAATAGAGTCTCCTTATATCAATGTACAGAATTCAACAGCTCCTGCCCAATCTGCCAATATTGTATGGACGGATGGAAAAACCACGCCTATCACCAACTTGACAGTGACAGGTAGCGGTGAGAATTCGTATGTCAACTTTGATGTGCCTGCTAACAATATAGAGAAGTCGAATACCGTTATCGCAATCAAGGATAAGGATGGAAAAATTATGTGGTCATGGCATCTGTGGATAGCACAACCAGATGTACTCAATACCACAGAGGTGACAAACTATGATGGACAGAAATTCAATTTCATTCAGGAGCCACTTGGTTATAAACAAACGATATGGACAGGAAGCACAAAGGATCGCGAAGTTGTTATGGTAAAGGTAGAACAGACTTATGGACCTTCTTCTGGTAAGAAGTTTGCCACTTTCAAGATATTCCAGGTAGGAGTTAATAAAGGGAAAAGGGAAGACACAGCTACCTTTTATCAGTTCGGTCGCAAGGATGCTTTTAGTCGACTTGGAAACTCGGGAAAGATAGAATATTTACCAACATCTACAATAATAGCAGATTGCATACAGAATCCAGATAAGCCTTATCCTGACGATCTAACGTCCGAAACAAGTAAAAGCAACCTATGGTCTATGGAGTATGTTGATTATAAAGATGCAGCCCATTCAGTCAAGACTATTTATGATCCATGTCCTGCAGGATTTAAAGTTCCTGAAGAAAAAGCTTTTACTGGTTTTACGACCACAGGAAAAAAGACATCTAGCCAAAATGAGTTAAACGTAACGGGGGCTTACAACAACGGTTGGAATTTTAACAACAAACTTGCGAATCATGATGCAACAGTTTTCTTCCCCAATTTATGTAAAGGAGAAATAATTAATTTAAATGTCAGCGGCGGAGGAAATTACTGGACAGCCACGGGTAGCCGTTTTCTTCTTTTCTTTGAAAACCGGATGGACCCCCGTTCTTACGGTTCTCTATGTAATACACTAGCCATCTTTCCTGTGGCAGAATAAATTCTCCTTATGGCTATGGCGCAATAGCTTTTTAAGTATGAACTATCGAGACAGCGGTCTCTGATACTGGGATATATCTAACGCTTGATAGGCTATGCGCTCTCAATAAAATATTGAGTAAGCCATGAATATATATAAGTATGTTATGTATAAGTTTGCGAGTTCGGCATCACGCCGAACTCGTTTTTGTTGGTATGCTCGGCATGACCTCTTTTTTTTGTTTTCGGTATGATGCCGATAGGGACTACGCTCTTTCCTCTTTATTATAGGTATTTCCTCATTTTATGATGCCGTTGTCTGTATCGTTGAGGTTGATGGTCTTCTCTGCCGCCTGCCGTTTCTGGCCTTGGCTGATGCGCCAAGCAATGTTGAGCGTGAGCCGATTGCCGCTATCTTTGTCGAAACCGACGGCATGTTTGTGGAGGTTTCGGTTGAGAATCTCCGATTCGTATTGCTTGTATCTTGGTGTGAACGGACTCATCCAGGTCAACTTGAATTGCCAGTTGTGCAGTTTATAGGATGCTTGCAAGGCAGTGATGCCCCCATTATATCCCTTGTTCTCGCCTTCTAGAAAGCGATTGCCGTTGTCTGCCACTGCCACAAGGGTGAATTTGCCGAGGTATGCGACTATGTTGCTGGCATAGAACCACGATGTGTAGCAGTGGGTGTAGTTGTTGCCGAAATTGAAGCAGCGATACAGTCCACCGTATGCTGTAACTTGTAGTTTCTCTGGTACAATCCAATAGCTGGCATAGCCGTAAGATTGCAATACGTCGATAGCCTTCTGGTTGATTTGGGTGTAGATGAAACGGTTGTCGTCGGTGCGTTCATACAATGCCATGTTCGGTTTGACACAATGCTTGTAATAGACATTGAGGTTTGTCTGAAGGCGAGCGTTGTTGTATGCGAGTTGCATCGTATGTTCCAGGTCACGGTTAGGCTTCAGGTTTGGGTTGCCAATGGTCCATTCCATACTGTTGTTGCGTATGGTGGCATCGTTTATCATCGCTATTCGTGATACTCGGTCGCTCATCTGGAACGAGTAGCTGAGTTGCATACCTTGCATGAGATCGTATGCCAAGTTGACTTTAGGACGGAAAGTCCAATAGTTGTAGCTGTGGGTGTCCTGGCGATAATGGATGTAACTGGCTCCTGCTCCAAAGGAATATTGCCATGCCCGTATCATGCCCTTGATTTCGCCGAAAGCGTATGTAGTGCTGTTGTTGATTTCTGTCAATGCAGCGGCATCGCCCGTGTAGTCGTTCTTGATGTGTTTGAAGCGGTAGTTTAGTCCTGTGGAGAGAGTGAAAGGCTTGAGGCGATTCTCGTAAATGATTTCAGAAAGAATTGATGCTGATTTGCCATTGACATCATATAGATAAGGTGTACCTTCGTCGTAATAGTTACTGGATTTCGTAGAGATGTATGTGCCTACGGCATTGGCAGTAATCGACTGCCGTGGGGTGAGTTGACGGAAGAAGTAAAGGTCGGCTACTGGCGAACTGTTATTGCCGCTCTCACGGCTTGTGGCAGTGTAGTGGTTGTCACCATCGGAGATGTCCTTGATGTTGTAGTTGTCGGGTGTGCGATAGAACGAACCGCTCAATGATGCCTGAAACACGCAAGCCGTGGAATCCATCCAGTTGTAGGTCAGTTTGATGTCGTGCCCTAGTTGCTTTCGTTGTGTGGCAATATCGTTTCGGCTGATGGTGTATATGTTTCCGTCGTTAAGCGTATAGTCGGCACGCTCTTCGTTCCGCATTCCTTTCAGCTTGTAGCCGTTGAAATCATACGACAGCGACAGCTCGTTCTTGCCTTTGTTCCACTTGCCAAATACCGTTCCGTCACCTTGAAGTGATGTGAGGGTGGAGGTGATGTCGGTTCCGATGGTATAGCCTTTGTCGGCTCTTCGGGTGATGATGTCGATGACGTATTCAATATTGTCACCATAGCGCACGCCGGGATTATTGATGAAGCTGATTTTCAGGATACTCTTCGGGTCGAGCGATAGCATCTCTTGTCGATTTACGACAATGCCGTTGATTCTGACTTGCACTTCGCCCTTGTTGTCGGCGGCAGACACTTGATGCGATGCAGCGTCGATTTTGATGTTGGGCAGTGACAGCTTTTGCAGTATTTCATAACCATTGGTCGATGACTTCTTTTGCACCTCGGTGGGATAGAGTTCCATTCCATCCATCTTGTTGACAACCTTTGCAGCTTTCACCACTACCTCGCCGAGAGTGATGGTCTTCTCCTCGCTTTGCGTGATGGTCTTGTCCTCATTCTGAGCCATAGCGCACAGTGATGATAGGATGAGTAATGATAATGTGAGATTTCTTTTCATTTGCATCATAGTTCTTGTTTTTGATGCAAAGGTAAGAATATGTAATGACAGAGGTGGCTTTTCCATGCTGACATTTGTCTGACAATCGCTTGGCTCCTATGCATTGTCTAATGCGTAAATGGTTGGTTGGTGCTGCATTATTTCCATAAAATAGTTAAATAGCTATAGTAGAATGCAGTTTTAACACTTTAATTAGATGCAAAATCAAAATAAATGACTTCTTTTGCAGAGAAACTACAAAATACTTGTTCTGATGATACTGAAAATTGAATTTGAGAATTTCTTCTCCATTAGAGATAGAATAAGAATTGATTTTCGGGCAGCTAATATAAATACTAAGCTTGCTCGTGAATTGAGACATAATGTTATAGACTGGAATGGTGTTCCTGTCTTGAAATCTCTTGGCTTGTTTGGTCCAAACGCTTCAGGCAAGTCGAATATTCTAAAAGCAATCAACTTCTGCTGTAGAATGATCTTGGATTCACATCTTAATAATGAAGGTGTCGTATTCAATTTTGAGCCATTCAAATTTGATGGCTGGCAAGAAAAGCCAAGTTGTTTTCTGATAGATTTTGTTTGCGACAATGTTGAGTATGAATATTCATTTGAGTTAACAAAGACAAAGATAATTTCCGAAAGTCTCTACTATTATCCATTCGGTAGGCGTGCAAAGATATTTGTTCGCAATGCAGATGGAAAGTACAGCTTTGGCACAGGAGGTATCAGTAAGCCTGCAGATGTGGTATTGAACACCAGTAATAAGAACCTCTTCTTGAGCAGGGCTAGTTCTATGAACAGAGAAATCGCACAGAAACTCTATCGTTATTTTATGAATCAATTCCTTTTGGGATTGGTAAACGTAAACGATATGATGATTCTGGATGGTTTCAATACTTACAAAGATGTAATTCTCAAAGCTCTTGAGGTTTGTGACACGGATATTACCGACATAGAAGTGCGAAAGGAACAGATTCCGGCACCAGTGATGGTTCCTGGGCAGGGAGACGTTTCATTCAAGTTGGTTGACGTGTTGAAGTTTAAGACATTTCATCGTAACAACAAAGATGTGATGTTCGATTTGGATCTAGAAGAATCAAGTGGTACCAGAAAACTTTTTCAGATATTGATACGCCTTCTTGATGTTGTCAAGAATAGAAAGAGTATTATGATGGATGAATTTGACTTGGGATTGCATACTCGGTTGGCAGACTTCATCCTCGACCTGATTCATGCTTCAGACGGAAGTCAGCTTCTTTTCTCCTCCCACAACACCAATCTGATTGATGTTAAGAGGTTGAGAAGAGACCAAATTGTCTTTGTCAACAAGTCGGAATATGGAGCTACGGAAGTGTATTCATTGTATGACTTCAAGGACTTCCGTGAAAATATGGATGCAGAGAAGGGATATATCCAAGGTCGTTTCGATGCAGTACCATACGTTGACTCTTCTGTTGACAGTATCAAACAATTGTTGGAGGGATAAACTATGGCAAGCAAAAGAGAAAAGGCACCCGATAGACGGATGCAAAAATAGCGTTGGTCATCTGTGAAGGTGAAACAGAGGTCAGATATATCAATCTTTTGAAAACATGGTATAAGTCACCTATCAGAATTGTTTCACACCTTTCTGATGTACGATATGGATGTACGTCTATAGGGGGAGTGGACGTACATCCATAAGGGAGATGGACGTACGGGCAGAGGGGATGCAAATGTACATCCGTAAGGCGTTCCACTACCGTGGAACGAGCGGCTGACGGGAGTGGAACGAGCAGCTGACACTAGCGACGGTCCCGAAGGAGCTATGAGCGTGCCCCTTCGCCCCTATATGTATCTCCCTTCACCCCTATATGTATCTCCCTTCGCTCCTATACTTTTTCTTCAAGAGTCCAAGCGTTGTTTGTGAAATGATGCGTATGGAAATAAAAGAGAGACTTGCCCAATTTAATGGACAAGTCTCTCTTATGGATATTATGACATATCTTTACTTCTGATTCTTCTCGGCAATCGCCTCACGTACCTTTGCCTCGATTTCCTCAGCCAACTCTGGGTTGTCTTTCAGCAAAGCCTTGGCGGCATCACGACCTTGACCGAGCTTGGAGCCGTTATAGCTGAACCAGCTACCGCTCTTCTGGATGATGTTGTGCTCAACGCCCAAATCCACGATCTCCCCAATCTTGCTGATACCCTCACCGAAGGTAATCTCAAACTCAGCCTTGCGGAATGGAGGAGCCACCTTGTTCTTGACCACCTTCACTCTTACCAAGTTGCCTACCACATCGTCACCATCCTTGATGGCAGAAGCCTTGCGGATGTCGAGACGCACGGAAGCATAAAACTTCAAGGCATTACCACCGGTAGTTGTCTCAGGGTTGCCAAACATGATACCAATCTTCTCACGCAACTGGTTGATGAAGATACAGGTGGTATTGGTCTTGCTGATGGTGGAAGTGAGCTTGCGGAGTGCCTGGCTCATCAATCGAGCCTGCAGACCTACCACGTTGTCACCCATGTCACCCTCAATTTCCTTCTTAGGAGTCAAGGCTGCCACAGAGTCAACGACCACGATGTCAACGGCAGCAGAGCTAATCAACTGGTCGGCAATCTGGAGTGCCTGCTCACCATTGTCTGGCTGGGAAATCCACAAGTTATCCACATCCACGCCGAGTTTCTCTGCATAGAAACGGTCGAAGGCGTGCTCTGCATCAATGAATGCAGCGATACCGCCAGCCTTCTGTGCCTCAGCGATGGCATGGATAGCCAAGGTGGTCTTACCAGATGATTCAGGACCATAAATTTCGATGATACGTCCCTTAGGATAGCCACCTACGCCCAGGGCATTGTCGAGGGCGATGCTACCCGTAGGAATCACCTCTATATTCTCGATGTGTTCGTCACCTAATTTCATGATAGAGCCTTTGCCGAAGTCTTTCTCGATTTTCGCCATGGCTGCCTGGAGGGCTTTCAACTTGCCCTCGTTGGGATTCAAAGTTCCCTCTTGCATTTCTTCTTTTTTCGCCATTTTTTTATGAAGTTATAGGAGTGAAGGAGTTGAAGGGAGTTCCCTTAAAATCCTTAACATCTCAAGATTATTAATCAATTTCCAAGTCTCCGTCGAACACCTCGTGCCAAGGCAAACCCTGCTTGTTGAGTTGCTCCATGAATGGGTCTGGGTCGAATTCCTCTACGTTCCATACGCCCGGCTTCTTCCAGATGCCCTTCAAGAACATCATCGCACCGATCATGGCTGGCACACCGGTGGTATAGCTTACGCCCTGCATACCGGTCTCGTTGTAAGCCTCCTGGTGCTTGCAGTTGTTATATACATAATAGGTATGCTCCTTGCCGTCCTTCTTGCCACGGATGCGGCAACCGATGGAAGTCTCACCGTCGTAGTTCTCACCGAGGTCTTGTGGGTTAGGCAACACTGCCTTCAAGAACTGCAATGGCACGATCTTCACCTTGGCGGTCTTGCCAGAACCATCAGCCAATGGAGCCTCGTATTCGATTTCGTCGATGCGGCTCATGCCGAGGTTTTGGATGCAGTCGAGGTAGGTGAGGTATTGCTGACCGAAGGTCATCCAGAAGCGAGCCTCCTTGATGGTAGGATAGTTCTTCACCAAGCTCTCCAACTCCTCGTGGTGCATCAGATAGCTCTCACGAGGACCGATGTTAGGATAGGTGAGAGGCTTGTGGATAGACAATGGGTCGGTCTCGATCCATTCGCCGTCCTTGTACCAGAGTCCCTTCTGGGTAATCTCACGGATGTTGATCTCTGGGTTGAAGTTGGTGGCGAAAGCCTTGTGGTGGTTGCCGGCGTTGCAATCGACGATGTCGAGCACCTCAATCTCATCGAAGTGATGCTTGGCAGCGTATGCGGTGAAGATGCCAGATACGCCTGGGTCGAAACCACAACCGAGGATGGCGCAGAGACCAGCCTTCTCAAACTTGTCCTTGTATGCCCACTGCCAAGAGTACTCGAAGTGAGCCTCGTCCTTAGGCTCATAGTTGGCGGTGTCCATATAGTTGCATCCACAAGCCAAGCAAGCGTCCATGATGGTGAGGTCTTGGTATGGCAATGCGAGGTTGATGACCAGCTCAGGCTGATAACTATTGAAGAGTGCCTTCAACTGCTCCACGTCGTCGGCGTCAACCTCTGCCGTCTGGATGTCCATCTTATATCCCTTGTCGTGGATAGACTTCACCAGCTTGTCGCATTTCTCCTTGCGTCGGCTGGCAATCATGAACTCAGTGAACACGTCCTGGTTCTGTACGATTTTGAAGGCTGCTACGGTAGCCACGCCACCTGCGCCAATCATTAAAACTCTGCTCATTTTTTATTTAATGTATAATTAATAATATTTATTTAATCTCGTCTGCCGAGATGCCGAGGGCATTCATCAGCGAATAGCCTAGGATTTCCTGTCGGAAGTTGCCGCCAGGCAGGGGTTGCATGGCGAAGAGGGTGATGCGCTTCTCGTCATCCACATTGCGGAGCATGTCGCGCAAGCGGTCGTAGGCATCGCCATCCTCCGAGTTGGGGATGATCATCACTCGCTTCACCTCCTTGGCGTTGCTTACGGTACGAGCCACGTCGATGAGGAAGTCGTCCTTGCCCACCATTTTCTCTTCGGTAGGGTAGGAGGAGATGACAAACTCGCCCAGTTTCTCGTCCTTGAAGGCTTGGGCATTCAAGTCTTTCTCGTAGTTGGAAGGTCGGAAGTTCTTCATTGCCATCGACTGCTTGTCATGGATGAGCACCACTTGCGTCTCGTGCTCACCCTCACGAAGTCCACCGTCTAGGGCGATGCACACCGCCCATTGCGCCATGTCGGCAGGTTGGATGCGTCGGTTGATCATTCGTTCGAAGTTGACGATAAGGTTGAAAGCCACCTTATCTATGTAGTCGGCATCAGCAATGATGACGTTCTCACTCCACTTGATGTTGTTGGTATCTAATGAATTCATGGGCACAAAAATACAAAGAATATTTCTATTTCCGTCTATTTGAAGATATAAAATAATGAAAAAGGTGTGATTTTCATCATTTATACCCATTTCGCCAGTTGATGTCCGGAGAGCACGGCGATGAGACCGAGGGCGAGACTGCCGAAGAGATAGAGCATCATATAGGTGTAATGCTCATCTTTCATCAGTGCCGAACCCTCGTTCATGAAGGTGGAGAAGGTGGTGAAACCGCCGCAGAAGCCCGTGGTGAGGAGCAGTTTGGTGGAAGGTGACATCCATCCCCCGCCATTCCAGTTCAAGCCGGAGAGGAATCCGATGATGAGGCAGCCCAATACATTCACTGTCATCGTGCCGAAAGGAAAGGCGATGAGGCTACACGACTGCACCATCTTGGAAATCCAATATCTCATGCCGCCCCCGAAGAAGCTGCCGATGCTTACTATCAATATTTCTTTCATCTTCTTATCTCCTTATATATAATAACTTGTATGATAATTCCTCGTATATACTGTCATGTTTTGAAATAGAAATAGTTTCAATCTGTATGGTCGAATAAAACTCTGTTCTTTATATTCTACAAACCTTCCAATACCCATTTCCATGCAGGTCTTATTTCTATTCTGAGTCCATCACGCACAATCTCCCCTTCATCCTCATAGGTGATTATCATAGCTCTCTTCAGAGGATGCAAACCATGCAAGGCTACTAATGCTTTCACTTCTCGCTCTATGGTTTCCCCGTCGCTCATCTGATAGCTCGCCTGAACAGCTATCCCCTCATCCGGCACATAGAAATCAACCTCTATGTTTCTATTATAATAGTATAAGCCCTTGGCGTATTTCTTATATAATGTAATTGCGCAAAGGTTCTCTAGTAAAGAGGTGTTCGGATTGTTGATGAAGAGATGCAGCAGCCCATTATCTACAAAATAA
>ENA-OPCZ01001750-OPCZ01001750.1-human-gut-metagenome-genome-assembly--contig:-NODE-1750-length-10986-cov-1.876407_pt1 | contig 10986 bp, 11 predicted proteins | sample MGYA00241566_ERZ501483 | MGnify/ENA primary metagenome ERZ501483 (study PRJEB25962, sample SAMEA1965191) | human gut metagenome | biome: human gut; feature: human-associated habitat; material: faeces... | reverse complement strand
CTCGGGCGGCGATCTTGTCGGCCGTGCCCATGTTGAGGCCGAGCGTCTGGAAGGCAAGGCCCGTACCGGTTTTTACCTGATGGGCATCGTGGCGCCGTTTTTGGTGCTGTCGGCCATATCGGGCGTGTTCTCGGCCTTTGCCGTGATGTGCTTCATTCCGTTTGCCATGGGCCTTTTCATGGTGGTCTCGGACGGCGTGCTGCACCGCAGCCTGCTGTGGTGGAAGCGCGGCGCGATGCAGTTTGCCAACGGTTTTGCCAACGGATTTATGTTCGCGCTCGTGTCGGTTTGGTTTGCGAGCTGCTCGCAGCGTGCCATGCTTTCGCCCTACGCAATGCAATAACATCAACCCCTCTGTTTGCGGCTGGCCCAGCTTGGGTATAGGACGCACTGTGACAATAATGAAAGTCGGAAGGATTCGGTCGTGTCGGAAAATAGGGATTACTACGAGGTACTTGGCGTCGACAAGGATGCCGATGCGCGGACGATTAAGCGCGCGTTTCTAAAGAAGGCCCGTACCGTACACCCGGACGTTTCGGACGACCCCGAGGCCGAGGCCAAGTTCAAAGAGCTCAACGAGGCCTATTCCGTTCTTTCCGACGAGCAGAAGCGTGCTAACTACGACCGTTACGGCACCGCGGACGGCCCCGGTGGCTCCGGCTATGTCGACATTAACGATATCTTTGGCGGTATGGGCATGGACGACCTCTTCTCGTCGTTCTTTGGCGGCGGTGCTGGCGGTGGCGCCCGAAATCGCCGCGAGCGTCGTCGCGGCCGCGATATGGCCATCTCCCTTTCGGTTACCCTTGAGGAGGCGGCACTCGGTTGCAAAAAGACGATCAGCTATGACCGCCTTGCTCCCTGCGAGGATTGCAACGGCACCGGTAGGGCCGAGGGCGCACAGGAAAAGCAGTGCAGCCGCTGCCACGGCACGGGCTATGTCACGACGGTCCAGCGCTCGTTCCTGGGTCAGGTTCAGTCCTCTTCGCCCTGTCCCGACTGCCACGGCGAAGGCACGGTCATCGACCATCCCTGCGAGACCTGTGATGGCCAGGGCCGCACGCCTTCTCACGAAAAGATTGACATCGATATTCCCGCCGGTGTATCGACCGGTCGCCAGCTGCGCGTGAGTGGCTTTGGCGAGGCCGGCGCACCCAGGACTTGGGTGAGGTGGGCGACCTGATCGTCAACGTGCGCGTCGCCGACCACGAGCGTTTTAAGCGTAATGGCGATGATCTGTACTTGGTGAGCGATATCTCGATTGCGCAGGCTGCGCTCGGCTGCGAGATCGAGGTCGAGGGCATTATGCCTGACGAGGTCGTCAAGCTGTGCGTCCCTGCCGGTGCGCAGTACGGCGACACCGTGAGCGTTGGCAACTACGGTATGCCCCGTATCGGCGGTGGCGGCTCGCGTGGCCGTCTGATCGTTCAGCTGCGCGTGCTCGTCCCCACGAACCTTTCCAATAAGCAGCGCGAGCTGCTTCGCGCTTTTGCCGACGAGATGGGCGATGACGTCGCTTCCGGTAAGAAGTCGGTAACCGATCGCATCAAGAGCGCTCTTGACGACATCCTCGATTAAGGAGCCCGCGTGCTCGCACCTCATATCTCTGTCGTCAACCTCGGCTGCCGCGTCAACCGGGTTGAGTCCGACCGTATCACTGCCGATCTAATGCGCCTGGGCTTTGCGATGGTTGAGCCTCAGGATGCAGAGCTGATCGTCATTAACACCTGTGCCGTTACGGGCGAGGCCGAGGCCAAGACCCGTAAGGCCGTTCGCCATGCGCTGGCCTATCCAAACGAGCCCTATGTGGTCGTGACCGGATGTGTGGTCAATCTGCATCCCGAGGAGCTGCTGGAGCTTTCGGACCGCGTGATCGCCGAGCCGTCCAAGATCGATGTCGCCGAACGCGTCTGTGAGGTGCTGGGCGTTGAGTCAGATGACGTTCCCGCCTGCAGCGACGGCGAGGTTGTCGACGCACTCGGTCGCTCGCGTCTGGGCGTGAAGATTCAGGACGGCTGCAACCATCGCTGCACCTATTGCATCGTGTGGAAGGCACGCGGTCCCGAGCGCTCCGTGCCCGTCGAGTCCGTGCTCGAGCAAGTTCGTGAGGCCCAGGAGGCCGGTGTGCCCGAGGTGGTGCTGACGGGTGTGAACCTTGGCGCCTACGATGGCAAGAGCGCGACTGACGAACACGTCGAGATCGATGAGCTGCTCGAGGCGATCATGGAGCGCACGTCCATTCCGCATGTGCGTATTTCCTCGGTCGAGCCCATGGATATCTCCGAGTCCCTGCTTAAGGTCATGGCGCGCTATCCGAAGCGCATCGCCCCGTTTTTGCACCTGCCCGTGCAGTCCGGCTGCACAAGGACACTGCGTCGCATGGGCCGTCCCTATAGCGCCGAGGCCTTCGAGGAGACGGTGCACATGATTCGCACCAACTTGCCTCAGGCGTCTCTTTCGTGCGACGTCATCGTCGGTTTTCCCGGCGAGACGGACGAGGAGTTTGAGGAGTCGCTGGCGCTGTGCCGCCGCGTGGGCTTTTCGCGTATGCACGTGTTCCGCTACAGCAAGCGTCCCGGTACCCTTGCTGCCGATATGCCCGACCAGGTGCCGCCCGAGGTTATGGCCGATCGCAGCCGCCGTATGCGAGCCGCGGCACAGGAGCTTGCCATTGCCGACGCTCGCCGTCGCGTGGGCACCGTCGAGCGCGCCGTGCTCGAGTATGGCGACAACCTGACGCTCGGTTCGTTCCATCATGCCCGTCTTGACGATACCTGTGGACTCACAGCCCCGTGCCTGCTCGATGTTGCTATCATCGGAGTCGATGATTCCGGCTTGGTCCATGCACGCAGGGAGGTTCATGGAAGCCTCGAAGATTAGACTTACCGTTCCCGGGGGTATTGACCCCTCGCGCGTTTTGGGTGCCGGCGACGGCGTCCTTCGTGCGCTCGAGAGTTTGGTTCGCGCCCACGTGGTCGCCCGTGGCGATAGTATCGCCGTGAGCGGTGACCCGGACGAGGTCGAGCTCGTGGCACGCTTTTTCGAGCATGCTTTTCGCGAGGCGGCCGCTGGACGCACGTTGTCTGTCGACGATGTCTCTCGCTGCCTGGCCGTCTTGCGCGACGGTGAGCACGAGGCTACGTCGCTTCGCGATGATGTACTGCTTTCGTATCGCGGCCGTGCCATTCGTCCCAAGACGCTCGGCCAAAAGCGCTACGTGGATGCCATCCGCTCGCATACCATCACGTTTGGCCTGGGTCCTGCCGGTACCGGTAAGACCTATCTAGCCATGGCGCTCGCCGTCGCCGCGCTCAAGCGTCACGAGGTGGGCCGTCTGATCTTGACGCGTCCGGTTGTCGAGGCGGGGGAGAACCTGGGCTTTTTGCCCGGTACCCTTGAGGAAAAGATCGATCCCTACATGCGTCCGCTCTACGACGCCCTTTTTGACATGATGGATCGCGAGCGCATCGATGAGCTTATGGAGCGCGGCGTGATCGAGATCGCCCCGCTTGCCTACATGCGCGGCCGCACGCTGAGCGATGCCTTCGTGGTGCTCGACGAGGCCCAAAATACCACGCCCGAGCAGATGAAGATGTTCCTGACGCGCCTGGGCTTTAACTCCAAGTTTGTGATTACCGGCGACCTGAGTCAGCGCGACCTGGTGGGTCGTCGCGGCGGTCTTGCCGACGTCGAGCAGATTTTGGGTCGTGTCGACGATGTCGCATTTTCTCACCTCGAGCGTGCCGACGTGGTGCGTCATGCCTTGGTGGGGCGTATCGTCGAGGCATACGATGCTTATGATGATGTGCGCGAGAAACGCGTACGTGACCGAAAGGAGTCCCGTTGAGTGTATTGATCAGCAACGATGCCGAGCTCGATACGCTGCTCGACGCGCAGGAGGTAGAGCACATCTGCGAGGTCGTGCTTGCCGCCGAGGGCGTTGAACGTGAAGTCGAGATTTCTCTTTCGTATGTCGATGAGGACGAGATGCACGAGCTCAACCACGAGTGGCGCGGTATCGACCGTACCACCGATGTCCTCTCGTTTGAATGCGACTCGGCCTTTGACGAAGATATTCCCGCCGACGAGACGCTCGAGCTCGGCGATATCATCTTGGCTCCGCAGGTCATTGCCCGTCAGGCCCCCGGCTTTGGCAATAGCCCTGCCGACGAGTGTCGCCTGATGCTCGTGCATGGCATGCTGCACCTGCTGGGCTATGACCATATCGAGGACGACGAGGCTGAGGTCATGGAGGCCCGCGAGGATGCCATCCTGCGCGATCTGGCGCTCGAGCGCGGCGAGGACCCCAAGCTGGTCCACGTCGGCCCCATCACCAACCACGCCCACGACTAGGAGCCGTCTATGATTCCCGGATCGAACAAGGACCATCCGTCCTTCTTAAAGTCGTTTTCCTACGCCATGGAGGGCTTCGTCACCGCCGTCAAGACCGAGCGCAATATCAAGGTCATGCTCGTTGCGGGCGTGTGCACCGTCATTGCCGGCTGCATCGTGGGTCTCGATATTGCCGAATGGGCCACGGTTATCATCTGCTGTGGCCTGGTGATTCACGGCGAGCTGTGCAACACCGCCATGGAGGCGATCGTCGACCTGGCGACCCAGGAGCTCCATCCTCTGGCAAAGCGCGCGAAGGATATCGCCGCCGCCTCCGTCTACGTACTTTCCATCACCGCCGCGATTGTGGGATTGCTGGTATTTGCCCACGCGCTCGACTTTATTTAGAAAGGGATTTCCATGTCCGACAATATGCAGCCTATCGATGAAACTCTGGACGACGAGTCCCTGGATGCGGTGGATGCCGAAGCGAACGATGCCTATGAGGATGTCGAGGAGTTCGATCCGTTTGAGGGCATGAGCGACGAGGAACTCGACGCCCTGTGCGACGAGGGCGACAGCTTCGCGGGCTTTGGCGACGTTGAGCCCGGTTTCCGCAGCGGCTTCGTGGCGCTGGTCGGCCGCCCCAACGCCGGCAAGTCCACGCTGCTCAACGCCTGCTATGGCAAAAAGGTCGCCATCACCTCGCCGGTGGCCCAGACGACCCGCCGCCGCATGCGTGCCGTCGTCAACCGTCCCGGCTACCAGCTGGTCTTTGTCGATACCCCCGGTATTCATAAGCCCAAGGACGGCTTGGGATCCGAGCTCAACAAGAGCGCGCTGTTCGAGCTGAACGATGTCGATGTCGTCGCGTTTTTGATTGATGCCACCAAACCGATCGGCAGGGGAGACGCCTGGGTTGCCGAACGCGTCAAAAACGCCCGTTCCAAGAAGGTCCTGGTGCTCACCAAGGCCGATGAGGCCGACCCCGCACAGGTCATGGAGCAGCTTAAGGCAGCCCACGAGCTCATGGAATATGACGATGAGATCGTGACGTCGTCGGTTAAGAACTTCAACGTCGATGCCTTTATCGAGACCGTTGCGCACTTTTTGCCCGAGGGCCCGCGTTGGTTCCCCGAGGACATGGGTACCGACGCTTCCGACGAGACGCTCGTTGCCGAGTTTGTGCGCGAGAAGGTCTTGCGTCGCACCCGTGATGAGATTCCGCACTCCGTTGGCGTTATCTGCGATGCGCTCGAGCAGACCAAGAAGGTGCTGCGCGTGCACGCCACCATTTACGTCGAGCGCGAGGGCCAAAAGGGCATCATCATTGGCAAGGGCGGCGAAATGATCAAACATATCGGTATCGACGCCCGTCGCGATCTTGAGCGCATCTTTGGCACGCAGGTCTTTTTGGAACTGGACGTGAAGGTCAAGGCCGGCTGGCGTGACGATGAGGCCCAGATTCGCCGCTTTGGCTACAATGCCGAGGACTAAGGGCGCGCGGCGCGCATGGCTGGCTCCCGGACATATCGCACGAAGGTGCTCGTCCTCGACAAGACGAAGCTCAAAGAGACGGACCTGATCCTGACGATGCTTGACGAGCGGGGTCGTCAGGTTCGTGCCGTGGCAAAGGGCGCCCGCAAACCCGGTGGGCGCCTGGCGGCGCGCTGCGAGCTGTTCTGTACCGTCGATATGCTGCTCGCGCATGGACGGTCGCTCGACGTGGTTTCCCAGGCCGAGCTTATGGAGGCGCCGCTCGGCGCCCGATTACGAGACGACCTGCGCCGCAAGCGCGATCGCCGAAGTCGCGCGCGTGTGCTCGTTCGAGGACGCCGAGGATCCGTTTACCTTTGCTATAACGCAGCGAGCGCTTGCCCTGGTTGGCAGCGGGCTCGATACGGCGCATATGGATCTACTTGTGGCGGCATATGTCTTTAAACTGTTGTCGCATGTTGGCTATCGACCCGATTTTTCGGCCTGCGTGCTGTGCGGAGACCCCATGCTGTCGTATTTTTCGCCCCGGGCGGGCGGTCTCATGTGCGGGTCGTGCGCGTCAAGCGTTCCGGGTGCCGAGCTGGTGTCGACTGGTGAGGTCGCGTGGCTGCGCGCCCTCATGTCCATGACCTTCGATGCGCTCATGGCCGAGAGGGTCGATCCCCATACTGCCGCCTTTTTGCTCGGGCTTTCCCATGTGTGGGCTGCGACGCACACCGATCAGCGCCTCCGTGCGATGGAATTCATGTTGGGTCGGTGATGATGCGCAGGGGCGAGCTGCTTGTGGTAACATACCGCCCTGTTGGTACCTCGACCTTGGTTGCTCGCTCCACCGGCGGCTTCCCAGTCCGAGGCGAATCGAGTCGCCCGCGGGCGACGTAAAACGAAAGGTGAAACAATGACTGTTTCCAAAGAGCGCAAGGCAGAGCTGACTGCTCAGTTCGGTAACACCCCGGTCGACACCGGCAACCCCAAGGTTCAGGTCGCCATCCTGACCGAGCGCATCAAGGAGCTGACCGAGCACATGAAGTCCCACCAGAAGGACTTCCACACCCGTCGTGGCCTGCTCATGCTCGTCGGTCGTCGTCGTCGTCTTCTCTCCTACATCAAGAAGAGCGACATCGTCGAGTACCGTGAGCTCATCAAGGCTCTGGGCATCCGCGACAACATCCAGTAAGGATTTGTACATGCTAAGAGCGTCCTGCGCAGCGGGGCGCTCTTTTTATGTAAGGGCGCGAACAATCACGCTCTGAAGCGTGGCGGGGGCAGGGGGCCCGCGTCACATGAGAAGCCCGCAGGCAAGGGGCCTGTGGGGTTAAGGAGAACAATGACACTCGTATCCAAGACCTTTGAGCTGTACGGCAAGACCTACACCTTTGAGTCCGGCGAGCTTGCCAAGCAGGCCACCGGCGCGTGCCTGGTCAAGCAGGGCGACACCACGATGCTCGACACCGTGGTCGTCTCCAAGGAGCGCAAGAATTACGACTTCTTCCCGCTGACCGTCGACTTCAACGAGAAGATGTACGCCGCCGGCCGCATCCCGGGTGGTTACCTCAAGCGTGAGGGCCGTCCCAGCGAGAAGGCCACGCTCACCGCGCGCATGATCGACCGTCCGATTCGCCCGAGCTTCCCGGACGGCTTCCGCAACGAGGTGCATATCGTCGCCACCTCGCTCGTCGCCGACCAGGTCAACCCCTTCGACGTCATCAACGTCATGGGTGCCTCTCTGGCCATGACGCTCGGCGGCGTTCCCTTCGAGGGCCCGCTTGCCTGCGTGCGCATCGGCCGTAACGTGGAGACCGGCGAGTTTATCGTCAATCCCACCTACGAGGAGCGCGAGAACTCCGATCTGGACCTGGAGCTGGGCGGCTCTGCCGACTTCATCTCGATGGTCGAGGCCGGCGCCGAGGAGATCTCCGAGGACGATATGCTCGCCGCCATGAAGTTTGGCCAGGAGGCCCTTGCTGCTTTCTGCCAGGCTCAGGACGAGTTCGTCGCCGAGTGGGAGCAGGTCAACGGCCCCATCGTCAAGAAGGAGTACCCGCTCGACCAGCCCGTCGAGGAGGTCCAGGAGCGCATCTTCGCCCACTACGACGAGATGGCAGCCGCCCTTCGTGACGCCGACAAGCTCTCCCGTATCGGCAAGGTCGAGGCTCTGAAGGAGTCCATCCGCGCCGAGTTCACCGAGGAGGAGCAGGCCGCTTGGGAGCGCGAGATTCCCGTGGCGCTCAAGAAGCTCGAGAAGAAGGCCATGCGCACCATGGTCGTCGAGACCGGCGAGCGCGTCGACGGCCGTGCTGCCGACGAGATTCGCCCCATCATGGTGAAGGACAACTACCTGCCGCTCGTTCACGGCTCCGGCCTGTTCCAGCGCGGCCAGACCCAGGTGCTCTCGGTTCTTTCGCTCGGCATGCTCAACGAGGGCCAGCGTCTGGATACCATCGAGCCCACCGAGGGCAAGCGCTATATGCACCACTACAACTTCCCGCCGTTCTGCACCGGCGAGACCGGCCGCATGGGCAGCCCTAAGCGTCGCGAGATCGGCCACGGCAACCTGGCCGAGCGCGCTCTGCTTCCGGTGCTCCCCGACGAGAATGAGTTCCCCTACGCCATCCGCGTCGTCTCCGAGGTCATGGAGTCCAACGGCTCCTCTTCGATGGCTTCGACCTGCGGCTTCCCCGGCATGGACGTACTGGAGTTTAGCGACTACGACGTTCGCTGCGGAATTCATCCCACACCGGGCAAGATCCTGTACACCTCGACGCACGACACCTCGACGCTTGCCGGTTGGTGCACGCGCTCCTTTGCGGGCGGCGACAAGCCGAGCGGAACTGCATTGGCAAGCGAGCTCATGGGCAACGCCCTGGCAAGCGATGCGCCGCTCGTTATGATGCCGCTGCAGGACATACTGGGCCTGGGCGACGATGCACGTATGAACGTGCCGGGCGTGGCCACGGGCAACTGGACATGGCAGGCGCAAGAGGCCGACATTGCGGCGGCCGAAGAGAAAACTGCGAAGCTCCTGCGCAGCACCCACAGATTCTGGGGCGAAGCGTGATAAAACCCACGATATAGGGTACAGTTACAGCTGTTTGAATTTTTGCGGGCAGAGCGATCTGCCCGCTTTGTGCTGAAAAGGAAGTATTATGGCGCGCTACGATTACAAGTGCACGAGTTGCGGCAACGTGTTTGAGGTTGAGCACCCCATGTCCGAGACGCCCGAGGTCGTATGCCCCAGCTGCGGTGCCCCGGCATCCAAAACATTCTCGGCCAGCGGCATTAAGTTCGACGGCAGCGGTTTCTACAACACCGACCAGCGCAGTGGCGGCTCCAGCACCAGCGCCACCAGCGGCTGTTGCGCCAACTGCCCGCATAGCCACTAGCGACAAGCGGTCCCGACACCCAAGTTTCCTGATGAGTTGCGGTGAAATAAGGACTGTTTGGCGGCTAGAAGCCGCTATTCAATCCCTATTTCACCGCAACTTTTCTATAGATTAGATTTCGGGCTGATGCTAAGTTTGTATCATTTCAAAACTCTGCCGGATTACGGGGCTGAGTTGACAACCTCTATCCATTCCGGTAAATAGCAAATTTCAACAAGCCATCTACCTGCGGTTTTATTTAGGCCATATTTGCTGTGGTCGGGTATCACCAATCTAGCCCCGTAATCCGCCCTACTTTTGATAACAGCAAGTATGAGACGGGGATATTTTTACCACTCTTAACCGCTATTGCGGTCTCCGCTCGCATGACCTTCTGAGTTGCGGTGAAATAAGGACTGTTTGATGGGCAGAAGGCGCTTTTCAATCCCTATTTCACCGCAACTTTGAAGTTATTTGCGGACTAGTCTGGCGCAGAAGTGGCCGTCGTAGGAGTCGGCGTTTACGGGGACGCTTTGGAAAAGTCCACGGTCGTTTAGGCGCACGGAGACGAGCTTCTTGGCTTGTTCGAACTCGGGGAGCTGCAGAATCTGCGCTTCGGAGAGCGGTGCCACAGTAAAGCTGGCGCCCTCTGGCGAAGCCAAAAAAGCATCCACGACCTGCGTGTTCTCTTCATCAAAGACCGAGCAGGTGGCATAGATAAGCTCACCGCCGGCAGCCACGCGCGCGGCGGCTTCCTTAAGCATCGTCAGCTGCAGTTTAGGCAGCTCAACCGTCACATCCTTTTCTGTCAGGCGCCACGGAATCTCGGGATGACGGCGCATGGTGCCGGTACCCGAGCATGGGGCATCGATAAACACCGTATCGAACAAGACAGGTTTGCCGAGCAGGGCGTCAAACGACGTCAGCACCTCGTCGAGCTCGCAGGCATCGCCCGAGACCGTGCGAACACCTTGGATACCGGCCTTATGCAGACGCGCGAGATTTTGATCGCACTTGCGGTCGTGCAGATCGAGCGCGGTGTGCTGACGATCGTAGCCGGCACGCTTGGCCTGGCACATCATCACATAGGTCTTGGTGCCGCGACCGGCACCAATCTCCAGGCAACGCCCGGGACGGGTCGCCGCGGTAGCGATGAGCTGGGCGTTAAGGTCCGAGGCCACGGCAGCCGCGCGCTCAAACACGCCCGACGCAACCGTGGTCTGCGCATCGACCGGCGCATGGCAACCCGGGAACACGGGCGCAACAAGCTGCGATAGGTACGGATCAGGTTTGGTTGCAAAGGCATTTTCGTGCAGAGCGAGCGGCGCGGGTGCCAGATTGCCGGCAAAGTTGAGCGCGCCCTCGGGCGTATCGAACGATGCCATAATGCGGGCGCACAGCCAGCGCGGCATGCCCATCAGGCGAGACAGGCGTACCAAACGGCGCTCGGACTCATCAGCACCCGCGGCGGCGGCAAAGTCCTCGACGTTGTCCGCGACCTTATGCAGCACGGCATTCGCAAGACCGGCAGCCGACTTAGCACCGCTACGCACCAGCTCAACACCCTGACTCACGGCAACGCGGCCCGGCGTATGCAGATAGAGCATCTCGAAGGCCGAGATGCGAAGCGCCATGCGAACGCGCGGCGCGACCTTTTTGGGCTTATCGAGGAACTGATCGAGCAGCTCGTCCAAAATGCCCTGCGTCGCGGCAACACCGAGCGCCAAGCGAGCGGCAAACGCGGAATCACGCTGGTCAATGGCCTTGGCGGAAGCACGGGAAGACAACACGTCGC
>ENA-OPCZ01001727-OPCZ01001727.1-human-gut-metagenome-genome-assembly--contig:-NODE-1727-length-11138-cov-2.625914_pt1 | contig 11138 bp, 14 predicted proteins | sample MGYA00241566_ERZ501483 | MGnify/ENA primary metagenome ERZ501483 (study PRJEB25962, sample SAMEA1965191) | human gut metagenome | biome: human gut; feature: human-associated habitat; material: faeces... | reverse complement strand
TCGGAAGGGTCGGGCGCGACCGATGAAAATTTGATGATCCGCGAAGTTCTGCCGGAGCGCGACAAGCTCATTCTGACATTTGAAAAGGATAAGACCGAGGCGGAGATCAGGAAAATTCTGCAAGTCAGGGCGATGACCGAATGTACTGTAAAATTTTATGATCTTCGTGCCGGTGCGTTTTTGACCAAGACGATGTACCCGGTTTCTGATGCAGTGACGGCACACGCGCTGATTAACGGCGAATACGTCATTGAGGCGTTTGAGCTGCGTTTCGTTCAGACCGTTCCGAACAGTTAAGGAGGACAAAATATGTACGCAGCGAGTACAAGCTATAAAAACTACATAGCATCCTCCAGGGTCCGTGTGCCGAAGTCAAAAATAGTAGTCGGAAATGCGACTTATACCGGACAGCAGTATTTGAAGACATACCCGAAGATATCGCATTCCAACAGCAAAATGATAGGCGGGTTCCCGGCGAAAAGCTGTGAGTTTGAGATATACAATCTCGACGGGTCCATAGACCTGAACGGAAAAGAGGTATCTGTATATCGTGGACTCGAGATAAACGGTTCGGTGACATGGATTCCGTTGGGGCTTTTTACTGCCAAGGACGAGGACATTACAAACAGCAAAACTGCACGGTCGATATCTTTCAAAGGTACTGACCGTGCAGTGCTTTTTGACTGCGCGTATGGCGGCAGCCTGACTTATCCGACAACATTGGGAGCGTTCGTGAAGGAGATCTGCCAGCGCCACGGCGTTGCACTGGAAACAGCGACATTTCCTATGTCGACTTTCAAGCTGACAGAAGCGCCGAATATGGACGCCTCAGTTACAGACCGAGAGTTGATCTCCCGCGCCGCCGAGCTCGGCGGCTGCATAGCGCAGATAAGCCGTACCGGGGGACTGCGCATAAGCAAGCCGGTCAGTACGGGTATTCAGATAGGCAAGGCGCGGTATAAGGCGGTTTCAAAGGAGCCTAAGTTCGGCGTTATAAACTCATTGGTCTTCGGGCATGACGGATATGACGATGATATCACATACCCGTCAATCGCACCGGAGAATCTTTGCCAGTGGCGCATAGACGATAATCCCTTCATCGACAAAACGCGGGAGAGCAGCATAAAAACCGTTGCAGCGCAGATCTTCGGCATGTCAATCATGCCGTTTCAAATCACCGACTGCATTGATGATTATATTTTTGATTTGAACGACACCATAAGCGTCCAGGATAAAGACGGTACATATTTCACGGCTACGGTGCTGCAAATAGAAACTACTGCGCGTATCAGGTCAAAGCTTTCCGCAGAGGCTCAGACAGTCAGAAAAACCGATTACAAGATGGCTGGCAGCGTTATGCAGACCTTGAAAAAGGTGCAGCTGCAAGTCGATCATCAAAATCTCAGCATACAGACGCTTGTGCAGGATGTGAGCGGGCTGTCCGGCGAGGTGAGCACGCTGAAGCAGACAGCGAGCAGCATCCAGTCAAAGGTGACAAAAATCGAAGGAGATTATGTAACATCATCGACGATTGAGCAGCTGAGCAACGAGATCAACGTGCGCTTTAACAGTATTTCCGAGTTGAATAACGCAACAACTACCATTAACGCGCAGGGCATAAAGGTTGAAGATGGGTCTTTCACGGCGGAGAGCGATGCATTTAAAACCGACTTGTCGGGCGGATATCTGCAAATGTACTACGCCACAAATATGGCGACGGGTACAAATTACAATTATTTGACTGTTACTGACGCAATGGTGGACAACCACTATTATGCGACATTTGCGTCGCCGTTGCCAAGCATTGACGGGATAAACACAAAAGGCTTTAGATTCGGCGAAAGCGACGAGAACAAAACCGGAATAATACATTGGCAGACCGATTATGCGCTTATCGAAAAGGCAAGAGCGCGGTTCAGACAGTGTGTCGAGGTCAACGAGATACTGGCTGATAATAACGGCGAAAGTATAGGCTTTATATCTCACGCTCCCTTCGGGGCAACGGACATAAGCGCGGAAATAGGTGCGACAAACAAAGCAAAAGCGTTTATGCAGCTTGCTAATAACTCAAAAGGCACAATTCCGGCGCGAATCAACATCTACTCAAGCGGTAGCGGCGGAGCGGGTATGAGCCTTGAACTTAAATCCGGCGGCGGGTACACTGGACGACTGTTTGTTGACAATACCGGTTTGTATGCGGAGTTTAACGGCAACGGTATTTACAAAAAACTTGCGTAAGGAGGTATCAAACCAGAAGATATGACAACTACAAAAATTGCAGAAAAAATCCAAGTCCGTATGGCTGAGCTTGATGACGAACAGAGAATGTATGAAAACTGTCGAACGATATGCATCGGCATTAAAGACGAACTCAACAAACTGCTGTCCTCGCTCGAAGAGGACGACAAAGACCGGGAAGCAGGTGAAATTATTGTTGAAGAAGATGAGACAGTGTTGGCTTAATTTTGCCGATAACCGATATGACTGCGAAGCCGGAATAATAGGGGAACATTACGCCACGGAGCTTATTGTTACTCCACCGGCTATCATGCCGACAGAGGCAGTGTATCGCCTTTGCTTTGAACCCGGCGGTCTGTCGGAGATAATTTTACAGACCACGGACGGAGCATTTTCATATCCTCTGCCGTCGGCGGTCACGGCAACACCCTACTGCTGCGTAACGCTTATCGGATATGTCGGCAGTGAACAGATTTATAAGTCCAGGATGGTGAGACTGCACTTTTCTCAAACGGCGGACGGTGACGCCGACATAGATCCGCAGCAGCCTGGGATTATAGCGGAGGTCAACCGTAACACCGCCGCGCGTCACAGCCACGCCAACAAGTCGGTGCTTGATAAGTTCGCCGAAACCGACGGCAAGCCGACCTACAACGGCGAGGCTTTAGGCGGTGGCGCATCAACGGCAGAGGACATCAGCTACACGCTGTCAGAAGATGTTCAAACCACTTTCCCGGATATTGTTGAGCTTGAGTCTGACACAGTTAAAAGCGGACTTGATGTCGCAATGTATTATGCGATTGCGGGCATGTTTGCAAAAAACATTGCATGCGATCTTCCATCTGCAACAGGCACGATTACAGTTAATTTGCAGTCTGTTATGGATGGCTGGCATCCGATTCTTGAGAAGGCACATGAGCATGATAACAAATCCGTGCTTGACAAGCTTTCCGCCGCCGACGGCAAACTCCAATACAACGGCTCCGATGTCGGACTCAAAGGTGATAAAGGTGCGGACGGCAAAGACGGCAAAACGCCTGTCAAAGGTACAGACTACTGGACGACGGCAGACAAAGAGGAAATAGTAGCGGACACGCTCGCCGCTCTGCCGACATGGACAGGAGGTAGTTACTAATGGCATATGATAAGGTAGTTGACTCCACCCAACTTGACGCCGCAATGACTTACACAGCCGGTCGCATTCGTGCCAAGACAGGTAGCGCAGACCAAATAGCGTGGGACTCAGCCAAAGGCTTTGGTGATGCAGTTGACACTATAACAGGCGGCTCTTCCGCGCCGGAGTCTGACCCGCGCGAAGTTTATGGCGGAACACGCCCCGCCGAGTGGCTAAGGTTGCCGGATTATGACAAGGTCGAACAGAATACTATGTATTTACTTGTCGAGCTGAAAGAGAATTATCCTAACAAGGGAAAATTCACGTTTCGCGCTACCTCTGCAACCGTGGACGAGGGAATCGTGGTTAATGGTGCTTTTGTTTCAAAAGCGAGCAGGACAATCGCGGGAAATGACGTCAACAACAACGCAACTATTACGCTTGATTACGATTTTAACGAGTTTGATTGGGCGAAATCGTTGCCGAACGGGAAAAAACAAATAGTTGTTAGAATCACCTTCACAACGCCTTACCGCAACGTCCAATTTAACGACACCTACAGCTATTATTGCCCGACGATAATCCGAGATGTGATATATAATGTGAGCGCCAGCGACTTTTTCACCGCTGACTCATATTTTTACGGCATTAAATACATCTATTTGATAGAAGGCTTTCCTGCCCTCAACAGAGCATATGGTCTTGAAGGGTTGGGCGTGTCGCCCACCAACAGCAACGCAGGAACGGGGTACGGCAGGCTTGACGTTGCTCCGGAACTTAGACGTTTGACGGGTTGTCCGAAAGTTGGAAAGATAGTCGCTTCTGATTTACTTGAGGAGTTAGTTGTTGATATATCGGAGTTCAAAGCTAACGGAATCGGCGTCAGCTTGAGTTCGCTCCGCAAAGTTGTTTTTAGCGGAACGGAAAACATGACCGCGTTTCCCGGCAATATCAACTTTAGCAGAACAAACCTTTCCGCTGCGGCGGTTGCAGAAATGTTTAATTCCCTGCCCGATATTTCGGGAAGCACTGCGAGAACTATAAAACTCGCGAAAACGCCTGCGACGGCGGTCGGCATACCTGACGATATTATTGCAGTGGCGACGAACAAAGGATGGACGGTGGTAACGGCATGACAATAAACGGTAACATACTTACGGCAGATAACGGTAAGGTACTGAAAAAAGGCGATGTTATCGCTGTAACCGTCCATCTCGGGGTCAATGACAGTGCAGGCAACTGGACGGAAATCGACAAATCTGACGAGGAAATATCCGATTCCGAAGCACTCGCCATAATAACGGGAGGTGCTGATATATGACGCGAGCAGAAGCAAAAGCTTATCGCAACAAGATAGATGGCGTTTTGACAAAGGTCACGACGGACGCGGAAGCTTTGGAGTATGCCGAGCTTTATCCGCTTTGGAGCGGGTATGTCGATTATGCCGTCGGCAGTATGGTCCGCAGACCGAGCGGGCTGTATCGCTGCTACAACGCCATAACGGCAAATCCGACATGGTTGCCGGAAAACACCGCCGCGCACTGGGAGCCTATCACGGTCGGCGAAGACGGCACGATAGATAACCCGATAACCGCCGCTGCCGGTATGCGGTATTTCAAGGACAAGTACTATCTCGACGGCGGCAAAATTTACAGATGCATACGCGACGACAGCAACGGTCAAGGTACTATCTTGCAGTATCTTCCGTCGCAGCTCGTCGGAATATATTTTGAGGAGGTAGAGTAAATGAATGTCTGCATATCGATAGGTCACGGAAAATCAGCAAAAGGCGGCTATGACAGCGGCGCCCTTGGCGGGAACTATCAGGAGTTTAAAATCGGTCGCGAAATCGGCAAGTACATAGGCGAGATTTTTAAAGGCTACGCCTGCACAGCCGATGTCATAAACTATGACGCGACGCTTTATCTCACCGAGCGCATAGCACATGTCAACAAGCACGGTTATGACCTTGCAATAGAAATACACCTCAACGCCGCACACGGCACGGGAAGCGAGGTCTACTATAAGCACAAGAGCTCGACGGGTAAAAAGCTTGCCGGAGCAATCAGCAAGAGCATAGCTAATACTTTCGGCATCCGCGACAGAGGTGCCAAGGTCAAAATCAATCCTGCAAACGGCACGGATTATTTCGGATTTGTCCGCTCCTGCAAGTGCGAGAGCCTGCTGATAGAGACGGTATTTATTGACACCGCAAGCGACAGAAAACATGTCGAGACCGCCGCAGGACAGAGACAGTGCGCAGAGGCTATCGTATCCGCCATAGTAGATAGATATAAGCTCGCGAAAAAGAACACGGTATACACAGGCAGCTCTGCCTGCGGCATACATTGCGGTGATACAGTGAGGATAATCGGAAAGACATATGCCACGGGTCAGCGCATTCCCGCGTGGGTGAAGTTGCGAAAGCACACGGTAAAGAACATCGACACGCGTGCCGGACGAGCACTGCTCAGAGAGATTAATTCGTGGGTCTATCTCTCCGATTTAACTGTTTTGCAGTCAAATGCAAAGACCGTCGCTGTCGGCAGCAAGGTCAAAATAAAGTCCGGTGCGACCTACGGCGGACTCACGGCGGCACGAGGCTCGATTGTCCCCAACGCGCAGCTGACAAAGACTCACACCGTCGGCAAAATACAGACAAACGACGGAGTCCGGGAAGCGCGTTTGACGGATATTGCGAGCTGGGTTGCCGTCAAATATCTGGAGGTAGTCGGATGACCGTAGGAGAACTCGCCGCGATATGCGGAATACCGTCTGCGGTGACCGTCGCCATTGTCGGCTTTTTTGTGTGGCTTTTGGAGCGCAGTATTGTAAAACGCGAAACCGCCCGTGCAGAAGAAGATGCAAAACGTGAAAAAGCCCGCGAAGCGGAAGAAGCAAAGCTTGAAGCGGAGCGTACAAAGCAGGAGAACTCGCGAAAGGTTTTTGAAAAGAACCTACTCGCGAGTACAAACGCCGCGCTTGCCGTCAGCGAAGCGACCGCCCGCGCCGTACAACGCATACCGGACGCGCACTGCAACGGCGATATGCACGCGGCACTTAACTATGCCGCAAAAATAAAGCACGAACAGCGGGATTTTCTCGCTGCGCAGGGCATAGACAACATATTTTAATTTCAGGAGGCTATCAAAATGGCAAAAATTAAAGACATCCTTGCAAACATCAGCAATGTCAAGGTCGGCACATGGGTGCGCGGCATCCTGCTGATTATCTCGCTTGTCAACATGGCTCTTTCCGCAGCCGGAAAGGCTCCGATTCCTGCGGACTACAATGAGCTGTACACAATCGTCAGCGTCGTGTTCTCGGTGCTCGTCGGTATCTCCGCTTATTGGAAAAATAACAGCTTTACTGAGGCGGCACAGACCGCAGACAAGTATCTGCACGAGCAGGGCTCGGCGATTGAAGATCCGGGCACGGACGAGGAGGCAGAGTGATGATAACAGCGATTCTTTTTAATCTGCTTAATCAGCTGGGGCTTTTTGGAGCATGGGCTATCGTGCAGATTCTCAAGCTTCTCGGCATGATTTAACTTTCGTGCGTTTTTCGTGCGTTTTTCGTGCGTTTTTCGTGCGTTTTGAAACCAACTTGCTTACAACTTAGTCATAACTTAGAACTAAAAAATGGCCGGGCAGGGGATTTTCCTCTGCCCGGTTTTCTGCTTTATAAAGAACGCAGCTCCCGGTCAGACCGAGAGCCACAAGAAATAGGATACAGAGCTGGAGGCTCTTTAATTGCATTATAGCATGATATGCTTTAAAAATCAAGCAATGTTTGCTCAGGTAAAAATCGACCGTTACTACAGGGTTACTACGGATTTCATTTTGAGTGCATTGAAATAGAAATGAAAAAAGCCTTGAAACCGTTGATACACAACGACTTCAAGACTTCCTCTTTGGTGATCCATCGGAGATTCGAACTCCGGACACCTTGATTAAAAGTCAAGTGCTCTACCGACTGAGCTAATGGATCATATTCTTTTCGCCGTGCGGAAGCTGCATCCGCAAATCAGCTTGATTATCATATAATATTTGCTCGAAAAAGTCAAGCCTTTTTTGTATTTTCTTCCCATTGTTTTCACTCTTTATGATAAATTGTGCTTATTTAACCCGAATATTCATTCCCGCCCGGCAGATACTATTCAGAGAAAACTGCCGGAGGCGCATTCTATGAAGATACTTTTTTATGATACAAAGCCGTATGACCGCGAGGCGTTCGAAAAGCTTGCAGGCAAATATTCCGACATTGAAATAGACTATCTCAAGACGGATATCTCTTATCGCACCGCGCCGCTCTCGAAAGGCTATGACGCCGTGTGCCTGTTCGTCGCGTCCGATGTCGGCAGGAGGGTCGTGGATATCCTCGCCGAGAACGGGGTCAGGCTCATTCTCATGCGCTGCGCCGGGTATAACAATGTCGATCTTCCGGCGGCGCAGGAGCACGGTATCTCCGTTATGCGCGTGCCGGGGTATTCGCCCGAGGCAATAGCCGAGCACGCCCTCGCGCTCGCATTCGCCGTCAATCGCCGCATACACAAGGCTTATATAAAAGTGCGCGAGAACAATTTCAGCCTCATGGGGCTGACCGGGGTCAACTTCTGCGGAAAGACGGCAGGAGTTGTCGGCACGGGAAAGATAGGCGCGTCGTTTGCGCGCGCCTGCCGCGGACTCGGGATGAATGTTATCGCCTATGATAAGTATCGGAACCCCTCGCTCGACTTCGTTCGATATGTCGAACTCGATGAACTTCTCAGCGAAAGCGATCTGATATCCCTCCATTGCCCGCTGACCGAGGAGACCTATCATATGATAAATATCGACGCAATAGAGCGGATGAAGGACGGCGTTATCCTTGTTAACACCTCGCGCGGCGCGCTGATAAGCACGCCCGATCTTATAAAAGGTATAAGACAGCATAAATTTATGGGCGTCGGGCTCGATGTGTATGAGGAGGAGACGCACAACGTTTTTGAAAACCGCGAGGACGATATACTCGAAACCTCCGTCACGGCGCGACTTCTGTCGTTCCCGAATGTTATAATCACCTCGCACCAGGGCTTTCTGACCCGCGAGGCGCTTGAGTCGATAAGCGAGACCACGTTTGAAAATGCCGCCTCGTTCGGCAGGGGAGAGCCGATACAGGCGAATATAGTTAAATACAATTAATGTACGCTAATCATGCGCGGCGGTAAATTTCGCCGCTTTTTTCTGTCCGCTGTTGATTAAATCGCATTTATGTGATAAAATTTTCCCGTAACCGATTCAAAGGAGTGAGGGAGACTTCGGGTCTCGTAAATATGAAAAACAAAGTTCTGCCAAAAATAACAAATATATCGGCTATTGTTGACATAGTCGGCGCAGTCGCATTTTTTATTGTTCAGATAATCAACGCCGCAAAGCCAAATTTTGTCAGCGCGTCGGTGATGCTCGGATTTTTGATAGCGAGTGCCGTGGCGATAATATTGTTCTTCGTGCTCCGAGTCGTAGGTATCGCGGTCGGTGCTAAGTCATCGAAAGTTCTGACGATAATTTCATATATTGTCGATGCGGCATGGGTCATCTCTATGATATTCGTGCTCAGGAATCTCAATATCTTTTAAGGAGAGTCGGAATGATTTATGCTTTTGTCGCCGCTGTCGTTTCTGCGGCTCTGCTGATATATTTTATCGTCCGTATAGTGCGCGATCCCGGTGATGCAAAATATGCCGTACATATTCCAAGATGGCTTTTCTTCTTCGGCATGACTGTCTATATTGCCGGCGCCGCTGTCTGTGTCGCGATGCTTGCCGCCAGAAAGTTCTTCGTTGCGATTCCGGGGTTTGGCTGTATGCTTTTCGGTGCCGCGGCGATGCTCTGCCAGCTCGATCAAAAGGTCGTGTCTGCGGGCGAGGGGATATATATCTATTCGACCATGTTCGGCAAGAAGAAGCGCTTTAATATTTCCGATTTTGTCTCGATGAAGCGAAACTCCGATTCGCTCACGCTCAAATTCAAAAACGGGAAGATGCATATCGATAACCTTGCCGTTATCAGCGACGGCTTCAGAGAGAGCCTGCTCGACGGCAAAGAAGACTGAATATCTGCTTAGTGCAAAATACGAAGGTCATAATCCATGTCTGACAACGCGGATTATGACCTCTATTTATTTTTTTCGGCTGTCTTGCAAAATTTTTAAAAAAAACTGTTGACAATAACATATGAATGAGCTATCATATGAACAGTGAGACATATGAATGAACAGTCATATGAATTGTCGCGCAAATGAACGGAGGACAAAAACATGGAACACAACCACGAGAAGATGCTCGATATGGTGAGGCACGAGCTGCCGACAGACGAGTTGCTTTGCGACCTGTCCGATCTGTTCAGACTCTTCGGCGACACGACCCGCGTCAAGATTTTGTTTTCGCTCTTTGAGTCGGAGATGTGCGTTTGCGCTATTGCGGAACTGCTCGGAATGACGCAGTCGGCAATATCGCACCAGCTCAAGATACTCAAGGACGCAAATCTTGTCGCCAACCGCCGTGAGGGCAAAACAATCTATTATTTTCTTTCTGACGACCATGTCAGAACAATTATAGCCAAAGGTTTCGAACATCTTATTGAAGAAAGGAACGAGAACAATGAAGAAGATCTTTAAGCTTGAGGATCTGGATTGCGCAAACTGCGCGGCAAAGATGGAGACGGCTATCGCCAAGGTTGACGGAGTCGAGAGCGTCAGCGTCAATTTCTTCACCCAGAAGCTGACCCTCGAGGCCGCGGACGGAGACTTTGACGAGGTGCTCAAAAAGGTAGTCAAGACCGCAAAGAAAGTTGAGCCCGACTGCACAATAATTCTTAAGTAAGAGGGGTGTCCCCGATGACGAGAAAGCAGAAGAAAACACTGATAAGAATAATCGTATCGGTCGTGCTGACAGGTGTTGCCTGGGCAGTCGACGAGATATTCGGCTTTGAGGGCTGGAAAGCGCTGCTGCTGTATATCGCGCCGTATCTTGTGATAGGCTACGATGTCCTGTGGGACGCTATACGCAATATTGCCCACGGTCAGGTGTTCGATGAGCATTTCCTCATGGCTATCGCCACTGTCGGCGCGTTCGGCGTCGGCGATTACCGCGAAGCCTCGGCGGTCATGATATTCTATCAGGTCGGCGAGCTGTTCCAGAGCATCGCGGTCGGCAAGAGCCGCAAGTCAATATCCGCGCTTATGGATATCCGTCCCGACTATGCTAATATCGAGGCAGAAGACGGCAGTCTGGAGCAGGTAGATCCTGATGATGTAGAGATCGGAACAGTCATTGTGGTACGTCCCGGTGAGAACATTCCGGTGGACGGAGTGGTCCTTGAGGGAAACAGTGCTGTCAATGAGGCGGCACTTACAGGGGAGAGTATTCCTGTTGACAAGAATCCGGGAGATGCAGTCTCTGCTGCAACCGTAAACCAGTCCGGATTTATCCGCTGTGAGGCAACCCGTGTAGGAGAAGATACCACCCTTTCACAGATCATCAAAATGGTCAGTGATGCAGCAGCGACCAAGGCACCGATCGCAAAGATCGCAGACCGTGTTTCCGGAGTGTTTGTACCGGCAGTGATCACCATTGCAGTGATCACAACGATCATCTGGCTTCTTACAGGCCATCCTTTTGGTTATGCACTGGCAAGAGGAATTTCTGTTCTGGTCATCAGCTGTCCCTGTGCCCTTGGACTTGCCACACCGGTTGCCATTATGGTAGGAAACGGAATGGGGGCCAAAAACGGAATCCTGTTTAAAA
>ENA-OPCZ01001726-OPCZ01001726.1-human-gut-metagenome-genome-assembly--contig:-NODE-1726-length-11138-cov-2.838672_pt1 | contig 11138 bp, 7 predicted proteins | sample MGYA00241566_ERZ501483 | MGnify/ENA primary metagenome ERZ501483 (study PRJEB25962, sample SAMEA1965191) | human gut metagenome | biome: human gut; feature: human-associated habitat; material: faeces... | reverse complement strand
GAATACCATAGATGCGGTTGGTATAGCTGCAAACATCATTGATGTACATCACACAGATACTGTTGTCGGTGTAGATGGTGATGTTGTACACATTGTCGGCAGGACGGGCAAACACGTAGCCATCAATTCCAGCAATGAAGCCCTTACCCTCTACGCCTTGCTCCTCAAAGTTTACCTTGCGGTTGTTCTCATTCTCTGGGTTGACAACCATGGTGTAATACTTCTTAGAGTCAGAGCCACGAACCATAGAGATACCAAACTTATCCCATTCGTTGGAAGTGGTGACGGTGAAGCTGATCTTGTTGTGACTGCCCAAGCGGCCCATCAGCATGTAGGCATCAGGCTGCTCGACACTGCCTGCAAGCGTATAAGTACCATCTGCCTCGGTCATGTTCTGGCTCTCCTTCACCTCTACGGCAACATCTTGGTTGTACTTCTCGCTCACAGCATCAATCTGTCCGAGTGTCAAAGTACCGTCCTCGTGCTGGATGAGCTTATAGCAAACCAAGTTGCCACCCCACTCTGGCTCTGCAGGTGAAGCACCCACAGCAGTATTGTCCTTACCGCTTCGGGTAGGACACCAGCCCCACAGATAGCGGTTGGTACCATCGCTGGCAGTCTTGCCGGCATAAAGACCACGGCTGTCGAGGAAGCCCTCGTGAGCATCAGGCCATCTTGCCACATCGTTGGCGGTACAAGCCTTCAACTCGTCAAGTGTTCTTCCCTTGAAATACTGCACTCTGCGTACAGCATGATGAATCTCGCTATACACCAAGTACCAATAGTCGCCCATCTTGAAGAGGTCAGGACACTCGTAGAAACGGTCCCACATCATGGTCATGAACACACCATTGTCAGTCCAGTTCTTCAAGTCGTCAGATACGAACTCAGCTAAGCTACCCTTGCCACCCTTCTTGGTGGAGATAAGCATATGAAACTTCCCATCATCACCCTTAAACACGAATGGGTCGCGAAAGTCATTCTTATCGTAGCCAAAGTCCTGACCTTTGAGCAAGAACGTACGGTCCTTGGTCCAGGTTTTGAAGTCTGGTGACGTAGCCACCATCACTGCCTGTGCGCTCTCGTCACCTATAGGCAGATACTTATTACCAGTATAGAATGTATAATAAAGCTTGCTTGCCTCATCGTAGATGGTAGAACCAGTACCAATGGCAGCATCCTGTGACTTCTTGGTGCCACAAGAAACCAACTCACCCAAAGAAGTATAGTGGGCAGCATCCTTGGTACTTACACCCCAGATGGGGTGGTAAGTTCCTTCAGGATTAGGACGGAAGTCCTGCAGATACAACACCTTGAAATCGCCAGCCACAGGATCGAAGAAAGGCATGGGGTCTCCCACGTAGCCTACAGTTGGCTTGTAGTAAGTATCCTGCATGGCTGCGTCAGCAGAGTAGAAATAAGTGGTGGTAGACCAGTCTTTCTGCTCGGGGGCAACATCGCTGTCGCTGCATGAAGCAAGAGGCAAAGCGAGGCATGATGCCAATATAATAGAACTAATCATTGTCTTCATTTCTGTTTGATTTTTTAATTGTTCATAAGATAATTAAGAGCATTCTTGGTCATGATGGCCACATTAGCATGGAACTTCTCTGTGAAAGGACCTACGCTGTACCAGTCGTAGCAACCAGAACCTATACAGAGGGTCTTACCTGAATTCTCTTTGGCAGGATACTCCCATACCACGACAGCACCGTCACCACCGTAACCCAGGTCGATGGCACCTGTCTTCTCTCTCCATACGGCATAATTGTCAAAACCACCCCAGTCGACTCCAATATGCCATTGAGCAGTAGAGTTGGTGATGCGGTAGTTGGCATCTGTCGTATAAACACAGTTGGCGTCATCACCTTTCACCAGTCCCTGATAGAGGGCATGGTCGGAATGAGAACCAGCGGCATCATTGCCCATCTTGAAGTCCCAAGGACCTCCACAAGTCTCGGCATCATTCTCTACCTGTCCCCAGCAGTTGTTTGGTACCAATCCATTATTATCGATACCCAACTCACCAGGCATATTGGTAGCGTAACGTGTGAAGAGGAAGGAACCACCAGCCTTATAGTAGTCTCTCAGCACAGCCTGTGCGGCAATAGCCTCAGGAGCAGCCTGCTCGAATTTTGCCTTACCGTCCACTCCACCGTCTTTGTGGAAGTGCCACCATATCACCTTACACTCACTCAAGTCTACATTGCCATTCTTGATATCAGTAAAGGAAGCGTAGATAGAGTTGTCCACATTCTCGAGCATCCACTCGCAGGCAGCCTTCTCCTCTGGCACCAGCTCGTCCATCGTCAGAGCCAGGCTTGCGAATACAGCAGCAGGCTTGCCTATCTGATTGACGGTTACGGTGTAAGTGCTTGTAGCCGTATTGTTGGTTACGGTGTAGGTCACAGGCTCGGTGAAGTCGACAGGTGCACCCGATACAGGTGCGACAGTAGCATTCTCGCTCACCGTGATGGAAGGAATCAGCTTGGTGATGTCCACCGTCTGTGGTACATTAATGGTAATGGTCTTGTTGCTCTCGTTGATGGCTCCAGTATAGATACCGTTCACCTTGAAAGAAAGAATCTTAGCCTCATCGCGCTTGGCAACGAGTGTCCAGTCGAGGAACACATCGCCATTCTTCACGCGCAAGGTCTGTGCAAGGAGCATATTCATCTTGTCGCCCACCTTAGCATCGCATACAGCACCATCGCTGAGAGTGAGTTTGCTCAAGGTCATCTGACTGATGTCGTAGGTCTCTGGCACGCGTACGGTAATGGTACGTGCAGCCTTGTCTACAGTCCCTTCATAGTCATCGAGTGCCAGCTCTGTAACAGAGCAGCCTCCTGTGAGCTGCAGGTCGGACACATTATCCTCGCTGCAGGCTGTGAGGGCAAGAATGCCCATCAATAGATATAATAACTTTTTCATATTACCATTCTCCTATGTTCTGTGTGTAATGTCCGTCGGATGCCGCTACCTGTGAGAAAGGTATTGGCAGATATTCATTCTTGTCGGCTGTAAAGTGAGCATCTCCATAAATAGAGCAGTTGTTGGTCTCTTCGGCAAAGTACTTGTTGAGCACCTTCTCTGCCTCACCCCATCTCACGAGGTCGAAGAAGCGCTCACTCTCCATACCCATCTCCAAACGACGCTCCATCTTCACAATCTTTAGAGCATCTTCCTGGCTGTAAGAACCATTATAGGTAGAGATATTGAACTTCACGCCATAGTCGGAAGGATAATTGGCTATCATACCAGTACTCTGCTTGGCACGCAGGCGAATCTTGTTGACCAACTTAATAGCCTCGCCAGTCTCGTTGAGCTGTGCATAAGCCTCAGCACGCTCCAAGAGTACGTCGGCATAACGGAACACGATGCGGTTCATCGGTGTACCCCACCAAGAGCCCTTTACCAGGTAACCACAGTCTGGATCTACGTTCTGCTTCAAGGTTACATAATAACCATAAAGACCATTAGAACGGCTCCATGTGGAGCTGGCGTCCATCATGTACTTGCTGTTGAACTCGTATGGAAGACCCGTCAGACCTACAGTGAGGAACAGACGTGGGTCAGCATCCTGTGTCAAGTCGTAGTCCTTATTATTAAAGGTGTCAATGAAAGGATGACCGTCGGCATCGGTACGATAGGCGTTCACAAGATTCTGACTGGGCTTGTAGAAGTCACAACCTCCATCAGTAACACCTGGAATATTAGGCACGATAAGACCGTAGCTCCAGTTCAGGTTACCATACTTGGTACCGTCGTTGATAGAATACTGCATGGCCCAGATGCTCTCTACACCATTCTCGTACTGTGTCTCAGGACGGAAGTTGTTGTGGAAGTCGGGCTCGAGGTCGAAGCCACCTGCGCTATAGATGTCAGGATTGCTGTACTCGATGACCTTCAGCAAGTCTTCTCTGTTGATGCTGGTCACCTGATTGGATGAAGGATCATCCTGGCGATAAGCCTTATAGAGATAAGCTTTGGTGAGGAAGGCTGCAGCTGCAGCCTTGGAAGGACGACCCTTATCGGTCTGCTTCACTGGAAGCACACTATAGGCATACTCCACATCGTTGATAATCTGCTGCCAGCCCTCATCGTTGTTGAACTCAGTGTTGGAAAGGGTATTGTAGTCTTCCTGCTTCAGGTTGGCATCCATGATGAAAGGAATGTTCTTGTAGAGACGCTTCAACAGGAAGTGGGCGTAGGCACGCAAGAACTTCATCTCGCCTAAGCGCTGAGCCTTGAGCTGATAGCTGTCGCTGGTGGTCTCAAGCACAGAGATGGCTGAGTTGACACGTGAGATACAGTTGTAAAGGCGCACCCACATATCGTTGATATTCCAGTTGGTGGTAAGCACACCCTGCTCTATCTCCAACTGATGGAACACGTCACCATCGCTGGTTCCGTTGCCACCCTTATAGGCATCATCGCTGCGTACATCAAAGTTCCACATCGAGAAGGAAGAGTTGACGTCTTCGGCTGTAGTGAAGACAGCGTAAGCCGAGATAACCAGGTTATCCACATTGCTTGGGTCCTTCACCATGTCGCTGTCGAGCACACCCTGAGGTTTCTGGTCGTCCAGAAAGTCAGAGCAACTTGTCGTACCCACCAAGGCAAGAACGGTAAGGACAGAATATAATATCTTTTTCATAATTTGACTCTTTTAGAATGTTACGTTAAGACCAAATGTGAGGTTGAGAGGGATAGGATATCCATAGTTTGGATTCTCAGGATCTACACCAGTAAAGCTACTGCTCTTGATGGTGAACAGGTTCTGTGCGCTGACATACATACGCAAGCGCTGCATAGAGAGCTTGGAGACGATGCTCTTTGGCAAATTGTAACCCAACTGGATAGTGCGCAGTTTCAGATAACTACCATTCTCTACCCAATAAGTAGATACACGTTTCTCGTTATTATTGTCAGAAAGGGTAAGAGCAGGAATATTGCTGGATGGATTGTCCACACACCATGCGTTCAACAGACGATGTCCCTTGTTCAAGAAGCCGACGTTAAGACCAGCCCAGATGTCGGTCTCTTTCTTTAGGTCGGAGATGATGTCTACACCCTGCACACCCTGGAAGAAAGCTGTGAAGTCGAAGTTCTTGTACTCCAAGTAGATGTTGAAACCATAAGTGAAGTCGGGCACAGGATCATAAATCCAAGTCTGGTCAAGCTCAGTAATCTTACCATCATGATCCAAATCTTTCCAGCGCATACGTCCTAAGCCTGCACCTTCCTGAGTGGCATGGTTGTCGATTTCTTCCTGGCTCTTGAAGATACCATCGCATACATATCCTACCTGTGCACCCATAGGATGACCGATAACACTCTTCACACCATTACCACCAAAGGTACCATTAGCTGCTACAGTAGTAGGCAGCGCTGTAATTTCGTTGCGATAAGAAGAAATGTTGGCGGTGATGTCGTACTTCAGACCAAAGTTGGTCTTGTTGCGATAACCGATGTTGAACTCGAAACCGCGGTTCTCCATCTCGCCTGCATTGATCCACTGTGAGCTTCCCTCACCCATAACGGCGATACCTGGCATATAAACCAAGATGTCCTTGGTCTTCTTGAAGTACCAGTCAAAGTTACCATAGAGGGTATTGCCAAAGAAAGCGAAGTCGAGACCCAAGTCGGTCTGTGTGGTTGTTTCCCACTTGATGTCGTCATTACCAATCTGATTGCGCTTGAAACCTGAAGGCAATGTACTTCCGCCATTGGTTCCTGCGATATCGTAAGAGGTACCATAACTCTGACCACCATTCTCACCCACTCCATAGTTGCTAACAAAGATGGTATAGCGAGCCAAGTTGTCGATTTCCTGGTTACCAGTCTGTCCCCAAGATGCACGAATCTTCAAATCGTCAATCCAAGAAGCCTTCTTCAGGAAGTTCTCCTGATTGATACGCCAGCCTGCAGATACAGATGGGAAGGTGGCATAACGATTGTTCTTACCGAAACGAGAGCTACCGTCACGACGGATGGTGAACGAAGCCATGTACTTGTCGGCATAGTTGTAGTTGGCCTTACCGAAGAAAGACACGAGCGAATAGCCTGATCCTCCACCGTAAGCCTGTGCTCCCGTGGTACCTGCATCAGGCCACATATAGTCGGGCTTGAGTACTGCGAAACCTTCCTTATAACCAGAGAAGTAGATATCATCCTGACGGTTCAACTCCATACCTGCCATGAGGTCGAAGCGATGCTGACCTATCTCCTTATTATATGTAGCCACAGCATTCCACATCCATTTGGTCCAGTGTTCCTGCTTGGCCTCTACTGCATTCTTGTCGTTGGCAACGTTACCCTCTGTTACAGGATAGGTAAAGAATCGCTGCTGCTTCTGAGAGTAGTCGAGACCAAAGGTGGAACGGATGTTAAAGCCCTTGAAGAGGTTGAGGTTTACATAAGCATCACCAAACATACGCCAGTAGGTATAACGGTTGTCCTTGTTGCGTTCCAACACTGCTACAGGGTTATAACGGTCAGGATAACCTCCTACAGGACCTGCATAATTGCCATCCTCAGTATAGATAGGCAGAGATGGATTGAACTGCAACACATTCTGCAAGAAACCACCAGGAGCCGCAACCTCAGAAGTACGGTTGACAGTGAAGTGCTCGCCTACAGTAAGACAATTATTCTTCAAGAGCTTGTACTCTGTATTCATACGAGCTGAGAAGCGGTTAAAATCTGAATGTTTGATAATTCCCAAGTTCTTGTAGTAACCCAAAGAGAAGAAACTGCTACCCTTGTCTGAACCCTTACTAACAGATACGTTATACTGCTGTACTACACCTGTGCGAGTTGTCTCATCAAACCAATCAGTATCAGCAGCAGGTGTTGTACCCGCATCGTCGAGATACTTCTTCATACTGATGCCGTTGAGCACAGGGTTGCCCTGCTCGTTATAGCTCCAGTCGTAGCTGTAGCCCAGACCATTGGTGTTAGGATCCATACCATCGTTCATATAGGCACGCCACATCACCTGACCAAACTCCTTTGCATTGAGCACATCCATCTTATGAGCGTAAGTAGAAACAGAGATAGAGCCGTCGAAGTCGACCTTCACCTTGCCCTCCTTACCCTTCTTGGTAGTGATGATGATGACACCATTGGCAGCACGGCTACCATAGATAGATGCAGAAGAGGCATCCTTCAAAACCTGGATAGACTCGATGTCAGCAGAATTGATGGCATTCATGTTCTCGTTAGAAGCAATACCATCAATAATCAAGAGAGGGCTACTGCCGTTGATAGTACTCATACCACGCACACGGATAGAAGAACCGCCACCACCAGGTGCAGCATCTGTCACAACCTGTACACCAGCCAATTTACCCTGCATAGAGTTCAGCATGTTAGGATCTGAAGCACTGACAGGCTCCTTCATATTCATCACAGAAACTGCACCAGTCAAATCGGCCTTACGCTGAGTGGTGTAACCAGTAACGACAACCTCGCTCAGTTCTTTTGCGTTGTCATTCAACACAACTTTCATATTGGCGCCAGCTTTTACTTCTTTTGTCTCGCAACCAATATAAGAAATAACGAGTGTAGAACCAGGTGCTACCTTTAAATTGAAGTTACCATCAATATCAGTAATGGTACCCAGAGTGGCAGCACCACCTTTAACTTTGATTGTGGCACCTATAATAGGTTCTCCACTATTGTCAGTAACTGTACCTCTGACAGTATTGTCCTGGGCAAAAGCTACCGAACTAACGAGCATCATCAGAATGCTCATCATAATTACTTTAATTTTTTCCATACTAATAAACTGTTTACGGTTTAAGAGTTTTTGTAGATTAAATGGTTTTGAAATCGAAAGCAAAATTAACAGAAATCAAATAAACTGGATATAAATATTCGTTCATAGAGCCATAAAATTGTTGCATTGTAGCAAAATTGCACCTATATGAACGTATTTTCTTAAAATATCGCAAAAGGATGGCTCCTGGCATGTAATATCTTATGTCTGCCTGCGAGATTTCAAAAAAAAGGTAGCAATTATACAGAGAGTGAGAATTGCTACCTTTTATTTACTTACTTATCCCAAACGGAAGTGGCTTTAGGCCAGCCGTTCTCAGATTCATCATCCACGAAGGAGAACTGATCGTTTTTCTTGGAATACTGTTCTGGAGTATCGGTTTCTGTGTTATTCACATTAATACTACCAGAAAGTATTTGCCCTCCAACGGCAAGGATGGTGACTATGGATGGTTGAATATATGACTTTTTCATACTAAATCTATGTTTATGGATCCTTAATTTGTTTGTTACTTCACAAGATACTTCTTGCCGTTCTTGATGACAAGACCCTTATAGCCTTTAGCTACTCGCTGACCTGCGAGATTGTAAAGTGCTGTGCCGTTTTGCTCTGCATCGCTGGCAGTAATGCCATTGATGCCTGTAGTTTCTTCACCAAAGGTAAAGCTGAGGAACTTGGCACCGCTTGAAGCAGGAACTCGCAAGAAGGCCTTATGAGCTGCATTGTTGACACTGGCTCCACCTGTGCCGTTTTGCCAATAGAAGCCGACATCTTCGCCCGACTTACCCAATATATAATACTTATAGCTTGTGTCGTCAAAAATCTTTGCCTCATCAGAACCCATCAAGAGGTTTGCTACAGGTGCAGCAACAGCTTCGCCATCAGATGGAGTCAGGCAGAAACCATTTTCATTTGCAGTACTGAGCAAGTATCCCTGACCGCCAGGGATAACCTGTCTGCCTTCGGCAACCTTTACCAACTGCGCCCTGCCATCGTTGTTTGATTTCACGGCATAAGCTGTAACACCATCTGGCAAGAGTCGGTTATTGCTGGCATAGAAAGTACTCCAATAGGTAGTACCCTTACCATCCACATTGATAGGAGCCTTTGTGGTAGTGTAAGTCCAGTTGGCAGGAGCTGTTTCCAACAAGTGGTTGAGGATATTGCTGGTATAAAGTTCAATATTGTACTGGAAGATATTCTTGCCTGTACCATCCTGAGGTCCACCTTCACCATTGCGAGCCGCCTCATCCCACTCGTAAGAGAAGTCACCATTGGCAAAAATAGTTCCCAAATACTCGTTGTAAGGCTGGAACTCTATCACACTGGCACGGGCATAATCTCCAATGATGTCTGGCAACCCCCAAATAACAGAATGGGTTCCTTCCTCAAACTTCTTAAACTTCTCTGGGTTAGAATTAACAATATTGCCATCCAACATCCACATGATTCCATGATGCTCCTTCAAGCCAAACTGTGATGTTTTAAGTATTCCATTGTCTCCATCTTTAACTAAACCTGCATAAGGGAAGTAGCCTGACTTATCGAAGCCTGTAGACTCATTTATTTTTATAATATAACGGATACCATTATCTTTTCTTCCATCGCTGGTGGTATTTTTGTATTCCTCTTCTGTGAAATAATAATTCTTTATTTCATACTCATTTGCCTTGAGTCCGTCGCCAAGGTCATTGCCGTTCGTGCGCCCCATCTTTTCGACAAACAAAGCGGCATAGTTAGTCAAGTAAAGGTTTCCACCCTTCTGAGCATAAGACTTAAGAGCATCTACTGAGTTACGGTAAACATCGTTGATATTTTCGTAAGCACTGACTCCATCATGGTTTATGGGCACCCATAATACAGGAACCTCAGCAGGGTTCAACGAAGCCAGATCATTTGGAGTTACCAACTTTGCCTTTGCACCATAAAAAGTTTGGAACCACTCCAGAGCCTTAGCATCATCGTCTGCTCCCCAGTCTTTATATTTCTGACTATAGTCACTTCCAGGAACCAAGAAACCGATTTTCTTGTCTATAGTTGCCAGATAGCTGATGCTGTTCTCGGTGAATTTCTTAATATTGTTTACGAATTCATTGCCTTCACAGTCCCACTCATAAGCAGCCAAACCGTTGCAAAGTATAGTTCCTTTATAATCACCACTTGGCATAAACTCAACCACACCGAAGTTGTTTGTATCGCCATTCTGCGACCATTTACCAAGAATATGCGAATTCGTAGCTTTGATAAAATCTGTATAAGAAACACCTGTCCACAAACAGTTGTGGTCTTCCTTTGAAGTGCCTGAATTCAGAAAGTAGTTGTCATCCCACAAATTATTTTTAGAGCCTGCTACAAAGTCACTATAAAGCACATGTCCACGATAATCCATATCCGCAAAACGAGGATTGACACCCCAAGTATCAGTGTTTATTGCCGCTGCTGCATAAGTCACGGTATTAGGTTTATGCTGCTCGTCAATACGACCAATTTCAGAAACCAACAAGGTGGCATGATTGGTGAGATAGAGATTACCACCTTTCTGGACATATTTCTTCAAAGTCTCCACTTGGTCATAGATTGCCGAAGGCTTTACAACATCTTCGTTATCTCCCTGACGGTTAATCGGAATCCACAGCACCTTAACATCACTGGCACTCAGAGACTTGATCTTGTCTGGTGTAAACACTTCCTTTTCCAACCCATGACCTGGGTTATATTCATCACTGACAAACCAGTCATAAGCGGCTTGTTCGTCGTCGTCCAGATCTGTAGTTTTCTCAACAAAGATTCCCACCTTTGTCTGGGCTTTTGCCAGTTGACCACAGCAAACAAGCAGAGAAATCAACAAGAATAAAAACTTAAACTTTTTCATTTTCTAAAACTTTTTAGTTTGTCCCATCTTTACGTCAGCAGCAAGAAGGGAACTGTTGACTTATATATAAATTTTATTTCTTCAAATATTTCACATATAGCCGATAGTAATGCGGCATTAATAACTTCATGTTGCCCCTTATAAGCATATGTGTTAACATATATCACTTTCTTTATTGCCATATTTCCTATTACTCTTTATTAGATGAATCAAATTATTTATCAACGCTATTAAAAATATTGCAATACAAATACATATACAAATTAAAGAATATTCACCTGCAACTCCACTCAAAATAGGGCCTAGCAACATTATAACAGCAATTGTCGAACCCAATGGATTTTTAAACATAGAGCATAATCTAAATACAATTAAACACACAAATACAATAGCAAATGCATTAATTATCATTAAATTAGGTGAATTATAAAACGAAAAAACAAGAATTCCACCTGATCCCAAGATAAATGATGCATTTTCAGG
>ENA-OPCZ01001721-OPCZ01001721.1-human-gut-metagenome-genome-assembly--contig:-NODE-1721-length-11175-cov-2.501349_pt1 | contig 11175 bp, 8 predicted proteins | sample MGYA00241566_ERZ501483 | MGnify/ENA primary metagenome ERZ501483 (study PRJEB25962, sample SAMEA1965191) | human gut metagenome | biome: human gut; feature: human-associated habitat; material: faeces... | reverse complement strand
AACGCCGCGCACTTGGCAGTGCAATCGGCAAGCATTGCAGCTCTTCGAGCTGCTCGCTTGCAATGTAAACCTTTCTCTCGGGGGATTTAAAGGGGGATACTCTCTTTTGCGAAAGAGAGTATCCCCCTTTGCCTCGTGCAGCGCCCGCGGCGCTGCTCTCCCTTGCAGACTGCAAGGAGTCTATTCCATCTTGCATAATTCCACGATTATGGTAACAAATCGAATTTCTGTTCTGCCATGAATTTTCCAATTCCAGAATTATGTAAATTTCGACACACGCCTATCTGCACAGTATGTTTTCCACTCCGCGGAAATCAAATCAATTTTTCCCTGTCAAATCATGGGATTTTGAGAAATCCACTTGTGTGGAAAACTCTGTGGAAACTGTGGATAACTCACCGTAGAATCTCTTTATTGAATTTATTATGTTAATCTGTCAGTTTCGATCAAACATTGCCGCATCGCGGCGGATTCTGTCGGGAACGCGGCTACTTTGACGGCTTTTCGCAACTTCCGTCATGTCTGCTGATTTTTATTTTTGCCGTTCTGCCGAATCACAAGAGCCTTTCTGCACACGCATTTTGCAGAAGCTCTGCAAAATATACTATTTGTATAGAAACTGTAAAGGCCCTGCCGATTTCTCGGCAGGGCTTTTTTAACACGGTGTTTCCAGTCCGTAGCACCCGCTCACGGGGTCTAAAAAGAGCGGCAGGTGCGGTGGGCGATACGTAAACCAGACGAACGTAAACAGCAGCGCCCACAAAAGTATAAAGCCGATGAGCTGCATCGCGCCCCCGCGCAGCGCGCCATCGGTCAGCAAGCGGTAGCTCACAAAGTACAAAAGCGCGTCGGCGAGGAAGAAGATCGTGATGTTCACCCAGTCAGGGAGCTTGCCGAACATTCCCGTCAGCGTGTAGAAGAGCGCCGGAATCGAGACAAGGCCCAGCAGGATGCTCGCCGCCTTGACGGCGAAGAAGTTCCGGAACGCCTCGGAAAACACAATAAACTCCACCACCGTGAACACGAGAAACGGGATAAACAACAGCTTCATGTGCTCCCAGGTCGACTCGTTGACCGCCGAAAACACCGCGATCACGCGATTCCCGCCCGTCCATTCGTAGACAAAGTGCAGCAGCGTCCCGAAAAGGCCAGTTGCGATAAAGCCGACAATCTCCCATCGGCGCAGCTCCCGTTTCATGCTCCGTCCTCCCTTTCCGCCCCGGTCAAGCCGGGCAAGCACTATAGTCTACGCGGGAAAGAAGGGCTTTATACAGCAAGAGCCGCCCTAAACGGGCGGCTCTTGCATTTCTTCTCTTATTCGGCAAATCGCGGCACGATGACGCCCGCAGGCGCGTTCTTCGTCAGCTCGAAAGAGTTCCCATCAAGTTTGTGGATCTTCTTTGCCTCATACAGCGCCAGAAATTCATCGAGTGTGCCGATCTCAGGGTAGCCGTGCGCGCCGAAGCGGTAGTGCATCGGCACGAGCACGCGCGGCGCGATCGCGTCCGCGACTTTTTTCGCCATCTTCGCGTCGATCGTGTAATACCCGCCGACGGGGATCAGCAGCGCGTCGCAGCCCTTGACCGCCGCGAGCTGCTTCTCGCTCAGCTCATGGCCAAGGTCGCCGCAGTGCACGAGCGTCATCCCCTCTGCGCGCAGGATATGGATGGCGTTCTCGCCGCGAAGTGAACCTTTCTTGTCATCGTGGAACGTTGAAACCGTCTCGACCGTAAACGGGCTTTCCGATTTGTCGCAGCCCGAGAGCGTCACCGCCTCCAGAAAGGCGTGGTCGCGGTGGCCGTGCGAGCACAGCGCCTCGTCCGCCTCGATGTGCAGCGCAGGATACGTCTCTACATAGTAGGGGTCGAGCACGATGCGCCAGCCCGCGCTCTCGACCACAAAGCAGGAATGGCCCAGCCAAGTGATGTTCATGGTGTTTTCCTCCTTAATTCCGCGTCATTCAAGCTCATCGAGCGTCATGGAGAAGCTCTCCATGCAGTTGACCATGAAATAGTCGAGCTCGGGCATGTGCATCTCATTCAGCGCGCGGCGCGTCTGCTCCGCGGCCTTTTTGAACTCCATGTTGCCCGCCTTGAGCTCTTCGACGCACTTGATGTAGGCCGAGAGCTTGTCCGCCGCCTTGACGAGCTTTTTCGTCGTCTCGTCCTCGATCTTGATGATGGGCTCATAGTCCGCGCGCAGTTCGTCCGGCAGCATGGAGAGCAGCTTGTCGCTCGCCACGGCCTCGACCTTGCGGTAGGCGTCACGGATCTCGGGGTTATAATATTTGATGGGCGTCGGCATGTCGCCGGTCAATATCTCCGTCGCGTCGTGGTAGAGTGCGGCGACCGCCACGGCGTTCGCATCCGTGGGCAGACCGAAGACACGCGTGCGGATGAGCGCGAGCGCGTGCGCCAGCACCGCGACCATGTGGCTGTGCTCCTGAATGTTCTCCTCCTCGGTGTTGCGCATGAGCGCCCAGCGCTTGACACAGCGCATGCGGGAGATATAGGCGTAAAAATGGTTGGCCATGCGTTATTCCTCCAACTCGCCGCGAAGACTGCCGCCGTCGACCGCCGTGATCTTCACGTTTTTCACCTGATTGTGCAGGCCTTCCTGCGCGACGGATACCTCCATATAGTTCGGCGCATGGCCCGCGCTGCCGCCCTTCCGGTCGCGCTCGAAGAGCACGGGGAAGATCTTGCCCACGCAGCACGCAAGATAGGCTTCGTGCATCGTCTTGGCGACAGCCGAGGCGCGCGCGGCGCGCTCTTCGCGCACGGGCATGTCGATCTGGCGCATCTCCGCAGCCTTCGTGCCCGGGCGGATGGAATAAGGGAAGACGTGCATGTCGGCAAAGCCGACGCGCGCGATGAAGTCAAGCGTCTGCGCGAATTCCTCCTCCGTCTCCTCGGGAAAGCCCGTGATGAGGTCCGTCGTGATGGCAGGGTCGTCAAAATACTGACGCAGCAGGTCGCAGGATTCCATATAGCGCGCCGTATCATATTTGCGGTTCATACGCTTTAAGGTCGCGTCGCAGCCCGACTGCATCGAGAGGTGGAAATGTGGGCAGAGGTAAGGAAGCTTCGACGCCCGCTTGCAGAATTTCTCCGTGATGGTCCGCGGTTCGAGCGAGCCGAGGCGGATGCGCATGTCACCGCCCTCGCGCGCGATGAGCTCCAAAAGGTCGATGAGTGAGGTCCCGTCCTTGAAATCCGAGCCGTAGGACGAAATTTCGATGCCCGTGACCACGATCTCACGGTAGCCCTCCTCACGCAGCGCTTTCACCTGCTTTGCAGCTTCGTCCATCGGCAGCGAGCGCACGCGCCCGCGCGCGTAAGGAATGAGGCAGTAGGTGCAGAAGTTCACGCACCCGTCCTCGACCTTGAGCATCGCGCGTGTGCGATTCACCATACCGCCCGCGGGCAGCACCTCAAAATCGCGCCGCTCCCAGACGTCGTCGACGTCGACGATCGGCGTTTTGTCCTGCGCCGCGCGCTCCAGAAGGTCGATGAACTTCGCGCGGTCATTCGTGCCGGCGATGACGTCGAGCCCGAGCTTTTTGACGTCCTCGGGATGTGTCTGGGCGTAGCAGCCGCAGGCGGCGATGACCGCGCTCGGGTTGCGGCGCTGGGCCTGACGGAGCATCTGGCGCGACTTTTTGTCGCTCACCGCCGTGACAGAGCAGGTGTTGACGACGTAGGCGTCCGCCGTCTCCTCAAAATCCACCAGTGTATGTCCGCGGTGCAAAAGCTCCTGCTCGAGTGCCTGCGTTTCATATTGGTTCACCTTGCACCCGAGGGTGCAGATCGCAACTTTCATGTATGTTTGTATCCTTTTCCGCGATTTGGGCGGTAAAGTCCCGCTTTTTTCTGCCGTTTCCGACGCAAAGAGTCCGCCGCCCTTGCTTTTTTATTTTTATATTGTATAATCATTTGAGCATTCTGACAAGTCCAAAGAAAGGATTTTCCCGATATGATCTATCTCGATCACGCGGCCACCACCCCCGTTCCCGAAGAGGTGGCGCAGGCCGTTTACGATACGCTGGTTTCTGGCTGGGGCAACCCCAGCTCGCAGTACCCCATTGGAAAGCAGGCGCGCGACGCTGTCGCCGCGGCGCGCGAGACGATTGCCGCCGCGCTCGGCTGCCAGAGTGAACAGTTCGTCTTCACCTCCTGCGGGTCGGAGAGCGACAACTGGGCCGTCCGCCTTGCCCTGCACCAGAACCGCCACGTCGGCAAGCACATCATCACGACCGCCGTGGAACACAGCGCGATTCTCGAGACCTGCAAGACCCTCGAGCAGGAGGGCTACTCCGTCACGTACTTAAAGCCCGACAAGAACGGCGACATCACCGCCTCTCAGGTCGAAAGTGCACTGCGCGACGACACCGCGCTCGTCACGATGATGCTCGTCAACAACGAGACGGGCTGCATCTTCCCCGTGGCCGAGGTCGCGCAGCTTCTGAAAGCGAAAAAGTCCCGTGCGCTGCTGCACACCGACGCGGTGCAGGCCTTTTTGAAAATTCCGTTCCGCGCCGACACGCTGGGCGCGGACCTCATCTCCGTCAGCGCGCACAAGCTTGGCGCGCCCAAGGGTATCGGCGGCCTGTATTTGGGCGAGCGCATCCGCGCGCCCAAACCGCTGATCTTTGGCGGCGGGCAGGAGAGCGGCCTGCGCTCCGGCACAGAGGCCACGGGCCAGATCGCAGGCTTTGCCAAGGCGGTCGAGCTTCGCGCCGACCATCTCGATGAAAAGCTCGCCCACGTCGCCGCCATCAAGGCCTACGCCGGGGAAAAGCTCCTCGCGCTCGACGGCGTCGTCCGCATCGGCGACGGGACCGCGCCGCACATCCTGTCGATCTCGCTCGTCGGCTACCCGTCGGCGAATGTCGTTACGGAACTTGGTGCACAGGGCATCTGCATCTCGGCAGGCTCAGCCTGCCATCGCGGGCAGCTGAGCCACGTCTACCGCGCGATGGGCCTTGACAAAAAGACCGCCGCGGGCGTGCTGCGTGTCAGCTTCGGCCCCGAGACGACGAAAGAAGAGATCGACGCACTCGTCTCCGCGCTCAAGGTGCACCGCGACACGCGCTTCCCCATGCTGTAATTCCAACATTCGAGGTTTTTATGTTCTCCTATCTTCACCAGCCCAAGGGCTTTTACAAGCATCTTTTTCTGCTGGCGCTGCCGGTCATCGTGCAGAATTTGATCACCACGTCGCTCGGCTTTCTCGATACGTTCATGGTGGGACTTCTCGGCAGCGAACAGATGTCCGCCGTCACGGTGGCGAACGTGCCAGTCTTCATCATCCAGCTCGTCGTCTTCGGCCTGCAAAGCGGCTCAAGCGTGCTCATCAGCCAATACTGGGGCCGCGGCGACCGCGAGAGCATCAACCGCGTCATGGGCATCGGCTTTATGATCGCGGGCGGCGTGAGCGTGCTGTTTGCCGCCATTCTGTGCGCGTTTCCCGCGCAGGTGCTCTACCTCATCACCGACAATCTGACACTCGTGGAGCTGGCCGAGCCGTACCTGCGCATCGTCGGCTTCTCCTATATTTTCAACTCGCTTTCCTCCATCTACATCGGCATGCAGCGCAGCATCGAAAATCCGCGCTTCGGCATGATCGTCTTCGCGATCTCGATGCTCTGCAACACGCTTGGCAACTATGTGCTGATCTTCGGCAAGCTCGGTTTGCCCGCGCTCGGCATCACGGGTGCGGCGGTAGCGACGCTTCTGTCCCGCGTGGTGGAGTTCGTCGTCGCGTTCTCCTACGCGTTCCGCTGCCGCACGATGCCGCTCATGAAGCACGCCATTTTCCACCCCGGCATGGACATGCTGCGTAAATTCCTGCGCTACAGCGCGCCGGTGCTCATCAACGAGACGCTCTGGGGCACGGGCTTTTCGATGATCACGGTCATCATGGGCCACATGGCCGACAGCAGCGACCTCATCGCCGCCTATACGCTCGCGGGCAATATCGACAAGCTGATGACCTCGGGCGTGTTCGGCATCGCGGCGGCGGTGTCCGTCATCGTCGGCAAGGAGATCGGCACAGGCAACCTAAAAGGCGTCTACAACATCGGCCGCGCGCTGTGCTTCACGGCGTTCGCGTTCGGCATCGTGCTCGGCGTCGCCGAATACACGATGTTCGTGACGCTGATGCGCCCGTTCGTCATGCCACTGTTCTCGCTCTCGGCGGTCGCCGAGCGGCTTTGCACCGTGATGCTCACATGCTATGCCTGTGCCATCCCGCTCCATAGCTTTTCGACCACAATGGCTGTTGGCGTGCTGCGCGGCGGCGGTGATGTGAATGCCTCGCTTGTGATCGACAATGTCCCCCTCTGGTGCGGCACACTGCCAGTCATGTGCTTACTCGGTCTTGTGCTCAAGGTGCCGAATGAGGTATTCTGCCTGTGCCTGATGATCGAATATATCATCAAATCCCCCCTCGGCCTTTACCGCCTGCACTCCGGCAAGTGGATCCACGACATCACCCGCATCGACGAATAACAAAAAAGCGGAAGGGCGCTGCCCTTCCGCTTTTTTGTTCTCATTGTCAAGTTTTTACCGCGCGCTCCCGCCGCATTTCTCTCAGCACCGGCACGCTGACACACAGCGACGCCGCCACAAAGAACGCGATGCCGACCATGCGGTTCACGCTGATATGCTCGTGGTACACGACAACCGCCAGTGCCGTTGCCAGAATGGGCTTGACGAGATAAACAAACGACGCCTCCGTCGCAGAGGTGTACTCCGTGATCTTCGCCGTGAGCAGAAAGCCGATGGCCGCGCAGCCGATGCCGACATGGCACAAAAGCAGCGTCGTTTTGAGCGTAAAGCCCGTGAAAAACGGAATACCCGCGAATATCTCCAGCCCCAGGCCGCTATAAAGCGCACCGACCGCCGGAATCTCACCGAGCAGCAGCAGGAAAAGGAGCTCTAGACCGCCGATGAGCATGTTGAAAGTCGTGATCACGAGCGCGCCGAGCCGCGGCAGACGCAGCTTGCAGAGCGTACCGTAAGTGGCAAACAGCAGCGTGGCGGTGATGATCTCTAAAAAGCCGCGCAGGCTGATCTCAAGGTGCGCGGGATTGAGGATGAAGAGAATGCCGACAAGTTCCACGCCGATGGCCAGCAGATGGTTCTTTTTCAGCGGCTCATGCAGGATGAAGTGCGCCAGCGCCACCGCGAACACAGGATTGCCCGAGTAGATAATCGATGTAGCTGAGGCGTCCATGTGCAGCACCGCCATCTGCAAAAGCGACATGTGCAGCGTCACCGTCAGAAAACCGAGCAGTGTGAAATAGCCCCAGTCCGCCTTTGTAAGCTGGATATCCCGCTTTTTGAGGTCGTTCAGTGCAAAGGGCATCAGCGCAGCCGCGCCGAGCAGCACACGCTCGACTGTCACCTGCATGGGTGCAAACGCGCCGCCGAGCGCCTTGAGCGCGACCTCCGTCGTGGAATAGAGCATCGCGGCAAGCAGGATATAGAGATATCCCCGTTTCCGATCAGTCGTCATCTTCTTCCTCCTGTGCCTCGCCTTTGGCGAAGCAGCATCATTGTATGCCCCGCTGTGTTAAAATGCAATCCCAATCCGCTTTATTCGGACGAAAAATGCCGTCCCGAATCGGGGCGGCATTTTGATTGCGGAACAGAAAATTACTTGGCAGTCTGCGCGGCCTTCTTGCTCTCCCACTTGGTGACGCACAGCGCGCAGGAGATATCGCCCGTGATGTTCAGGCAGGTACGGCCCATGTCGAAGAGGCGGTCGATGCCGTAGATCAGCATGATCATATCGACGGGGATGTTCATCGCCTCGAGCACCATGGCAAGCATGATCATGCCCGCGCCCGGCGTACCGGCCGTGCCGATGGAGGCAAGCGTCGCGGTGACGACGATTGTGACCATCTGGCCGACGGTCAGCGTCATGCCGCAGCAGGCGGCGAGGAAGATGGTCGCGACGCACTGATAGATGGCCGTGCCGTCCATGTTGATCGTCGCGCCGAGGGGGATAACAAAGGAGGAAACGTCGCTCTCCGCGCCCATTTCATCCGCGCACTCCTTGCTCAGGGGGATCGTCGCGGCGGAAGAGGTGGAGGTGAAGGCGAAGATCATCGCGGGCGCGGCGCCCTTGAAGAACTTGAGCGGGCTGACGCCGGCAAAGGCGCTGGCAGAGACAGAGTAGCAGATGATGGCGTGCACGATGTAGCCGACATAGGCGCACAGCAGCACGAGCGCGAGGTGGCCGAGGATCTCGGGGCCCTGATTGGCAACGACCCAGGTCATCATCGTGAAAACGCCGATGGGGCTGAGGGAAATGATGAAGGCCATCACGCGGTCAATGACGCTATAGAGGGAACTGACAAGGTCCTGCGCGAGCTTGCCCTTTTCACCAGCAGCAAGGATGCCGCCGCCGAACATCAGCGCGATAACGATGACTTGCAGCATGTTCGCGTCGGTAAAGGACTTCCACATGTTGCTCGGGAAGATGGCGACCAGCGTATCCATGAAATTCGCGCTCGTCGCGCCGTCCCAGGTCTGACCGTCCGTCAGGGCAAGGTCCGTCGGGAAGAGGCCGGCGTTCAGGAAGATGTTGGCAAACACCAGGCCGATGACGCAGGCGCAGGCCGTGGTGACGAGGAAGTAGGCGACCGTCTTCCAGCCGACGGAGCCGACCTTCTTCATGTCGCCCATCGAGATGATGCCGTCGATCATCGACAGCAGCACGACGGGCACGACGATGAACTTGAGGAGGTTGACGAAGATGGTACCAAAGGGTTTGAAATAGTTCGTCGTGATCTCGGGCTTACCGATAAAGTAGAAGATAAGACCGACCACGATGCCCAGGATCAGTGCAAGAACGATCTGCACCGGCAGGCTCATTTTTTTCTTTTCCATACAACACACACTCTCTTTTTAAAAAGTCCTCCATTTATAGGCGTTATCAATAGGAGGTATGGGTATTTTACATCATCAAAACAGTCTTGGCAAGTCCTTTGCAGGAAAAATTTCGTTTTGCTGCCCGCATTTTTGCACAAAAATGATGGATATCCTTCATGTAAATTGGTCAAAATTCCGGCTTGCAATCTTGCCTGCTTTCGGGTATTCTTGGTCAGACGACAACAAACGAACAGGAGGAACGACCCATGATGCTCTGCACCGCGCCGAAAAAGAAAAATTCTTCCGTTGGTATTGCTGTTTCCGTTTTTATTGATATTGTTTCTTTTGACCGGTAAGTTTTCTTACCGGTCTTATTTTTTGCCCGCACGGGGCCCAACCATGTTTATTCAAATGAGAATAAAAATAAGAAGAAAGCAAAGAGGGAAAATCACATGAAGAAAGAACTCGGACACGAAGCCATCTACGACGCCCGACAGCTGGGCACCCCCAGAATGCTGATTCTGGGCCTGCAGCACATGTTCGCCATGTTCGGCGCAACAGTGCTGGTCCCCATTCTGGTCCAGGGCTATGGCCTGCCGCTCTCCATCCAGACGACACTGCTGTTCGCCGGCCTCGGCACGTTGCTGTTCCACGTGTGCACCAAGTTCAAGGTCCCCGCGTTCCTCGGCTCCTCGTTCGCCTACCTCGGCGGCTTCTCCACGGTCGCGACGATGCCCGCCTACGAAGGTCTCGATCCCGAAACGAAGCTCGCCTACGCGCTCGGCGGCATCGTGATCGCAGGTCTCCTCTACCTCGTGCTCGCACTCCTGTTCAAGCTGCTCGGTGCGAAAAAGGTCATGCGTTACTTTCCTCCCATCGTCACGGGCCCGATGATCATCATGATCGGCCTGAACCTCTCCGGCTCCGCCATCAATAACGCCTCCACCTGCTGGTGGCTCGCCCTCGTCGCTATGGCCATCATCGTGGTCGCCAACATCTGGGGCAAGGGCATGGTCAAGATCATCCCGATCCTGCTCGGCGTCGTCGGCTCCTACATCGTCGCGGTCATCGCCGGTCAGGTCGACTTCTCCGGTGTGAGTGAAGCAAGCTTCCTTGGTCTCCAGCAGTTCGTCATCGCCAAATTCGACGTCTCCGCCATCCTGGTCATGGCGCCCATCGCCATCGCGGCCATGATGGAGCACATCGGTGATATCTCCGCCATCTCCTCCACCACCGGCAAGAACTTCATCGAAGACCCGGGCCTGCACCGCACGCTCGTCGGCGACGGTCTTGCCACCGCCTTTGCCGGCATGTTCGGCGGCCCTGCCAACACCACCTACGGTGAGAACACCGGCGTTCTCGCCCTCTCCAAGGTCTACGATCCCCGCGTCGTCCGCCTCGCGGCCATCTACGCCATCATCCTGAGCTTCTCCCCCAAGTTTGACGCGCTCGTCAACTCCATCCCCGCGGCCATCGTCGGCGGCGTCAGCTTCATCCTCTACGGTATGATCTCCGCGGTCGGTGTGCGCAATATCGTGGAAAACCAGGTCGACCTCACCAAGTCCCGCAACCTGATCATCGCAGCGGTCATGTTCGTCAGCGGCCTCGGCTTCAGCTCGGTCGGCGGCATCACCTTCACTGTCGGCGGCGCGGCCGTCACCCTCTCCGGCCTCGCCATCGCGGCCCTGTGCGGTGTCATCCTGAACGCCATCCTCCCCGGCAACGACTACGAGTTCGACTCTGCCGACGGTGCCGATGCTCCTTCCAGCGGCAACCTGCAGGTCTGAGGCAGGCAGAAAAAGCCCTTTTTCGGCAGAAGTGACATCTTTTGTGTTCGTTTTTTGGACAAAGTGTGAGACTTTTATTAACTAAGAATAATTCTTAGAATCAGCCTTGACTAACTAGGAATCATTCGCTATAATAGACTCAGAAACAAGGCCTGCTGTACCAGAGCGGGCCACCCAATAACAACAAACAAAAATGGAGGATAAATCTTATGAAGAAGTACGTTTGCACCGTCTGTGGCTACATCGCTGAAGGCACCATCCCCGAGCAGTGCCCTGTCTGCAAGGCTCCCGCTTCCGCATTCGTCGAGAAGACCGGCAACACCTACGTCACCGAGCACGTCGTGGGCATCGGCAAGGCTGAGGGCGTTCCTCAGGAGATCGTCGATGGCCTGCGCGCAAACTTCGAGGGCGAGTGCAGCGAGGTCGGCATGTATCTGGCAATGGCCCGTGTGGCTGAGCGTGAGGGCTATCCCGAGATCGCTGAGGCATACAAGCGCTACGCCTAC
>ENA-OPCZ01001716-OPCZ01001716.1-human-gut-metagenome-genome-assembly--contig:-NODE-1716-length-11191-cov-6.792654_pt1 | contig 11191 bp, 9 predicted proteins | sample MGYA00241566_ERZ501483 | MGnify/ENA primary metagenome ERZ501483 (study PRJEB25962, sample SAMEA1965191) | human gut metagenome | biome: human gut; feature: human-associated habitat; material: faeces... | reverse complement strand
GCTCGATGAACCAAGGGTCAATCTTGGTCAACTCCTCGATGCGCTCGATGGTGTAACCTTCCTCCAAAGCCTGGGCGATGGCGAAGATACGGAGGTCGGTAGGGTTAGAAAGCTCCTCATCCAAATTATCGAACTTGGTGTGGTCGTTGCCAACGAAACCGTGCATTCCCTGACCAATCATACGGAGACCCTTCTGGAGCATCTCCTCGAATGAGCGGCCGATAGACATGATTTCGCCTACAGACTTCATGGAAGAACCGATCTTGCGGCTTACACCGGCAAACTTGGTAAGGTCCCAACGAGGAATCTTACAGATCATATAGTCGAGTGATGGAGCCACGTAAGCTGAGTTAGGAGTTCCCATCTCGCCAATCTGGTCGAGTGTATAACCGAGCGCAATCTTAGCTGCAACGAAGGCGAGCGGATAACCTGTTGCCTTAGAAGCAAGAGCAGAAGAACGGCTCAAGCGAGCATTGATCTCGATGATACGATAATCGTTGGTCTCAGCGTTGAAAGCATACTGGATGTTGCACTCACCCACGATGTTGAGGTGGCGAACGCACTTCACGGCGATGTCCTGCAACATCTTCACCTGCTCGTCGGTAAGAGAACAGGTAGGAGCCACAACGATAGATTCACCGGTGTGGATACCCAGCGGGTCGAAGTTTTCCATAGAGGCAACGGTGAAGCAACGGTCGTTCGCATCACGGATGCACTCAAACTCAATCTCCTTCCATCCCTTCAAGCTCTCCTCAACGAGAACCTGAGGCGCAAAAGTGAAGGCAGATTCAGCGATTTCCTTGAATTCCTCTTCAGTCTTGCAGACACCCGAACCGAGACCACCTAAAGCATAGGCAGAACGGATCATGATAGGGTAGCCGATATTGCGTGCAGCAGTCACAGCTTCTTCCATGTTCTCGCAAGCATGGCTTACAGGAACCTTGAGGTCGACCTTGTTGAGCTCCTTCACGAAGAGATCACGGTCTTCAGTATTCATGATAGCCTCTACAGAGGTACCTAACACATCTACACCGTACTCCTTGAGCACACCGCTGAGGTAAAGTTCAGTACCAACGTTCAAACCAGTCTGTCCACCCCAAGCGAGCATGATGCCGTCTGGGCGCTCCTTCTTGATGATTTCAGTCACAAAAAAAGGTGTCACCGGCAAGAAATAAACCTTGTCAGCAATACCTTCACTGGTCTGAATTGTAGCAACGTTTGGATTGATGAGGACTGAACTAATACCTTCCTCACGCAAAGCCTTGAGAGCTTGCGAACCGGAATAGTCAAATTCACCTGCCTGGCCGATCTTCAAAGCACCGGAACCCAGAACGAGGACTTTCTTAAGCTGTTTCTTCATATTTAATAACTATAAGTATATTCTAACTATAAGTAATAAATTCTATAAGTATCATCTGAAATGTCTTATGCTTAGTTTTGCAATTTGGGTACAAAAGGCAAATACACTATTTTGGGTTGCAAAGTTACGACATTTATTTGAATTTACCAAATTTTTCTTGTGCCAGTTCTTCGTTAAATAATATCAATTATTACTTTTTATTTTTTTATAATGTCTTATTTTTCGGATAATTTTGTTACTTTTGCGCTCGCTATGCAAAATTGTAGCTTAAGAAATTAACATAGAACAAGATTTAATATAATAATGAGAGTCGGTTTATTTGTCCCTTGTTATGTAGATGCCTTATACCCTGAAGCGGGTGTGGCTACATACAAGTTGCTCAAACACTACGGTGTGGATGTGGACTATCCAGAGAAACAGACTTGTTGCGGTCAACCGATGGCGAATGCTGGTTTCCAAAATAAGTCAGAGAAGGTCATCGAGGCTTTTGATGATCTTTTTAGAGACTACGATTATATTGTAGCTCCTTCTGCCTCGTGTGCAGCTTATGTAAAAGTGTATTATCCTAAGATTCTGGAGGGTAAGCATGAGTGTGTATCTTCCGGTAAGATAATGGATATAGTGGAATTCCTGCATGATGTGCTGAAAGTAGATCATGTGCCGGGCAAGTTCCCTCATGTCGTGAGTGTTCACAACAGTTGCCATGGCGTCAGGGAATTGGGGTTGTCATCACCTTCAGAGAGAAACGTCCAGCCGTTCAATAAGATTATTGATTTATTGAATATGGTGGATGGAATTACCATTCATGAACCGGAACGTAAGGATGAATGCTGTGGATTCGGTGGTATGTTTTCTATCGAAGAGCCCGCTGTTTCTACCCGTATGGGTGAGGACAAGATCAGACGCCACATGGCAACGGGAGCGGAATATGTTACCGGTCCGGATTCTTCCTGTCTGATGCACATGGCAGGCATTGCCAAGAAGGAGAAAATGCCTATTCAATTCATTCATGTTGTACAAATTTTAGCTGCAGGACTATGAGTACAGAACATTCCAAGAGAGCCGCTAAGTTTACGGCAGATGTAGAAAAGACCACCTGGCATGATGCTACCTTCTGGTCTGTAAGACAAAAGAGAGATAAGATGGCGCATGAACTTCCGGAATGGGAAGATCTTCGCGAACTGGCTTCTGAAATTAAGATGCATACGATTACCCATCTGGCAGATTATCTTGATGTTTTTTCCAAGAATCTGGAGAGTCGTGGTGTCAAGGTGCATTGGGCAAAGGATGCGCAGGAATTTAATGAGATTGTGCTCGGCATCCTGAATGATCATCATGTGAAGAAAATGGTGAAATCAAAGTCTATGCTTACCGAAGAGTGTGAGATGAATCCTTATCTGGAAAAGCATGGTATTGATGTAGTGGAAACCGACTTGGGTGAGCGTATTATCCAACTCTTAGGTCAGAAACCGAGCCATATCGTGATGCCTGCCATCCATCTCAAGCGTGAAGAAGTGGGCAAGATGTTTGAGGAGAAAGGAATCTCTAAGGAAATAGGAAATTATGACCCAACTTATCTCACCCGCTGTGCCCGCCATCATCTTCGCAACCAGTTTATGGAGGCTGGAGCAGGAATGACTGGATGTAATTTTGGAGTGGCTGAAACGGGTGATTGCGTGGTTTGTACCAATGAAGGTAATGCTGATATGACTACTTCCATGCCTAAGCTTCATATTGTGGCGATGGGTATTGAAAAGTTGGTTCCTGATTACAAGTCTTTGGCGGTATTCCAGCGTCTGCTTTGCCGTTGCGGTACAGGTCAGCCTACTACTGCTTTTACTTCTCATTTCCGTCAGGCTCGTCCGGGTGCAGAAATGCATGTGGTTCTGGTGGATAATGGCAGGAGTGATATTCTTGCAGATAAAGACCATTGGCAGACTTTGAAGTGTATGCGTTGCGGCGCCTGCATGAATACTTGTCCTGTCTATCGTCGTTCCGGTGGATACAGTTATACTTATTTTATTCCTGGTCCTGTGGGTGTGAATTTGGGTATGCTGAAGAATCCTCAGAAATATGCGGATAATGTTTCTGCCTGCACCTTGTGTCTGTCGTGTGATAATGTCTGTCCTTCCAAGGTGGGTCCGGGTTCCCAGATTTATGTCTGGCGTCAGAGCCTTGACAAATTGGGCAAGGCTAATCCTATCAAGAAGGCGATGTCCAGCGGTATGGAATATCTCTTCGACCGTCCTTCACTTTATACCACAGCCTTGAGATTTGCTCCACTTGCCAATCTGATTCCAGAATGTTGCACACATTTCAGTAATCTGAATGCTTGGGGCGTGGGCCATGCTATGCCTGAGTTTGCGAAGAAGTCGTTTCATCAATTATGGAAGGAGGGGAAAGTAAAATGAAAAAAGAAGATTTCCTGAATAAGTTGCGTAAGAATACGCATGTTCAATTCGATAAGCCTTCTGTAGAAATCAAAGGCATTCAGTATGAGGATACTTTGCAGCAGTTTGTTGCCATGAGCCAGTCTGTGGGTGCTCATGTGATGAGAGCCAGCAAGGATGACGATATGCTCAACGAGATTGTGAGAATGGCTTATCCTCAGGCGAAGGTGTTTGCCAGCAATCTGCCAGATATTCAGTTGGAAAAATTGCAGGCTTTTACTCCTGATGGGGGAACGGATGAAGTCGTTTTGCGCAATCCGGATACTGTGGCTGAGGCCAACGAACTGAATGGTACGGATGTCTGCGTAGTCCGTGGACAGTTGGGCGTAGCTGAAAATGGTTGTGTCTGGATTCCTCAGACCATGAAGGAGAAGGCTGAACTTTTCATTTCGGAATACCTGGTTATTATCCTTGATGAGAAGTCTGTGGTAAACAATATGCATGAGGCTTATGCCCGCATCGAGATGGATCCGAAATATAATTTCGGTATATTTATCAGTGGACCGAGCAAGACTGCTGATATTGAACAGGCTCTTGTTATGGGAGCGCAGGCTGCCAGAGGTGTGACAATCGTGCTTTGCTAAAAAGTAATAGGTATATAAAAAACAACTGTTAACTGTTGACTGTTTGCAGTTCATTTAGCAGAATCTATATATAAAGAAAATCCCGGAAACTCAGTCAAGATGTTTCCGGGATTTTCTTTATATTGTTCTTTCTAAAGTTTCTATTTTCAAGTATTAGAAGAATTTCTACAGTTCCCATTCGTAAGTATCATAAACGACGCCTCTTCCTCCAAATCCTTCTTTCTGGTGGATGAGATTCTCATTGAGATAAGTGCCTTGCTGCTCGGTTGATTTTCCAAAATCAAAATAGGTCGTATTCCATTGCTTTTGGTTGATCAACTCATCAAAGAGCAGGTCGAGTGCTCCCTCTTCTTTCCCTTGAGGTGATGCTGCGATGTATTGGGTATGCGTCACTTGCGGGGTGATGTAGATGAGGCTTCCTGCGAGAACGTTGTGGTTTTCTGCATCCTTTACCACATAGCCCTTGATGTTTTCTGGGAATCGTGTCATCAGAAGTTTCAATTCCTCATAGGTGTGAACCGGAGCAGTATGATATTTGTGCTGGAGATTCGTATTGAGAATGTTCCAGAACTCCCAGATATCATTCATGTTTGCTTCATGGATAGTCAAGTTGCAGCGGTTGGCCTTATGAATTCCTCTTCTTCTTTGTTCGGAAAAACGCAGTTTATGCATCAGGGGAATGGTGGTGGAGATTTCTCTTGCCAACAACCGGGCCTTACATGTTTGCATGATGGCATAGAGATCTTCCTCCGATGGAATATTGTGGTAAATCCAAGGTATTGCTTTGTATATGACTTTCTGAAATCCTCTTTCTTTCAGATAGATATTGATAGCATCAAATACCTGACAGGTGATGGCTGCCGTCATTTTGTTGCAGGTCAGCAGTCCGCCGTATGTGAGTCCCTGATGTGAAACAAGGGTTTTATCTTCAACTTCATTTGCTGGCAGCAAAGCACAGAGTTTTCCGTTATAGAAAATCATCAGGGAATGGTCATGAAATCTGTCCTGATGATAATCCATATAGTTTCTGTCAAAAAGAAACGTGCCTTGCCTGGATTTTGCCACGAAGTCATTCCAGTCTTGTTTCTCTTGGGGTGTATATCTTTTGATTTCTATCATTTTATTTTCTGATTTCTATCATTTTGGCTGAAGTTTTTATTTCCCGGCTTCTCTTTCTTGGATGTAATCGAAGAAGTCTTCATATTCATAGAGATAGTCTTCCGGCTCATACAGTCTGGAGGCTAAGACCAGACAGACGGCACCTGATGAGAAATCATCAATGGTTCGCCATATTTCCGTATCGAGCAGAAGTCCCTGATCAGGGCGGTTCAGGAAGTAGTCCTTTTTCTCATGTCCATCGTCCAGATGAACGGTAAAGGAACCGCTGGCGGCTATGATGATCTGCTTCAGCTTTTTGTGAGCATGTCCTCCGCGGCTTTCTCCTCCCGGCACGTCGTATATCCAGTAGAGGCGTTTGGGCACGAACGGCAGACCCGCATCCTTGTCGGTGCAGGAACAGTAACCTTCTTCCTCCTTTTTATTTAATTGTATGATTCTTCCTAATTCTTTCATGACTTAATATACTCGCATTTATAGAAAGAACGCATAATCGGCGAGTTTATTGTTTGCCGTTGATTCTTTGTAACTCTTCAGCTATCATTTTAGAATAAATATCAGCTCCTGTTTCATTGAGATGATTGGCATTGTGAAACCATTCTCTGTGCTTTGTGAAGCGTTTGTCGCAGAAATGATTCAGCAAAGGAATCTTCTGAGCTTTGCAGATCTTTTTCAGAGGTATGAACACCGAGTCGCTCTGGTATGAGAGTTGGGGAGAGGCGGCAAATATCAGTTGGATCTGCTGTTGCTGGCAGGTCGTGATGAGTTTCTGCAGGTATTCATATTTCAGTTTGTCATGCTTGTCTTGCGGCAGGTTTTCCGGTATGATGGCCTGGCAACCCTCGTAGGGCACAAATCCCTTTTTGTCTGTACGGTCTTCTGCTCTTGTATCTGCGAGAAGTTTCAGCAGGCGCGAGTTGAAAGGGTAGAACGGAAATAGCATTTTGAAGCGTTCCGTTGCATCCACGTCATGGAAGATAGAGCTGATATGATCACGCCAATAGTAAGGACGCAGATTGCCGAGATACGTTGTGTTGTCATCTTCCAGCAGGTCGTAGTCTGGTTCCACGTCGTAGATAATGGATTTCACCTTGTTCCTTTCTTCTACCAGTTGCAGCCTGCCATAATTGAAAATGATTCCCATGCGGTCTTCTCCTATATTATAATAAGGTGTAAGATATTGGGGATTATAATGGTGAAGGGCGCGCGATGAACCCATGATCAGATGATCTGCTTTCAACTGGTCATGGATGTATTTCAGTCTTCCACTTTCCCCTTTGGCATGTGATTCCAGAAAGTAAAAGCCTGTGCTGAGGGCTACATAGATGAGTGCCATCAACAGAACGAATACCGATATTTTACCAAAAAACTTTCTCATGACTTTAAAATCTGGCATAAATGAATTGACCCGCATCGAAAACTCCGAAGAGTAGGATGCTTGTAAAGATGAATAGATAGGTGCCCCATCTCACCCATGTCTTTGAATGATAGAACGGATTGCAGGAAGGACGGATTTCGTCTATCAGATCCTTGATGAATACGATGGCGATAAAGACATAGATAAACTTCTCGCAGATTCCGAAATGCATGTCCTGACTGGTAAATATCTTTTCTATCACGATCCACGCATCTTCTATCGTATTCATGCGGAAGAAAATCCACAGGAATGTGATGAGGAAAAACGTAAGGACGATTCTTGCCAACCGGATGCTTCTGTTTTTCATGGAGAAATATCTCGGCTTGAGGGCGGAGGATTCTATGTCGGTGGAAGAGAGTTTGGATTCTTTCTTTTTTTGTAAACCGAGCATTTTTTCGATGACCTGGAACAGTCCGTGCAGCAGTCCCCATACGATAAAGGTCCAGTTGGCTCCATGCCAGATTCCGCTTACAGCGAATGTAATGAGGATATTGGCATAGTTCCGTTTTTTCGAGCAACGGCTTCCTCCCAGTGGAATGTAGATGTAGTCTCTGAGCCAATGTGCCAAGGTAATGTGCCATCTGTGCCAGAAGTCTGTGATTCCGATGGAGAAGTAGGGATTGTGGAAATTCTGTTTGAGATTGTAGCCCAATGTGGCTGCTGCGCCTATGGCCATGAGCGAATAGCCGGCGAAGTCTGTATAGAGTTGGATGGAATAGAGAATGGCTGCCATCAGGAGTGATGAACCGCTTTCCTGGAGAAAACCATCAAAGACCGGGTCGATATAGAGCTGCAATCTGTCAGCAATCACTACCTTGAGAAACATTCCCCAAAGTATCATTTTCAATCCTTTTTCTGCCAGTGGCCGGTTGAAACCCTGTACCGTGTTCAACTGGGGCATCAGTTGGTCGTATCTGTTGATCGGACCGGCTATCATGGAAGGGAAGAAAGCCATGTAAGTGAGATAGTTCGACAGATTTTGCTCGGCTGGATATTTCTTGCGGTAAACATCGAATACATAGCTCAGAGCCTGGAAGGTGAAGAAGGAAATGCCTAATGGGGCAATGATGGAGAAATGGTTTTCATCCGAGATGAAGCCGAAACTATCCGTGAAGGAACTAAGATTTTCCGAGATGAAGTGCCCGTATTTGAAAACGACAAGCGGAAGAATGGTTGCAATGACTCCTGCACAGATTGTTCCTTTTCCGCAGATGGTTTCTTTCCCGCAGTTCTTCTTGTCCGTGTCTTTTCTCAGTTTTTTCTCTAAATCTTTCTCCTGGTCTTTCTCCAGATACTTGTTCTGATTCCTTTCCAGATATTTGGCAAAGAAGTAGGAGATGAGGCTCACGGCGATAAGAGTGAGGGTCATCCATTTGTTGTAATAGATGTAAATGCCGTATGAGACTATCAGGAAAAAATATTTTCGATAGGGAACAGTAAGATTGTTCCCTACCATGAAAATGATAGGGAACAACCAAATGAATAAAAATGAATTATATACCATCTAATGTTTGTAGGGTTAGATGTGTCTTATTCTTTTAAGAATTATTTCTTCATATAAGGATCGGTGCCTAAAACGGTCTTTGCCAGGCGCTTAGCCTTGTCGCGAAGCTGATTGAGGTCAGCATCCTTTTCTCCGTAGCAGAGAACGACGCCCATACGGCGGCCTACGTGAGCCTCTGGTTTTCCGAAAATGCGGATACGGGTATGATCTTCCTTCAGCGCATCCATGAAATTGTAGTTGAGCGGCTCGGTGCTTTCTTCTGGTGAGAGAATAACGGCAGAGCATCCGGCGTGCTCCAGGTGAATGCCTGCTATTGGCAAGCCCATCACAGCACGGAAATGGAGTTCAAACTCGCTCAGGTTGGTGGTGTGACCGAGAGTTACCATACCAGTATCGTGTGGGCGTGGACTCAACTCAGAGAAAATCACTTCGCCCTGCTTGCTCAGGAAGAATTCTACGCCCCAGAGACCAGCACCGGTCAAAGCCTTGGTGACTTCGGCTGCAATATGCTGTGCTTTCTTCAATGCTTCCTCTGGCAACTGGAAAGGTTGCCAGCTCTCGCGGTAGTCGCCACCTTTCTGGATGTGTCCGATAGGAGGGCAGAAGAGGGTAGGACCATCCTTCTGGGTTACGGTGAGGAGTGTGAACTCAGAGTCGAAATCAATGAATTCCTCGATGATGACTTCCTTCACATCGCCACGACCTTCCTCCATAGCTTCCTTGTAAGCCTCCACGAGTTCGTCGTCATTGTGTACATAGCTCTGTCCATGACCGCTGGAACTCATCAATGGCTTCACTACACATGGAAAACCGATTTCGTCGGCTGCATTCTTGAATTCCTCGAATGTTTTAGCGTAGAAATACTTGGCTGTGCGCAGACCCAGTTCCTTGGCGGCCAGATCGCGGATGGCACGGCGGTTCATGGTGTAGTTCACGGCACGGGCAGAAGGTACAATCTGAATGCCCTCTTTCTCGAAGTCGAAGAGACGCTCTGTACGGATCGCTTCAATCTCAGGCACGATGATGTCTGGGTGATGTTTCTCAACCACTGCGGTCAATGCGTCGCCATCGAGCATTGAGAACACTTCTCGCTCGTCAGCAACCTGCATGGCAGGAGCATTGTCATACTTGTCGCAAGCGATGACATACTGTCCAGCACGCTTTGCGGCGATGGTAAATTCTTTGCCCAGTTCGCCTGAGCCCAAAAGCATAATCTTCTTCATTATATTGTGAGTTAAATTTCTTATGAATTGAATTTCTTATGAGTTTTCTTCTGAGTCTGAATTCTTATTCAGTTGAATTTCTTTCTGAGTCAGATTTCTTATAATTTGAACTTTTTTCTGATAAACTCTTCGATGAATTTCTCAGTCTCTTCCAGTCCCAGCAGGCTGCTGTTGATGCAGAGATCGTAACTCTCGCTGTGTCCCCATTTCTTGCCGGTATAGTAGCCATAGTAGGAAGCACGTTCTTCCTCATGGTTGGTGATGAATTTGCGGGCAGCGGCACGGTCGATGTTCTTGCGCTTGCAAACGGCCTTGATGCGGTCGTCGATATTGGCGGTGATGAAAATATTGATCACGTTCTTATAGTCGCGCAGCACATAGTCGGCTGTTCTTCCTACAAATACACAGTTGCCCTCATCGGCAGCCTTTCTGATGGCATCGCTCTGAAATTTATACAGACCTTCCTGTGAGAAATCATTGTGATAGAAGTTGCTGTCGCTCAGGAAAGGGAGATGGGTATGGAAGAGTGCTTTGAAAAATCCCTTCTGCTCATCGTTCTGCTCGAAGAATTTCTCTGAGAATCCACTCTCCTTGGCTGCCAGATTGAGAAGTTCACGGTCGTAGCACTTGCAACCGAAGGCTTCTGCCAGCTTCTCTGCGATAATATGGCCACCGCTTCCTATTTGGCGACCTACGTTTATGATGATTTTAGTCATAATTCTCTATTTTATAGTTGATGAATGTATGGTGATGCTTTGTCCTTCCGCCATTTCCTGCTGCAGAAGATTTTCTCTGTGCATTCTTTTCAGTTTCTTCATATACCATGACATGACGATGGCGGCAATCACGGCGGCAGAGAAATCAGAGATTGGCATACTGTACCAGACGCCTTCTATATCCCAGAACAATGGCAGCAGTCCCAAGAGTGGCAGGAGAATGAGCAACTGTCTTGACAGAGAGAGAAAGATGCTGATCTTTACTTTGCCGATGCACTGGAAGAAGTTGGTGATGACCATCTGGAATCCGATGACAGGGAAGCAGCACATCACGATGCGGATGGCCTTGATGCCTAATTCTATCAGCGCCTTGTCGGTAGTAAACATTCTGGCGCAGTAGTATGGCAGGAACATGGCTATCAGCCAACCGGTTACCATAATTCCCGTAGCAGCGATGATGCTGAGGATTAAAACCCTCATCAGTCGGTCTATTTTCTGAGCTCCGTAGTTGTAGCCAGCGATAGGCTGCATTCCCTGGTTGACGCCGAACACGAACATGATGAATACCATGGCAATACCATTGGCAATGCCGTAAGCACCCACAGAGAGATCGCCTCCGAAACGCACCAGCTGGTTGTTGATGAAGATGACGACGACGCAGGCGCAGACATTCATCAGGAAAGGCGAAATGCCGATGGCGAGGATGTTCTCTACCAGTTTCTTTCTCAGTCTGTAGATACCTTTCTTGAGGTGGAGCAGCTCGTTTTTGTTGCTGAAGAGCTTGAACTGCCAGCACAGTGCCATCAGCTGCGAAAGGATGG
>ENA-OPCZ01001714-OPCZ01001714.1-human-gut-metagenome-genome-assembly--contig:-NODE-1714-length-11195-cov-3.873339_pt1 | contig 11195 bp, 23 predicted proteins | sample MGYA00241566_ERZ501483 | MGnify/ENA primary metagenome ERZ501483 (study PRJEB25962, sample SAMEA1965191) | human gut metagenome | biome: human gut; feature: human-associated habitat; material: faeces... | reverse complement strand
AGTTTCGCCATCTCGTCATAAATCTTCTGTGCGCCGGAAGCGATACATCCGGTACCGGAACAGACGAGAACACGGCAGGTATAGCCATCAAGATTCTTCTTAACCTCAGCCTGTTTGTTTTTCAGATCTTCCATACTGGTTATACTCATACGCTCTCACCTCTCAATTCATTTAAAAGCTCAACAGCCTTCTCAGGAGTCATTTTCGGGTGAACTTCATCATTTACAGTCAGTGTCGGTGCCAGTCCACATGCACCCAGACAGGAAACAGTCTCAACTGTAAAAAGCATATCATCCGTTGTATGTTTCTTATGGGTCAGTCCAAGCTCTTTCAGCATGGCTTCCTTAACAGGCATGGACTTACGTACATGACAGGCAGTACCATCACATACCTTAATAATGTACTTGCCTTTCGGTTCAAAGGAAAAGTTCTCATAGAAAGTGGCTACGCTGTACGCCTTCGCTTCTTTTACACCAATCTGTTCCGCAACATAAGTAAGAAGCTCTCCCGGGAGATAACGATACTCAGCCTGGATATCCTGCATGATCGGAATCAGTGATGCAGCTTTCCGACCGTAGTGCTCGATGATCTCATCCGCTTTTCTGTAATAAGACTGGTCTAACATTCGGTTCCCTCCTTAAAATTAGTTTTTTACCTCTCCGCATTTTTTGTTTTAGTCACTTTTTACATATGTGCTGTCTGTATTATACATTATACGTGCATTTTTCACAACACCATATTTGCGTTTTTCTGAATTTATTTGATATTTTTTACATATAATTCATTTTTACATTGAATTACATGTGAAAAATGTGCAATTTCTTTAACAAGTGTGTTAAATAAAAAACATGACATTTTCTTCCTTTTTTGATATATTTTTATCGTTAAAAGAGCGCGGAAATAAATTTATAGGAGATAACAAAAGAATATGAGAACTCTTGATACCCCAGTAAAACAGATTCGCCGAAAGATCTTCACCGAAGTGGCAAAACTTGGTTTTGAATCTACCGATGATACTCTGATCCATGATATTGAATCTATCCCGTATAATATCGTACAGGAACGGGCCCAGTACCGTGAGAGTATCTACCGTGAACGTGCAGTTGCCAGTGAGCGTGTAAGATTGGCCATGGGTCTTTCTCTTCGTCCAGAGAATAAAGCAGTTCATCTGACTGATGGAGTGGAAGCTTCCAATATTGATGAGAAATATTATGAACCGCCGCTTATGCAGGTTATCCCATCTGCCTGTTCTGCCTGTCCTCCTAATATGTATGAGGTAAGCAATATGTGCAGAGGATGTGTGGCTCATCCATGTATGCAGGCTTGTCCAAAGGGTGCAATCTCTATGGTAAACGGCAAATCTCATATTGATCAGACAAAATGTGTGAAATGCGGAAAATGCAAATCTGTCTGTCCATATGATGCTATTTCTCATAAAGAACGTCCGTGTGAACGAGCTTGTGGTGTAAAGGCAATTGGAAGTGATGAACTTGGCCGTGCACAGATTGATAATAAGAAATGTGTTTCCTGCGGTATGTGCATGGTAAGCTGTCCGTTTGGAGCTATTTCTGACAAGTCCCAGATTTTCCAGCTGGCTCATGCACTTCGTGAAGGAACTGAGATCATTGCAGAGATCGCACCTGCCTATATCAGCCAGTTTGGGGATGCGGTAACTCCGGGCAAATTCCATGCAGCACTGTCAGCACTTGGATTTACCAAAGTATATGAGGTTGCACTTGGTGCTGATATCGGTGCCATCAGCGAAGCTCATCATTATGCAAAGGAAGTTGCTACAGGTAATCTTCCATTTCTTCTCACTTCCTGCTGTCCTTCCTGGTCCATGCTTGCAAAGAAGCAGTTTCCGACCATGATCGATAATATCTCCCAGGAGCTGACTCCTATGGTCGCTACTGCACGTACGATTAAGAAAGAACATCCGAATGCAAAAGTAGTATTCATTGGACCATGTGCGGCCAAGAAGCTGGAAGCAATGCGCAGAAGCGTAAGAAGTGATGTTGATTTTGTAGTGACATTTGAGGAATTACAGGGAATGTTCGATGCGAAGGAAATTGATCTTTCCGAATATGAAGCAGAGTCATCTTTCCATAATGCAACAGGTGTAGGACGTGGATATGCAGTTGCAGGCGGTGTTGCATCTGCGATTGAAAAATGTGTGAATGAATACTATCCGGGTGTGGAAGTAAAGATCGAACATGCAGAAGGTCTTGCAGATTGTAAGAAGATCCTTTCTATGGCGAAGATCGGAAGAATGAACGGATGTCTGATCGAAGGAATGGGATGTCCGGGCGGATGTGTAGCCGGAGCAGGAACGAATATTCCGGTACCGAAAGCACAGAAGAAAGTACAGGAATTTGTGAAAGCATCCAGCAAACAGCTTCCACCAAAGGAACTCGGTGAGATTGAGTTAAAATAAGAGGGTTCCGAATGAGAAAACAAGAATCCGGAATGTCGTTCATGACGATATTTTATGCGCGTTTTATGCATATTTAAGTTTAAAAGAGACCGTAGGGTTTTAAAATAAATGCGAAAAGAGGTTGAAAAACCTTTTGCCGCATTTATTTTTTTACAAAAAAATAGAAAAATTCCGATAATGCGGCGGGGTATAGCAACCCTTCCGCATTATTTTTTTACGCATAAAGAAGGAGAGGTGAGAGCATGAGCAAAAAGCCGTACACAAGTTTAACTTTTGAAAAACGCCAAATTATAGAAAATATGGCAAAAAAGAAGCAGACGCCGCAGCGGATTGCAGAAGCGACCGGGGTTCATGTGGCGACTATTTACAGGGAAATGAAACGCGGTCAGACAAAAGACGGATACAGTGCAATCAAAGCACAATGTGAAGTTTTGAGATAATACGGGTCAACAGATCGGCCATTTTATAAAGGTTATATTTTCGGAGCAGGTCAACAGGTTTTCGGTTCAGTTTTTAAGGTGAAAACAGAACAGCGGTGGAGAACACGAACGCTTAAAAAAGTTCCATGAAGGATAACAGGTTTTTTACTTTTAAGGCGAAAGTAAATAAGGTTTGGAAGTTCCCGACAAAAAAACAGCCGTCGGATCGCGTGAAAGCCGATTAACAAGAACACGCCCGAAAATATCACCCTTATAAAATGGCCGATTATAGCAAAAATGAAAGGAGCGTGAACCGGTGGACAAAGAAACAGACGCACTTCTGAAAATTGCAAGAGAAAGAGAAAACAAAAAAGATCTTCTGGCTTACCAGAAGTTAAAAGAGATTAGTACCGGAAGAACCTATTCGGAAGTACAGGACATTATAGACAGAATGGGAAAGCAGCTTTCACGGTGGGTAGGTGCTACACCGTGTCAGCCGAACGAATACGCGTTAGACTGGCACGGCCACAAAGTAATGTCGCCTATTGAAGAGACAACAGGCGACAGAGAGTAGAAAGGAGCGCGGACCATTGCGAACATTTAAAGAAACTTCAAAGATCGTCGAGGAAGTGGCAAACATAGCGCTGCAGGCAGCAGAAGAAAAAGGGCTGACTTTCCGCGAAGTTCTTTACCTTCCGGAAATGATAGACGCAAGAATAAAAAAGGAGATTGAAAAAAGGGAAGAACCATTCAGAAGAACCCCGCAGCAGTGAGCCACGGAAGCGGGCAGCAGGGGAAGAAAGGAGCATTTACAACGAAGATTATTATTTTTAGAAGCCTTCGCAAGTATTCGGAAGACGACTTCAACACGTTCGCGGCAGCGCTGCACGACGTACCGGGAGCGAAGGCCAACAAAAGAACCTTGACAATAGAAGCGAACGGCCACCGGGTAGAGTTCCGGAACGGTTCGCCCTACGATCCGAAGAACGCCGGACTTCGCGCAGACATAGCGATCCCACATTATGACTACATAACGGCCGGATCAGAATATGGAAAGGAACCGCGGTTCCGAAATTGTTCATTCACCCGCGTTCTGGAAATTATGAAAGGGACGGTGAAGCCATGAATAAAACGAACGCTTATTTTATACCGGCCAGACAGAACGGAAAAACGGAAAGAGAAAGAAAAGTTATTTTCGAGATTACCGGCGACGGTCTGACCGCGGAAGAAGTCGGCAGGATCCGACAGGTAATAAGACACCTTAATTATAAAAGAGGACGACGCAAGGCGCCGCGCCTGTTTTATAGATACAATTTCAACCAAAGAAAGGAGATCTAACAAAATGAGTTTAGTTGACGTGTTCGGAAAAGAGGACAGAACCGAAGTGAAGTTTTCAGAGTTCTTCGCACTGGCAAAGCAGGCGGCACAGTATGAAACACTTATGAACGCCGTAAATTGCGACGTTCCACACCGGTTTATCAGGGAAACAATGACCGGAAAGAAAGAGACGGCACCGAAGGAGCCGGGAACGGTTGTAACCGTTACTTTCGACACAGAAGAATTTGAAAAGGGACTGCAGGGAGTAATAGAGCAGATCGAAGCAAAGTTCGGACCGGCAGAGGACGAAGCAGAACAGGAGCAGGAAGCCACAGAACAGGAGCAGGAAGCCGCGGAACAGGAACAGGAAAACGCGGAAAAGGAACCGCCAGAAGTAACCGCGGAAAGTATTCTGGAAGCGACAGAGGAAGCCACCTACAGAGGGTAGAAAGGAGAACGAAACATGGTAGCGGTAGGAATTATTTGTTTTATCGCGGGAGCAGTCGCCGCCACGGTTGGCCTTGTGGCCTTCGGCGTACACCTTGCGAACCAGAATAAACAGTGAAAGCGCTTATGAAATATCCGGGTAGCAAGTGGGGATCCGCGGACTGGATAATTTCACACTTTCCAGAACATCACAGTTATTTAGAACCGTTCTTCGGTTCCGGCGGCGTTTTCTTCAATAAACCACGATCAGACATTGAGACAATAAACGATCTTGACGGCGAAGTGGTAAACCTTTTCAGGCAGATCCGGAACGATCCGGAACGTCTGGCCCGCGAAATATACTTCACACCGTATTCACGGGAAGCCTACGAAATGGCATACCAGAAAGAACCGGAAAACGACCTTGAAAAAGCAGTTCTGTTTTACACACGCCTAAACATGGGCCACGGGTTCAGGACACAGGGCGAGAAAGTAGGGTGGAAACTGGACGTTCAGGGAAGGGAAAAGGCCTACGCGGCCGCGGACTGGTGCAAGATACCGGAAAAGGTAATGGAAGCAGCGGAACGCCTGCGGGGCGTACAAATAGAGAACCGCCCGGCGGTAGAAGTGATCCGGAAGTTCAATTTTGAAAATGTTCTGATCTATTGCGATCCACCTTACGTTCTTTCTACCAGATGCCGGAAACAGTATCGGCACGAAATGACGGACGAAGATCACGAAGCATTACTGGAAGCATTGCTGCAGCATAAAGGACCGGCGATTATCAGCGGTTATTCTTCGCCACTATACGAAGAACGCCTGAAAGACTGGTACCGGGAAGAACGGATAAATTACGCACAGAACGCGCAGCAGCGCCGGGAAGTTATATGGTGCAACCAGAAGACAGAGAAGACGGCGCAGCAGTTGACGTTATTTTGAAAGGAAAACGGCAAATGAAAAGAAAATATGGCGTTGTAGATTACCTGCGGAAGCATTACCCACCACCGGAAGGATCCGGAGAAGTGGAAGTGGAGTTCTTAGAAGGCTACGACAGTATAGAAGGACCGGACGGATCAATAGGCTTCGGCGTATTTGTTCCGCCAGAAGAAAAGATCTATATTGCCGACGACTTACCGGGCGGCGAAGAAAGCATGATCGAAACCGTGGCCCACGAATGGAAACACTGGCTTCAATATTGCAACGACGAAGCATACGACGAAGAGGAAGCGGAAGACTTCGCCCGGCAGATTGTAGAAGAATTTTTATAAGAAAAGGAGATCAAACCATGAGCAACAACAATTACGACGCATTTAGAACCTTTATCGAAGGACGTTTCGGCTTCGGGGGGGGCAGAGCATGAAGAAAGAAGGACAGAAGGCGCCTTCTATTGACGAACTGAAAGAAGCGGGATCCGAAGAAGAGTTCAAAGCCCGCCTGAAAGAAGGACAGGCGTTCAAATTAAAAGAAAAGGCCGGGTTCCATGTAATAAGCATTGACGAGAACCGGCCGCCACTGGTGCAGGTGGTAGGGGATAGCGATCTGATCGCGCAAATGTTGGCGTTTGCAATTTCAGAGATTATCGAAAGCAGCGTGAAAAATGGAGTTCCGCGCGAACAGGCCGAAGGAATGTTCCGGATCGCTTTAGAACTTGGAATAGCAATTTCGAGAAATTAGCAGGAAGGGAGAACACAGCATGAAAGGAAAAATGAACTTGCCTTTGAAAGAGTTTTTAAGCTTAGTAGGACCGGCGCAGGTTTTACACATTATCGAAGAAGGCGAAACAGAACCGGCCTTCAAAGATAGATCCGTAAAAATAAGAGATCACGAAGAATTACTGGATCGCGAAGTGAAATTCATTCAGCCGGCAGCAGATACAGAGAACGCCGGAAAGTATATCTTCAAGATCTGGATCTATCCGGTGGCCGCATGATTACGGTAAAAGATTTTCTGGAAAAGATAACGAACCCGGACCGGATCAAGATCGTAAAGGGCGAAGAAGTCCTTTTCGCAGGTTACAAGGGCGCCTTAGTTCATGAAGGCGCCGCGGAACTTTCACCGGACATTCTGGAAGCGGAAATGGTATCTTTCAGAATAGATCCGGAGATCCGGGCGAAGGACTGGAAGGCGCGCGGCCTTATGGCCCCGATCGAACCGGAACAGGCGCCGGACTATAAGTTTTCAGATCTGGAAATGAAACTGTATTACAAAATTTGTATATAGAGGAAAAAAGCATGGGGAAAATGCTTGAAACAAAATTTGATTGCGAAGAAAGTTGTTTATCATGCGGAAGCACAGAAACGCGAACTGTAAAAGTCACAATCAAGAGAAAGAAGAGAGAAGACAATATTATTTCGTTTCACCTATGCAAAAGGTGCCTAAACGAAATAGCGCGGGAATTTTACCCGTTTAGTTAGAAGTAACAATGAAGGGAGATCTAACCATGGCACAATTAAGCAAAGCCCTATTCAGTAGCACAAAGGAAGACTGGGCGACACCACAGGACTTTTTCGACAAACTGGACGAAGAATTTCACTTCGATCTGGATCCTTGCGCAGACGCAGAAAACGCGAAGTGTAAGGAATATTTCACAAAAGAGGAAAACGGACTTTTGAAGGATTGGGGGGGGCGTCGCGTCTTCTGCAACCCGCCATATGGCCGAACATCAACGGGCGAATGGATCCGGAAGTGCTACGAAGAAGCGAAGAAGCCCGGAACGGTTGTCGTTGCACTTATTCCGGCGCGCACTGATACAAGGTTTTTTCACGATTACATATACCACAAAGCGGAAATTCGCTTCGTTAAAGGCCGCCTAAAATTCGGCGGCTGCAAGGACGCGGCGCCGTTCCCGTCTATGGTGGTTATTTTCGGAAAGGAAAGAGAACATGAAGAGACAGAACACGCCGGCAGCAGAGGAACCGGCAAAAAAGAAGCGTAGACGCAGGGCCACAGATCCAAAAACAGGCCTTACTGTATTCGAGCCGAACACGGTTTATTTTAACGATTATCTGGAAACATACATAGGCGCAAAATGGCAGGCAATAAAAAACAGCCTTTACGACGCAGGTTATCAGACCTTAGAAGTGAGCCGGTACCGTGACGGCCTTCTGGACGACTTCGACCGTATTTGTGCCGAAAATAACTATCACGGCATTATTTGAGAGAGAAAGGAGATCTAACCATGAGCGACGTTGTAAAACGCGACCTTTACGGACTAATCGACAAGGAACTGGAAGCAGCAAACCAGAAGTTCCCGCTTTTCAATTCCACACATGAAGCCTTCGCGGTAATTCTGGAAGAAGCAGAGGAAGCAAAGGAAGAAGCGGGAAACCTTGATATTTTAATGAATAACTTCTGGATCGGCGTGAAAGAAAACCACGATCCGGAAGCGTTACACGAAGAATTAACAAGCATTTATAAAACGGCCATTGATCTGGCCGTGGAAGCCATACAAACCGCAGCTATGACCCGGAAAGGCATTATTAGCAGTATAGACCTTCGGGCCGTGGATCAATGCTTATCAGAAGAGGAAAGGCGGGGCGAATTATGAACCAGAGAAAAGCGATCGAAGCAGCACTGGCAGAAATGGGGATCACGAATGAAGCACAGCTAAACGACGCGATCCGAAATATGAAGCCGCTTAACCTGTCTTTAATGGCAGACCGGCAGCAGGAAAGGAAGGCGAGTTAATGGACCTTAACGGAAATCAGGTAATAGCCGTAGATTTTGACGGGACACTTTGCAAGCAGGCGTGGCCGGAGATTGGAGAGGAAAACGAAATCTTGATCGAACACCTGAAAGAACAGCAGGCAGCAGGCGCCCGCCTGATCTTATGGACAAACAGAGAAGGCGACCTTCTGGAAGAAGCGGTGGAGTGGTGCAAGGCCCACGGCCTGACATTTGACACAGTGAACGCGAACCTTCCGGAACTGATCGACCTATACAAGAACGACTGCAGAAAGATAAACGCCGACATTTACATAGACGACAAGGCAGTAAACCCGGTTCCGTACAGACACGCGGCCGGAATGTTCGGTTTTAACCCATACGCAAACCCGATCGACAAGACAGAATTTGAGAAAAGGAGATCTAACCATGTTAAAGAAAATTAAAAGAATGATCCGGATCATGAGAAGAAACAGCAGAGCAAGAAGACAGAGAAAAGCAACAAGCGAAATTCTTCTGGCAGTTGCAAACCTGACAGGGTTCGAGACGCTGCAGGAGTTGGACTACCACGCGGGATATTATGCAGGAACAGCGGACCGGGCGGCCGCGCTTGGAGAAATCACGATCGAACAGAAGCGCCAGATCTTACGGGTTCTTCACTATATAAGCGCGGGGGAACGTGAAAGACTTGAAAATGAGTAACAAAAAACGGGCTTGAAAGGCGGGGGCCTTTTCAAGTCCGTTCATTGGAAATCTAACCTATAAACATTATAACAGAAAGGCGGGAAAAGTCAATGTTGAAGACACACGAAAAGAGCCGTTTTGAGGTTCTGAACGGGGAACACGTTAGAGATACAAAGAGAATTGTTGTTCAAATCGGGGAAGAAAAATTATATACAAATCCGGCAGGAATGGCGTGTTTTCTTTGCGAAACCGTGAATCCGGAAGATTACAACAGGACAACAGCGGAAGGCAGAGCAGCAGAAGCAGAGAAAAGCCTGCAGGAAGAAATAGAAGCCCATAAAATCGAAATGGAAGAAGCGGAAGCAAAGATCGAAGCACTGGAAGAATTACTGGAACAGGCGCGAGACGCGGGCGGCAATTATAGAAGGAAACTTGACGAAGCGGCACAGGAAAACGCCGAACTTCGCAAGGCTCTTATAGAGTGCCGCCGGATCTTCGGAGAATTACCGCCGGAAATAGAAAGATTACTGAATAACGAAGAAGGAGAAAAAGACAATGGTTACACTTGCACAATTTAGAGAAATTACAGAAGGACTTCCGGGAGATTTTGAGATCCGGATCGAAGCGTGTTTCACGCCAGAAGGAAACAAGACGGCGCCGTGTTTTGAAATGATGTATTCCAAAGGAACGAAGGAAGTTGTTCTTCTTCCGGAAGCGGTGCATATTAGCGACGGTGAAACAGGCCTGACAGTAAAGCACGAAGAAAAGCCACGAAAGGCAATAACAAAATAAAGAACAAATGTTCTATTAAATGAAAGCCCGGACGCAAAAATAGAAGCGGCCGGGCAATTCAGCAGCAGGAAGAAAACGGCAACAGTCGAACAGACTTTCTTCTTATATATAAAGTATTTTCCTTTACCGTCCTTGTAATGGGTATTAGTAAATCGACGAAGTATATATTTTTATATTTTAAGATCCGGACCCGTAGAGGGAAGGGAGAAGGGAAAGGCGGGGGAACATGAAAAGAAAGACATTCGATAATTACGACTATGAAGAAGCGTTCCCGGTGGAACTGGATCGCGACATACAGAAAAAAGCAAGAAAGAATTTTGAGAAGGAACACCCGCTGCAGGTTCCGGACTATGAAGAACAGTGGAAAGAGCAGCAGGAGAAACTAAAAGAATGGGAACTGGAACGGCTACTGAAAGAAGGGAAGGTGGAAAGCCTTTACAGAACCACCACCACGAAGGCGAAGAACCTTCAAAGCGGATCGGAATTACTGGAAGCGCAGATCTACCCGTCGTTTTGCCATAAAGCGGACGTTCCACACACGAAGAAGGGCAGAGAAAGCAAACCTTCACAAAAAAATCTGAATGACAAAAATTCAAGGCGCTATTTTATACGCCTTGCAAATATAAATTTCGGTGAAAACGATCTATGGTGTACGTTCACATGGGACAAAGAACACATTCCGGCAGACGAAGCAGCGGCCGATCGAGATATAGCAAACTTTATACGCAAGATAAATTACAGGCAGAAAAAGGCAGGCCGGGAGAATATCAAGTATTTAATTATTCCAGTGGTAGACGGAGCAGAACACCCACACGTCCACATTATCATGACGGGACAGGGGATAAACCGAGACGAATTAGAAGGATTGTGGACAAAAGGGGAAAGATCCAACACCCGCCGCATAAAGCCAGACAAAGACTTTCTTCTTTCGGGCGTTGCTACATACATGATGAACAACAGGAAGGGGAAGAGAAAATGGAGAGGTTCAAAGAACCTTGTAAAACCGAAAGAACCTACCAGAAGTTATTCAAAGTTCAAAAAAAGGACCGTTGAGCGCATGGCCCACGATTACGAAACATTAAAAGCCGAAATGGAAAAGGCCTATCCGGGTTATAAATTCCTTGACGCCGAAGTGAAATATAACGGAGTTACGGCGGCCTTTTACATATACGCCCGCATGGTGCGGAATTGAAACGAAGGGAGAAAAGAAAAATGAACCTTGCAAACATGAAACGTTCCGAGACAACGGAACAGATCGGCCTTATAAACTGGGCCAGAGCAAACGAAGAATATGTTCCGGAATTAAGACTTCTTCACCACATACCGAACGAAGGGATCCGGACAAATGGGCCGGTATTGAAAGCAGCAGGAATGAAAGCGGGCGTTCCGGATCTGTCTTTGCCGGTTCCGCGCCGTGGCTTTCATGGTCTGTATATCGAAATGAAATTCGGGAAAGGGAA
>ENA-OPCZ01001712-OPCZ01001712.1-human-gut-metagenome-genome-assembly--contig:-NODE-1712-length-11198-cov-8.310240_pt1 | contig 11198 bp, 6 predicted proteins | sample MGYA00241566_ERZ501483 | MGnify/ENA primary metagenome ERZ501483 (study PRJEB25962, sample SAMEA1965191) | human gut metagenome | biome: human gut; feature: human-associated habitat; material: faeces... | reverse complement strand
TGCCTGTGCGGTCACGGGGCAAAAAATCCTGCCGATTGGTCGTGCCAGCAAAGACGCACTGACGCAGACGGTCGGCAGGATGGGTCTCGTAGGGGATTTTATAGGTTTCCTTCTGTTTGCTGAGAAAGCTCTTGATCTCCTCGATGCTCTTGGCGTTGGCGGTGGCAATCATCTCCGACATTTCAATGATCCAGTGCCCCTGCAGCTTGCGATATACGTTGTCATCGTCCAACCGACGCAGATCATCCGAGAACCATTCGTCCTTGACCGCCAGCAGCCGGAAAAAGCTGGACTTCCCCGGTCTCGCCTGTCGGCTCGGTCGGTGCTTCAAAATGCTTGCAGCATTTTGAGGTCGCCACTGGCGACCCGCACCCTTGCCCGCCCACCAGACAGAGCATAGTTTCAAACTTGCATCCCGGTTGGAATACTCGCTTGATGGCTCCCAGCAAGAAGATCTTCATGGCTTCGCAAGTGTACTCGTCCTCCGCAGCACCGAGAAAATGGTGCAGAACGTGAGCTATCCGCCCCGTCCCATCCCATTTCAGGCCGTTCAGGTAGTCCAGGATGGGATGATAGCGGTTCTCGTTGGCAACGATGCGGATGGCGGATTCAATCTTCTTTTCACTGGAGATGCCGTATTTCTCCATTCGGCGCAGGATATACTTCATGTCGGTGTCGTTCAGCGTCTTGCCGGAGCGCAGCCAGCCCACAGGCTTTACGATGTCGATGCGCTCACTCAACAAGTTCAGCCGGATGGCATCGGCAAGCACATGGTCATTCTGCAAAATCGTGATGCAGTTTTGGATCGTCCGCTGGATCTCTCCATTGGAATGCTTGGTCAGCATCTCTTTCACATCTTCAACGGTTCGGGGAGTGCGTTCTTCGTTGACTTCTTTGCTCAATAAACATCACCTCGTGTTTCTGACTTTTCGGCGGTAGGCGGGACAGATGGATTCCGCTGCGCCTGTTCTGCCTGCAAGCGGTTCAGCAGTTGCAGAACGGAATCCCGTGCTTTCTCCTTGACCTGCTCCTTACCTTTCTGCCGGACTTCCGGCTTCAGCAGCTTCTCCTGCAAACGAGTGGCAGTGGTCTGCATGGTCTCGAGGAACTTGTCCAGCATGCTATCCAGATGTTTTGCGGTGTACTCCCGTGTGGCCTTGGGAGCTTTGCGCTCCGGGGACAATACCCACTTTTTCGTGTCCTCGATCATCCGCATATCTTCCTTCCGGGTCTCTGTGCGCACAACATCCGTCACGATATCCACCGCCTTGTCGTAGGCCGCAGCCGAAACATCTTCCAGCAGGGTTTCCATGTCCGAAACTTTCAGGGCCAGCTCGTCCAGCTTGCTCTGCTGGGCGGCAAGCTGCTCTTTCTGCTTGACAAGGATGAAGTCCTGCTTTTCCAGATATTTGCGGTTGCCGTACTCCGCTTCTTCCTCCAAATCCAACCCATGACGTTTTGCAACCTCAAACAGCATCTTCCGGCAGGCGGCATCAAAGGTGATCTTGCGGTTGTTGCGGCGGCTGAGGGGCTTGTCCGGGTCAGGCAGGTCGAAGCCCAGTGCTTCCAATGCCTTTTCTTGCTGGGGTGCCACCTCGCCGTACTTGTTCTCGCAGTCGAACACATGACGCTCATGGATGTGGGGTGTGCTTTCGTCCAGATGCAATGCCCAGTCCAGCAGGTGCACATGAGCACCAAACCGTTCATGAAATTCAGCAATGAACTCCGTTACCACCAGAACCAGATCTTCCACCGATGCGTGTTCGTCCAACGTTCCGAACTGGTAGATGGTTTCTTCCGGGCAGGTTTTCTTACCTGCAAGCAAGTCCTCTATGGTTCGATTGCGCTCGGTATGACGAATCTTTGCATTGCGAGCATTCTGGTTCTCCACAAAGTGAGAGTAGTGGATTTCATAGAACATCTTCTCCACATCGCTGAACGCAGCAGTCTGTCTATCCTTGTCGGATGCAGAACGGATGCCATGATAGCAGTCCCAGTAGATATTGCTTTTGGCTCGTTCCGGGTCAATGTGCTCACTGTTGGCAAGGTTGAAACTGCGGTCGTTGTGCTTGGGGTTGTAAGTGCCGTGGGTTCCGGCTCGTCCGTTGTGTCGTGTTAATTTCAGATAGACATCCCTCTTTTCCTGTATTTTTTGTGTACAGCCACTCGTGCGATCAAATCACAGAAGTGATACAATTCTTCTAAGCAACGGGTCTCGCATTTCAAGACCGTGTCTTGAAATCTTCTCTCGGAATCGAGAGGTAATCCTTTCGGAAAAGGATTTATGTGTTTGTTATACTGCAAAGAAAGTGGCCTACCGCTCCTTCCCTCAGTGGGAGATCATGGCGTTTGTCGCTTTCTGCTTAGAAGAGTTTGCTTCTGCTCTGCAAGAAAAGTATAACAGAGAAACTCATAGTCGAACAGGAACTATGAGTTCCTAATTTTCAGTGAAAGTAGGAAGAATCGTTCCCATTTCTTGTTGCATCGCTATTCTTTCTTTGCGGGAAATCATTAAGATGCTGCATCTCTGTAATTATCATAGCACCTGAAATTGCAAAAGTCGTGGGCTTCGTAGGCCTATTATTGGCCCCCTAAGTGAACCTGTTTTGATTACTTTTCCCCGATTTTGGTATAAAGTTTAGCGGAGGCTTCTTTCATTTCAACAGCTTGCCGGGAGAGTGCGCAGCAGCGGAGCTGCTGGATCTGCCGCCATTTTGCGCCAGATAATACCCAGTAGGATATGACGCACAGCATCATATCACTGGGCAAGGCGTTCCCCCTTGACTCCCTTCAAAGGGCTGCGGTCTCGCCTGTCGGCTCGGTCGGTGCTTCAAAAGGCCAGTGGCCTTTTGAGGTCGCCGCAGGCGACCCGCACCTCTGCACTCTTGCTCCGGGCAAACTGTCCTGAACGGACAGCTCGTCCGGCTTTTTCAGTTGGCCAAAATGACCAATTGATTCTATTACGGGTAAAATCAAGTGCCGGGTGGCGGCACCTGATTTTCAACAGACCTTGAGACGGTACGAAAAAAGATGTGCTCATTTTGAGTACTTGCAGCATCTGTAACACGTTTTCGATAGACTTTTTGTCGGCAGGAGTTGCTGCAATAGCGGGCATCTGCACGTTTGGGCGTGAATTTTTCACCGCAGCACTGGCAGACCAAATCCTGACGGCGCATTTGGCGGTATTCCCGCTGCCGCAGATTGTTGGCCTGATTGCCGCACCAGTAGCTGTGACAGTATTTCTTGGTGTAGATGGTGGTGTAGAACACCCGACCGCAGCCGCCGCAGATAAGTTTGTGGACGGCGTATCCTCCGGCGGTAAAGCCCGTTTCCTCATACGATTCTTTCAAATAATCCTGATTGTTCTGCTCCCATTCTTCGTTTGTCATATATATGGAGATGACCCTCCTTTCACTGGCGTTACAGAAAAACAATGTGGTCAATTTGACCACATTGTTTTCTGGTAACTGAGGAATCAACGTTTAGCCGTTCTCCCTGCATGGATTTCCTGCCCCCTTCCGGCGGCGTTTTCCGGCTCGCTTTTGCGAGGTCATCGCCGGGTATCCCATGCAGACGGTCATGCGGTTTTCAAGGTTCGGCGCTGGATTTGGCAATAAAAAAATCGCCACACAACAACCTGAACCTGACCATTCCTTCCGGGATGGCCTTGGTTCGGGTTCGTTATGTAGCGATAGAAAGTTAAAAACTTGCTCCGGCTCCTTCGGGAGCCGAGCTGGAACTCTAAGTAAATATGTTATATTAAATTGTTGGGATAGACTACCACAAAAATCGAGCCGTGTCAACAAAAAGTTTTGAAAATACGACACTTTCGGCAGCTTGTCAGAAAAAGCAAGGGGAACTTTGGTAAAAAGAGCGAACAGGACAACTCGTTCTGTTTGTAATGGAATGCCAACTCGGGACTTTTTTGAGCAGAAAAACAACCGTCCACTTCAAGTTGAGCTTGAAAACGGACGATCATTCTTGCAAAGTGATTTTCAAATTTGGGAGGCGTTTTGAAAGGCCTCATAGCGCTAGCAAGAGGTTATACAAAGACCATTTTTGCGTTGCCAAACACTTGTTGGGAAAGTCAAACCCTTGAACTGCATCCGGTTGATGCAGACTGTGCGATTGCATCGCTGATTCGTTCAAACTCATCGCAGCCCTATATTATCGCTCACACTCCCGATCAGGATGTCAAATGCAGAAGCGGCCATCTGCATCTACGCAAACAGCCGCTTCATGATTCATTTTGTACTGGTCACTGCAGTACCTTATTCATCAGCTCTTGATAGCTGTCCACATGGTCGTATGTCACAAGACCATCTGACAATTTTGCGAAAAGCTTCTTGGCGCAGTCGATCTTGGACTTCTCGATTGGGCGCAAGTTCAGGCTTTCCATCGTGCCTTTGGTTTCTGCTACAAAATAGATGTGTTTCACCTTGCCCTCATGGAACACGATTGCCCAGTCCGGGGAGTAGTGTCCAACCGGGGTCGGAATATAGAAGCCTTTCGGCAGTTTTGCATAGATAAAGACTTCCTCTGCACCGTCCAGATTTTCCGCAAACTTCCGTTCCACGCTCTTTTCCGCTGTGCCATCGGTGAAAACGTAATCCTGAATCGCCTTTTGTGCCTTGTAAGCCTTATCCATCGTCAGAGCGTGTTTCTCTGCCGTAAAGATGCTGCTGTCGTAGCTGCCCTCAATGGTATCATAGGTGATATGCTCCACGATCATGGTAGCTTTCTGCTCCTTGACCAGCCGGATCACCTTTGCGATAAATTCTTCTGGGTTGTTCTGGTACATCGCAAAGGTTGTCGGCTTGATGCCCTGCAAAATCCGTGCAACGGTATGCCGGGTCAGCGTTGTGCCCTCTGCAATTTTGCCGATCAGGTCATACGCAACCTGACCTGCGTAGTCATGTTCTAATTTTTTTGTTCTGCTCTTGGCATCGCTGAAGCTGCTGCCTTCTCGCACCATATCGGCACTCAGGACATCTTTCTGCCCGGCATAGGTAACGGTATATTGCAGGCGACTGACGTACAGTTCCCTGTCGATGTATTCGATTGCTTTCCGGATCAGTTCCTCAGAATCAAAATCCACCGTATAGGCGTATTTGTGGTTGATCGTCTGCCAGAGCTTCTGGAACTCTGCCTTTTCAAACCGGTCGTTCAGCGGATTTTCCAGCACTTTCGGCTTGTTGCCATCCTCAAACATAGACTTGAGCATACTGTCATCATAAATTGCCTGCACAAGCGTGTGCACGCCCTCTTCAATGGGCTTCAGCGTTTCCGGCACCGGTGCAAGTGTTCCGGTCTGCACATCGTCCCGGTAGTCCTGCGTGACGTTATCCTGCTCATCCACATAGTTATTGCGGACAAGATACTGATAAATTGCCCGTGCCTGACGGTCATCCACCTTGACAATTTTGCCATCCAACCTGATGGTCTTGCCGGTGAAATATGCAATGTCTGCCTTGCGGGGGCGATCATACAGCACTGCTTCGGTCTGCTTTTGCAGTCCGTCTACAAATCCTGCATAGCTCTCGCTGGCAATAACGGTCAGGACGTTGATATCCTGCACCTTATCTCCCAGCACTTCCGCATCCATGCGGTTTCCGTCCTTATTCACGCACAGACGCAGACCACGGCCTACTTCCTGCCGCTTCTGCGTAGTGCTGTCGCTGTGCTTCAGGGTGCAGATTTGGAACACATTCGGGTTATCCCAGCCTTCCCGCAGGGCAGAGTGGGAGAAGATGAACCGGGTCGGCTCTTCAAAGGACAGCAGACGTTCCTTATTTTTCAGGATCAGGTCATAGGCAGAAATGTCATCCGACATATCTGAGCCACGCTTGACCGAACTGTTGACGCTGTGACCTTTCTTGTCGATGCTGAAATAGCCCTTGTGGACATCATGCACATCGGTCGAATCCAGATAGGCTGTATAAGCAGGGTCGAACAGGGTGCGATGCTCATTCAGAACCGAAAGATACTCCTGCTCAAAAATCTTGCCGTACTCGCCCAGCAGCTCGTTTCCGTCTTCATCGTACTGGCGGTATTTTGCCACTTCGTCGATGAAGAACAGCGAAAGTGTCTTGATACCCAGTTTGAAAAGTTCCTGCTCTTTTTCAAAGTGCGAAAGGATCGTTTCATGGATCTGCACCCGGCGCATATCATTTTCGGAAACGTCACCGGTAACATCACCTTTGCGGATGGTATCGCCGTTCGTAAAAGTCACAACACCCGTGATCGGGTCGATTTCCGACACTACGAAGCCCTTGTACTGCTCCATTTCCCCGGATTTATAATAGAGATTATCGCCCACATCCAGCATATGGAACTCTCGCTTCGTACCGTTCTGGTGGCTGACTTCCAGCTCCACTTTTGCCTGCGGCGGATTTTTCGGGGAGATGATGATGCTTTCCAGATACAGATACTTGTCCGTACCACGAAGATTTTTGACCTCAAAGCCTTTGACTTCGATCTTTTTGACCAGCCGCTTGTTGTAAGCGTCCAGCGCATCCAAAACGTAGATCAGATTGTGCTGCTTGGCATGGGTAGCAGAGTAGTTCAGCGTGAAAAGCGGGGTGAATTTTTTCAGGGCTTTCTGGGTGGCGGAGTCCTCTTTGCCCATCTTCTGCGGCTCATCCAGAATCAGGATCGGACGGTTGGCTGCGATGACGTCAATCGGGCGGCGGGAACCGAACTCGTCCCGCTTGGTGTAGATAATACGCGCCGCAGCATCTCCCTTGCGGCCTTCCACGTTCTTGTCCTCGTTCATGGATGCCGCAAACGCCTGTGTGTTGATGATCATGACATTGATGCCGGAATTGCTGGAAAAGGAATCCAACTGATTCAGGTTGCTGCTGTTGTAGATAAAGAACCGTGCCTTTTTGCCGTAGCACTCCATAAAGTGATCGGCAGTGATCTCAAAGGACTTCTTTACGCCTTCACGGATGGCGATACTCGGCACAACAACGATAAATTTGCTCCAACCATACCGCTTGTTCAGTTCGAACATGGTCTTGATGTAAACATAGGTCTTGCCTGTGCCGGTTTCCATCTCAATATCCAGAGAACACCTGCCCAGCGGTGCCACCAGCTTGTCCGACTGATGGATGTTTGCTTCTGCCTGCAATGTGTGGATGTTCTGAAGCAACTCCTGATCGGTCAATTGGAGTGCTTCGTTCTTAAAGCCGGAATCGTTGATTAAATCCTGCAATTCCACCTGTGTTGCATCGTCCCCGTTGGAAACAAGGCTCAGCTGCTGCGGCTGTGCGGACAGACTTCCCATATCCCGCAGGTAAGACACACCTGCATTATAGGGCTGACCCTGAAAGACCCGTGCCACCGCATCCACAGCATCGGTCTGGTACTGCTGAATCTTGAAACTAAACTTCATCTTTGTGGTTTACCTCCCGCTCCAGCATCAGGAACCGGTCAAAATCGCTCTCATACAGGCGATCCTGAATGACACGATACTTTTCGTATTCGGTTTCTGCATGGAGTTTGGCCTGTTCTGCGCTGATTTTACCGGGGCCTGTCAGCAGTTCATTGCCGTTGAACTCCAGAAAACCATCCAGCCGCTTTGCCCAGTCCTCCATGCTCATGGGGATCTTGCGTTCGGCCTGCAACTCGGCATAATCCAGATAGAGCGACACGATGCGTTCCAGATAATTCATTTCCTCTTTGCTCAGGTAGTTTTTGGCTACTGTCACATCCGCTTTCAGGATTTTCCCATCCGGCGCATTTTCCCATGTGGTAAGCCCCATGTGCTCCTTGTTGGCATCGGCACGCTCCACGATCAGTTCTGCCGCCGTGTGGCGATGCACAGCATAGTGCATCTTATTCTGAACCGTCTGGAAGAACAGGCGGGTCGTCTTGGCGTCCTTGTCGTAATCAAACGCTGTTGCGTATAAATCCGTCACTTTCTGATAGAACTTGCGCTCCGACAGACGAATTTCCCGAATCTGCTGCAGCTGCCGCTCGAAGTATTCATCCGTGAACATATGGCCTTTTTTCAGCCGTTCCACATCCATCGTCCAGCCCTGAATGGTGTGGTCTTTGACGATCTGCCCCGCCCACTTGCGGAACTGCACCGCCCGCTGATTATTCACCTTAAAGCCGACTGCAATAATCATTTGAAGATTGTAATGATCCTGCTTGCGGCTGATCTGCCGGTCACCTTCGGTTTGAACTGTCAAGTATTTCTTGACAGTTGCCTCCGGAGCGAGTTCCCCATCCGCATAAATGCGTTTGATGTGCTGTGAGATCGTCTGTTTGGACACATCATATAAGGTTGCCATCATCTTTTGCGTCAGCCAGATGTTTTCATCCTCATAGCGCATTTCATAGCTGGTATCACTGTCTCCGGTAGAAGCCACGAAGGTCAAATATTCTGCCGCAGAGCTGTGAATTGCCTGTTCTTTATTCTTTTTTTCGGGCATTGTAGTCTGCCTTTCTTATCGTATTTTGATGCTCGACTGTTTAACGATATCCGGAGACATATTTTTAGATTTCAAGAGTTCCTGAAGTCCAATCTTGGTAAGTTCAGATGTAACAAACGGGCTGATCGTAATTTCTTCTATAACATCCGCAACGGGGAATTTTTTCAGTTCAAGCTGTGGGCGAATTGTATTTCCGACCAGCGTAAACTCTTTGGTGGCTTTTTCGCCCAAGTACTGATCTTCAAATGGAATGCCAAAGCGATATTCATGCTCAAAAGAAAAGTCCGGAGATTTAATGCTCAAGCAATATTGCAGGACATCATCATAAATCATTGGTTCGTTATGGTGTTCCAGCCAACTCTTTACAACTGCATCCATACTTTGCCCGGCATTATAGTTGACAGAGCCCTTTATTAAATTTGTAAAACCGTTTTTTAAATTATCACCACGGAGTGAATATAAAAACTCGTTCAATTTTTGACTATTAAATTTTATAGAGCAACCATCTTTGGCATACATCCGCCACATAGCAAGGTCGTCGTAGTTTTGCGACAGGGAAAGAATATAGTAATTCAAGTCGCACATATTCCATTGCAGATACGGCAGATCTTCGCCAATCCCTTTGAGCCGTTCAACTTTTCCTTGCTCAATGTTTTCGATTGCAGTCAAAAGCTTTTGCACAAACTCATTTTCAGCCATGGGTTGAAGGAGTGCTTTCAACCAGTGTGTCGCATAAGAAAGCTCCTGCGTATCATTCAAAAATCGATAGTCTGTCAAACGAATTGTTTCATTCTGCAAAATAGCGAAAAGTGACGCCAGTGATGTATAGTGATAAAGGTCAATGTCCTCGTATTGAATTTTTGCTGTCATCTCACAACACCTTCCTTACCGTTTCCGGGCTATACGTTTCAAAAATCTGGTCAAAGTTTGTTGCAACGCTGTCGTTTGCCATGGAGCTGTCACGGAACACGGCATAGTAGGGCTTCATCTGGGCAATGGCCTTGACAGTCTCCTCCGTCACATCATGGTCGAAGCAGGCCAGCAAGAAACCGTCTGCCACGTTGAACACCTTTTTGCCTGCGATCTCTTTTACCTCAATGGGGCTGGACAGCAGCACACCCAGATCCAGCATCACCTGGAACAGCAAGTCCTCCGGGGTACGGTCTTCCTTCACGTTGTCCACCAACGAGAACAGATCCTGCTGGCTGATTTCTTCCGGCGTGTAGTACACAGGCTTCATGTTGCTTTCGTCCAGACGCAGGCAGCGGAAACCGATGTCCAAATCAGCCGGAGCCGTCAAACCGGCATCCTCTTTGATTTTCTTGCCTGCACGACGAATACGCTCCTTGCCGATTTCGCAGATGTTCTTGTAGCCTGCCTTGTAGGCTTCGCTCTTTTCGTCCGTCTTTTCGGGCAACTGCACCATGATAAATTTACGGTGTCCGCCATCCTCAGCGTTTAACTGCATTACAGCGTGAGCAGTAGTGGCTGGTCCGGAAAAGAAATCAAGCACAATACTGTCATCGTTTGATGCCATTTGAACCAGCGATCGAATGAGTTTTGTCGGTTTTGGATTATCAAAAATTCCTTTGTGTCCAAAAAGTTGTTCAAGTTCAGAGCTTCCTTCTTGGTTACTTCCGAATCGTTCCGGTGTGAAAAAATTGATAGCGGCTTGTCCATCGCGTTTAGCATCGGAAAGATAAATTTTTATGCGAGGAAATCCATTTCCATTATCTGTCCAATAAACACGATTTTTAGATACAAGTGATTTGAAAGTTTCTTCATTTCCATACCATGTTTCTGTAAACGAAATACCTGTCGGTGTAGTTATAGTGTATCTTGTACCGCCTCTTCCAACTGCTGCTTTCCATGGATTCGTAGACCACGCTCCACAGGGGTCATTGTCTGGATTTTTATACTCTTTGCATCGTTCTTCTGAAAGAGGAATACCATGAAACGCCTTTTTTTCCGAAAGAAATTTACCATTTTTAGCAAAAACAATGATACTTTCTGAAACCTTTGCAATCATTTTTGACTTATCATTTGGCTGATTTGTCCGTCGTCTCCACGCTATACACGATTCAAAATTGTCCAAACCAAAAACTTCTTCAGACAGCTTCAAGAGATTGTCCATTTCATAATCATCGATACTGATGAAAATAACTCCATCCTCTGCCAGCAAATCTTTTGCCAGTTTCAGCCGAGGATAAATCATATTGAGCCAATCCGTATGAAAACGGCCATTGCTTTCGGTGTTTGTCACCATGCGGTTGCCTTCTTCGTCATACTGGCCGCTGTTTTCCATGTAATCCTCGGTGCGTTGTGCAAAGTCGTCCTCATAGACAAAATCATTGCCGGTGTTGTACGGCGGGTCAATGTAGATCATCTTGACCTTGCCCAGATAGGTTTCCTGCAAGAGCTTCAGCACTTCCAGATTATCGCCCTCGATATAAAGGTTCTCGCTGTCAAAGCCACCGGGCGTGCCATCTTTGCCAACACTGTCCGTCACAACCGGACGCAGTGTTGCCGTGATGGGCGCATTGGCCGCCAGCATGGCTTTTTTCTTGTCCGGCCAGGTAAACTGATAGCGTTCCTCTCGACCTTCCACGATGGAATCCGAAAGTTCCTGCCGCAGAACGTCAAAATCAATGGCGTGTTCCACCTTGCCGTCACGTTTTACCTCGGTAATGGCGTTGGGGAATAGCTTGCCAATCAATTCTATGTTGCGCTGTACGCCGTCAAGGCTGTGCATTTTTA
>ENA-OPCZ01001703-OPCZ01001703.1-human-gut-metagenome-genome-assembly--contig:-NODE-1703-length-11230-cov-4.902640_pt1 | contig 11230 bp, 7 predicted proteins | sample MGYA00241566_ERZ501483 | MGnify/ENA primary metagenome ERZ501483 (study PRJEB25962, sample SAMEA1965191) | human gut metagenome | biome: human gut; feature: human-associated habitat; material: faeces... | reverse complement strand
TTGAAGCGCTGATCCATGGTGGGCACGCCGGTCAGATCCACATACTGGGTGGCCACCTGACCGTTGCGCAGCATGGTGTCCAGCACCTCCTGCGGCGCTACAAAGCGGCCCTCGCCGTGGCTGATGGCGACGGTGTGCATCTCGCCCACCTCACACTTGCTGAGCCACGGACTGCCGGTGGAAGCCACACGGGTGTGCACCAGCATACTCTGGTGACGCCCGATGGTGTTGAAGGTCAGGGTGGGGTCGCAGGCGGTGATGGGGCGGATATCGCCGTAGGGCACCAGACCCAGCTTGATCAGAGCCTGGAAGCCGTTGCAGATGCCCAGCATCAGGCCGTCGCGCTGCTGCAGCAGACGGCGCACAGCCTCGGTGACCGCAGGGTTGCGGAAGAAGGAAGCGATGAACTTGGCGCTGCCGTCCGGCTCGTCGCCGCCGGAGAAGCCGCCGGGCAGCATCACGATCTGGCTCTCGCCAATGGCCTTGACCAGTGCCTCGCAGCTGGCGGTAACGTCCGCCGGGGTCAGGTTGCGGATGACCAGGATCTCAGGGTCGGCACCGGCGCGGGCAAAGGCCTTGGCGGTGTCGTACTCGCAGTTGGTACCGGGGAACACGGGGATGATCACCTTGGGCTTTGCCACACCGATCTTGGGGGCAGCAGGGGCGTTCAGCTTGCCATTGATCTTTTCCACAGTGGGGCCTGCCTTGCGGTAGGGGTACACAGGCTCCAGCTTGCTCTCCCAGATCTCCTGCAGCTCTGCCATATCCAGCGTCTCGCCGCAGCTTTCAAAGGTATACTCCCTGGTGGTCTCGCCCAGCAGCTCACCTGCGGGGGAATCAGAGACCATTTCCAGCACGATGGAGCCGTACATGGGCTCGAACATCCGGTGGGTGGGCATATCAGCGCGCATCTTGAAGCCGATGCGGTTGCCCAGGCCCATCTTGAACAGGGCCTCAGCAATGCCGCCGTAGCCCACGGCGCAGGCAGATGCCACCATGCCCTCTTCGATCATCTGCTCCACGATCTTGTAGTTTGCCTTCAGGGAGAAGAAGTTGGGGCAGCCGGTCTCGGGGTCCAGAATGGGCCGGATGAGGACAACAGTGCTCTCGGGCTTCTTGAACTCGGTGGAAACCACCTTGCTGGCCTTGCCGATGGCAGTGGCAAAGGAGACCAGCGTGGGGGGCACATCCAGCTGTTCAAAGGAGCCGGACATGCTGTCCTTGCCGCCGATGGAGGCAATGCCCAGACCCATCTGGGCATCCAGAGCACCCAGCAGGGCGGCCAGCGGCTTGCCCCAGCGCTCGGGCTTGGTGCCCAGGCGCTCAAAGTACTCCTGGAAAGTCAGGTAGGCATCCTCATAGCGGAAGCCGGAGGCCACCAGTTTGGTGACACTGTCCACCACGGCCATCCGTGCGCCGATATACTGGTTGGCGCTCATCAGGTAGGGGTTGTAGCCCCAGGCCATGCCGGAGCAGGTGTTGGTCTCACCATCCACGGGCAGCTTTGCCACCATGGCGTTCTGGGGGGTCAGCTGGTAAGCACCGCCAAAGGGCATCAGGACGGTGGCGGCACCAATGGTGCTGTCGAACCGCTCAGAAAGGCCCTTCTTGCTGCAGATGTTCAGGTCGCCCACCATGTTCTTCATCTTCTGGCTGAAGGTGATGCCGGCCCACTGGGGCTGCCAGACGGTACCCTGCTCCACATGGACGTTCTGGTGCTTCTCCGCACCGTTGGAGTTCAGGAACTCACGGCTGATGTTGACGATGGACACGCCGTTCCACACCATGTTCAGGCGCTTTTCCTCGGTGACCTTTGCCACGGGGGTCGCCTCAAGGTTTTCCTCGGTGGCAATGGCGATGAACTTGTCCACATCCTCGGGGGCAAGGGCCACAGCCATGCGCTCCTGGCTCTCGCTGATGGCCAGCTCGGTGCCGTCCAGGCCGTCATACTTCTTGGTGACCTTGTTCAGGTCGATATACAGGCCATCGGCCAGCTCGCCGATGGCAACGGAAACGCCGCCCGCACCAAAGTCGTTGCAGCGCTTGATCATCTTGCAGGCATCCTCACGGCGGAACAGGCGCTGGAGCTTGCGCTCGATGGGCGCATTGCCCTTCTGCACCTCGGCACCGCAGTGGTCCAGGCTGCCCAGATTGTGGGCCTTGGAGGAGCCGGTGGCACCGCCGATGCCGTCGCGGCCGGTGCGGCCGCCCAGCAGGACGATGACATCCCCGGGGGCGGGGCACTCGCGGCGGACGTGGGAGGCAGGGGTCGCACCCACCACAGCGCCGATCTCCATTCTCTTTGCCACATAGCCGGGGTGGTAGATCTCATCCACCTGGCCGGTGGCAAGGCCGATCTGGTTGCCGTAGGAGGAGTAACCGGCGGCGGCAGTGGTCACCAGCTTGCGCTGGGGCAGCTTACCGGGCAGGGTCTCGCTGACAGGCTTGAGCGGGTCGCCTGCGCCGGTGACGCGCATGGCCTGATAGACGTAGCTGCGGCCGGACAGCGGGTCGCGGATGGCACCGCCGATGCAGGTGGCCGCACCGCCGAAGGGCTCGATCTCGGTGGGGTGGTTGTGGGTCTCGTTCTTAAAGAGGAAGAGCCAGTCCTCATCCTTGCCGTTCACATCGCACTTGATCTTGACGGTGCAGGCGTTGATCTCCTCGGATTCGTCCAGATTCTTGAGGATGCCCTGCTTCTTCAGCTCCTTGGCACCGATGGTGGCAAGATCCATCATGCAGCGGGGCTTCTCCTCACGGCCCAGGTCGGCACGCATGGCCATGTAGCGGTCAAACGCTGCCTGCACCACGGCATCGTCGATCTGGACATCATCCAGAATGGTGCCGAAGGTGGTGTGGCGGCAATGATCGGACCAGTAGGTGTCGATCATCTTGATCTCGGTGATGGTGGGGTCGCGGTGCTCAGAGCGGAAGTACTCCTGGCAGAACTTGATATCGCCCAGATCCATGGCCAGGCCCTTTTCGTCGATGAACTTCTTCAGGCCCTCTTCGTCCAGCTCGTTGAAGCCCTCCAGCGTGGCCACAGCGGTGGGCACGGGATACTCCATCTTCAGGGTAGCTTTGGTCTCCAGTGAAGCCTCGCGGGCCTCCACCGGGTTGATAACGTACTTCTTGATCTCTGCCACCTGCTCCTCGGTCAGGGAACCCTCCAGCAGGTAGACACGGGCAGAGCGGACCAGCGGGCGCTCGCCCTGGCTGATGAGCTGGATGCACTCGGCGGCAGAATCGGCGCGCTGGTCGAACTGGCCGGGCAGGTACTCCACAGCAAAGGAAATGCCCTCGAATTCAGGCAGCTCCGCATAGGTGTTGTCCACCGGCGGCTCACTGAACACGGTGGTAGCGCACTGGTTGAACAGTGCCTCGTCGATGCCCTCCACGTCATAGCGGTTCAGCAGGCGCAGGCCGCTCAGGGACTGGATGCCCAGCAGGCTCACCAGCTCATTTTTCAGGCCCTGGGCTTCCACATCAAAGCCGGGCTTCTTTTCTACATAAATACGATAGACCATGGGTGAATCCCCCTCTTTTTTATTGTTCAGCGATTGCTTTCAGCGCTCTCATACCAATATCCGTGCGCTTGTGCAGCTTCTCAAAGCTGATCTTCTCAGCGGCGGCGTATGCCTGCGTGATGGCGGCGGTCAGGCGGGGCGCAGTTGCTGTCACGCCCAGCACGCGGCCGCCGTTGGTGACCAGCGTGCCGTCCTCACACAGTGCCGTGCCGGAGTGGTAGACTGTGATGTTGCTCTCCCCTTCCAGCTGGCCGTTGGTCAGGCCGGAAATTGGCTTGCCCTTTTCATAGGATATCGGGTAGCCGCCGGAGGCCAGAATGACACAGCAGGCCGCGCCCTCGGAGAATTTGACCTCGGTATCGGCCAGCGTGCCCTCGGTGCAGGCAGTCATGATCTTCAGCAGGTCACTCTCCAGCAGAGGCAGCACCACCTGGGTCTCGGGATCGCCGAAGCGGCAGTTGTACTCGATGACCTTGGGGCCGTCCGGGGTGAGCATCAGGCCGAAATACAGGCAGCCCTTGAAGGGGCAGCCCTCGGCGTTCATGGCCTGAATGGTGGGCAGGAAGATCTTTTCCATGCACTCGGCAGCAATGGCCGGGGTGTAGTAGGGGTTGGGGGCCACGGTGCCCATGCCGCCGGTGTTCAGGCCGGTGTCGTGGTCGTTGGCACGCTTGTGGTCCATGCTGGACACCATGGGCTTGACCACCTTGCCGTCGGTAAAGCTCAGCACACTGACCTCGGGGCCGGTGAGGAACTCTTCCACCACCACATGGTTGCCGGAAGCGCCGAACTTTTTGTCCAGCATGATCTCCTTCACGCCGTCGGCGGCCTGTTCCTCATTTTCGCAGATCAGCACGCCCTTGCCCAGTGCCAGTCCGTCGGCCTTGATGACCACGGGGTACTTGCCCTTTGCCTTGATGTAATCCATGACCTTGGCGGGGTCATCAAAGGTGGCATAATCTGCGGTGGGGATGCCGTATTTCTTCATCAGGTCCTTAGAGAACACCTTGGAGGCCTCGATGCGGGCAGCGGCCTTGTCCGGGCCAAAGGCAGGGATGCCCACTGCCGCCAGCGCGTCCACCATGCCCAGCGCCAGCGGGTCATCCTGCGCCACGACCACATAATCAAACTTTTCCTCGGCGGCAAAGGCCACCATGGTCTCTACGTCCGTAGCCTTGATGTTCTTGCATTTGGCATCATAGCTGATGCCGCCGTTGCCCGGAGCGCACCAGATCTCGCCGCAGTCCGGGCTCTTCTTCAGTGCCTTGATGATGGCGTGCTCGCGGCCGCCGCCGCCGACCACTAGGATTTTTTTAGCCATTTTAACATCTCCTAAAATATTCGTTTCTGCTTCTCTGTCAGCGTCCTCACCCTCTCAGGCGCTTCGCGCCAGCTCTCCCAAAGGGAGAGCCAAGACTGGCACTAACCACCAGCAGCTACTAACGGGATGCTGCCAAAGGCTCCCCCTTTGGGGGAGCTGGCAAAGCCGACAGGCTTTGACTGAGAGGGCGAACCAGTTTTCCTTTTTAGTGATGGAACAGCCGGATGCCGCAGAACGCCATGGCAATGCCGTACTTATTGCAGGTGTCAATGACCTGCTGGTCGCGGATAGAGCCGCCGGGCTGGACAATGGCGGTCACGCCGGAGCGGCGGGCACGCTCGATGTTGTCGCCAAAGGGGAAGAAGGCATCGGAACCCAGGCAGACACCGGTAACGTGGCTCAGGTACTCTTTCTTTTCCTCTGCGGTCAGGGGTGCGGGCTGCTCGGTGAAAGTCTCGGCCCAGACATCGTCGCCGATGACATCCTCGGGGGTGTCACCGATATACACATCAATGGCATTGTCGCGGTTGGGCTTGGCAATATCGTCACGGAAGGGCAGGTTCAGCACCTTGTCCATGTGGCGCAGCTGCCAGTTGTCGGCCTTCTGGCCTGCCAGACGGGTGCAGTGGATGCGGCTCTGCTGGCCGGCACCCACGCCGATGGTCTGGCCGCCTGCGGTGTAGCAGACACTGTTGGACTGGGTGTATTTCAGGGTGATGAGGGCAATGATCAGGTCCCGCTTCTGCTCCTCGGTCACGCTCTTGTTCTCGGTGACCCAGTTGGTCAGCATGGTGTCGGCGTTGATGGTCAGCTCGTTGCGGCCCTGCTCAAAGGTGATGCCGTACACCTGCTTGTGCTCCACAGGGGCGGGCTTGTAGTCGGGGTCAATGGCCACCACATTGTAGTTGCCCTTTTTCTTACCGGCCAGAATGGTCAGAGCCTCCGGCTCATAACCGGGGGCAATGATGCCGTCAGAGACCTCATGCTGGATGAGCTTTGCGGTGGGCACATCGCAGACATCGGAGAGGGCGATCCAGTCGCCAAAGGAGGACATACGGTCAGCACCGCGGGCACGGGCGTAAGCGCAGGCCAGCGGAGAGAGCTCAAAGTCCGGGGCAATGTGGTACATCCTGCGCTCCACATCGGTCAGGGGCAGGCCCAGGGCGGCACCCGCCGGGGACACATGCTTGAAGGAAGCGGCGGCGGGCAGGCCGCAGGCCGCCTTCAGCTCCTTGACCAGCTGGATGGAGTTGAGGGCATCCAGAAAATTGATGTAGCCGGGCTTGCCGTTCAGCACAGTCACGGGCAGGTCGGAGCCATCTTCCATATAGATGCGGCTGGGCTTCTGGTTGGGGTTGCAGCCGTACTTCAGTGCGAGTTCGTTCATTGATGCATCCTCCTTAAGTCTTCGTTATTCCGCTTCGGCATCGAGTTTTGCCAGCAGCTCCAGCTCCTCGGGCAGCAGTTCAGGCTCCTCGGGGTCGTCCAGATCGCTGTTGACAGCATCGTATTTGTTGAAGATCATATCGCCGGTCTCACCGCTGTCCAGGTCGATGACGCGTGCAAACAGGCTGACCTTGTTGTCGGGGTTCAGGTTCTGCCACAGGCCATGGGCAAAATCGCCGATGGTGCGGGGGCAGGCAAAGCGCAGGGGTTCGCCCTCAAAGCTGGGGATGGGGTTTCCGTTGTGCTTGTAGGTGCTGATGAAATGGCCCTCACCGGCCACAGGCTGGGGGTAATCAAAGAAATAGCGCTGGACGCTGTCGCCGTTGCCGTCGGCAGATTTCAGGATGCTCATCTGGTAGCTGCCATCAGCGTACACCACAGCGGAGATGCGGGGGGTGTAGTTGGGGCCGTCCGGCTCAAAGGTGCGGGTGCGCAGGGCATCGGCAAAGCTCTTGCCCTGACTCATCAGGTCAAAAATGGTATCGGTCTGGTCGCCGTTGGTCACGATGTGGGTCTTGCCCAGGGTCAGCACGGGGTTATAGATGATGAGGCTGGGGTCCTCCAGCTTGTCGGGGTCTGCAGCCATGGTGCAGATGCCGCCGCGCTCGGGCACGGGGTCAAACACGCGGTTGCGGCTGTTGGCGCTGCGGCCCATGATGAAATAATAGACGCGGTCCTTGCCGACCAAAATGCCGCGGCCAGGATAAGACGTATTTTTCAGAAAGTGCAAAAAGTCGACCATTTCAGTTCTCCTCTTCTGTGATGGCGCGGCAGACAAGCTCCGTCGCGCGCGGCAGGAGCTTCCATTCGGCCTGCTCCATCACGCGGCGCTGTAAGGTCTCGGGCGTGTCACCCGCTTCGATCTCGACGGCCTTTTGCAGGATGATCTCGCCGCCGTCGGGGATCTCGTTGACGAAATGCACCGTCGCGCCCGTGACCTTCACGCCGCGCGCGAGCGCAGCCTCGTGCACCTTTAAGCCGTACATGCCCCTGCCGCAGAACGATGGGATCAGCGACGGATGGATATTCAGAATGCGGCGCGGCCACTTTTTCGTGAAGTTCTCGCTCAGGATGCTCAAAAAGCCTGCAAGGACGATGACATCGATCTTGTACTGCTCGAGCAGCAGCTCGATGGCCGCCTCAAAGTCGTGCTGAATGAGACTCGACGGCACGGTGTGCGCGGGGACGTTCGCCTTTTCCGCGCGTTCGAGCGCGTAGGCGCACGCCTGAGAGGAAATGACGAGCGCGATCTTGCCGTGTGGAATTTTGCCGTCTCTCTGCGCGTCGAGCAAGGCTTGTAAATTCGTGCCGCCGCCCGAGACGAACACCGCGATGCGCGCGCTTTTCAGCATAGTGCGACCTTCTCTTCCCCGCTCACGACCTCGCCGATCACGTAGGCGTCCTGGCCGTTTTCCTTGAGGGCGGCAAGCGCCTTGTCGGCGTCATCTTTGGCGACGATCATCGTCATGCCGACGCCCATGTTGTAGGTGTTGAACATGTCGTGCTCGGGGATGCTGCCCATGCGCTGGAGCATGCCGAAGATCGGCGGCGTGCGGAGAGCGGATTTGTCGATCTTCGCGCACAGGCCGTCGGGGATGCAGCGGGGAATATTTTCATAGAAGCCGCCGCCTGTGATGTGGCTGACGCCGTGGACGTCGGCCACGTCCATCGCGGCGAGAACGGGCTTCACGTAGATCTTCGTCGGGCGCAGCAGTTCTTCGCCCAGCGAGCAGCCGAGCTCGTCGACATATGCGCCGAGGTCCGCGTGCTCGACGTTGAAGACCTTTCGCACGAGGGAATAGCCGTTGGAGTGGATACCGCTTGAGGTGAGCGCGATCACAACGTCGCCCGGACGCATGCGGTCGTGGTCGATGATCTTCGCGCGGTCGACAATGCCGACGGCGAAGCCCGCAAGGTCATAGTCGTCGGCAGACATGGTGCCGGGGTGTTCGGCGGTCTCGCCGCCGATGAGCGCGCAGTCGGACTGCACGCAGCCCTCGGCCACGCCGGAAACGAGCGTCGCGACCTTCTCCGGCTCGTTCTTGCCGATGGCGATGTAGTCGAGGAAGAAGATGGGCTTTGCACCGCAGCAGATGATGTCGTTGACGCACATGGCAACGCAGTCGATGCCGACGGAGCTGTGCTTGTTCATCAGCTGCGCGATGCGCTGCTTCGTGCCCACGCCGTCCGTGCCCGAGACGAGCACGGGCTCGCTCATACCGGTGAGATCGGGTGCGAACAGGCCGCCAAAGCCGCCGATATCGGACACAACGCCTGGGATCATGGTGCGCTGGACGTGCTTTTTCATCAGCTTGACGCCCTCGTAGCCGGCCTCGATATTCACGCCGGCGTCACGGTAGCTCTCGGAAAAACTACGCATTCTTTTTCTTCTCCCCTTCACTGATTTTGCACTCAAAGCGGTCCTTGCCGCCGTCTTTCGGGATGCTCGTGGGATAGCCGCCGCCGAAGCAGGCCGTGCAGAAGCCGTTTTCGGTGTTGTCAGCGAGCTTGACGACGTCCTCAATGCTCAGATAGCCGAGCGAGTTAACGCCGATGATCTTCGCAATCTCATCGACCGTGTGATGCGTGGCGATGAGGTTATTTTTGTCGTCGATGTCCGTGCCGTAGTAGCACTCGGAGACGAACGGCGGCGCGCTGACGCGCATGTGGATCTCCTTCGCCCCCGCCTTCCACAAAAGGTCGATCGTGCGGCGGCAGGTCGTGCCGCGGACGATGGAGTCGTCGATCAGCACGACGCGCTTGCCCTCGACCACGGATCGGATGGGGTTGAGCTTGATGTTGACCTCATTTTCGCGCATCGTCTGCGTGGGCGAGATAAACGTGCGGCCGATGTACTTATTTTTGATAAAGCCGATGCCGTAGGGGATGCCGCTCTGGCGCGCGTAACCGAGGGCTGCATCAAGGCCGGAATCCGGTACGCCGATGACGACGTCTGCCTGCACAGGATGCTCGAGCGCGAGGAACGCGCCTGCGCGCTGGCGTGCGACATGGACGCTGCTGCCGTCGATGACGGAGTCAGGGCGGGCGAAGTAGATGAACTCGAAGACGCAGAGCTTCTTTGGCGCTTTGCCGCAGTGGCTCGTGTCGGAGCGAACGCCGGCCGTGTCGACGACAACGATCTCGCCGGGGCGGATGTCGCGCTCGAACTCGGCGCCGATGGCGTCGAGCGCGCAGGATTCAGACGCGAAGACAACAGAGCCGTCCTTCAGATGCCCCATGCAGAGGGGACGGAAGCCGTGGGGGTCGCGCGCGGCAATGAGCTTCGTCGGCGAGGAGAGGACGAGGGAATACGCGCCCTCGATGCGGTCCATCGCGGCGGAAACAGCCTCTTCGATGGAGCCGCGGTTGAGTCTCTCCTGCACGATGATGTAGGCGATAACCTCACTGTCGGTCGTGGTCTGGAAGATAGAACCGCGGCTTTCAAGCTCCTGCCGCAGCTCGCGGGAATTCGTCAGGTTGCCGTTGTGCGCGAGCGCCATGCGGCCCTTGAAGTGGTTCACTAAAATGGGCTGGACGTTGCGCTTGTTGTCGCTGCCGGTCGTGCCGTAGCGCACATGGCCGACGGCGATGGTGCCCTTGCCGAGCGACTTGAGCTGCTCAGGCGGAAAGACCTCGCTCACAAGGCCAGTGTCGCGCAGCGAGCGGAACAGGCCGTCGTCGTTGACGACGATACCCGCGCTCTCCTGTCCGCGGTGCTGGAGGGAGTAGAGCGCGTAGTAGGCGTAGGACGCGACGTCCGCCTCCTGGGGGGTAAAGATGCCGAACACGCCGCATTCTTCGTGAATGTGGCGCGCCGGGATGATGTTGTGATTCTCTGTCATATTTGATCTTACTGTGCGTCGTGAGCCATCAGGCGCTTCATGACTTCGGCATAGGCGTCTTCCACGCCGCCGAGGTCGCGGCGGAAGCGATCCTTGTCGAGCTTTTCGTTCGTCTTGCTGTCCCACAGGCGGCAGGTGTCGGGGCTGATCTCGTCGGCGAGGACGATCTGGCCGTCGACGGTCTTGCCGAACTCGAGCTTGAAGTCGACGAGCGTGACGCCGCACTCGCTCCAAAATGCCTTGAGCGTGTCGTTGACGGCGAAGGCATACTTCTTGATGAGCTCGATCTCCTCCCAGGTCGCGAGCTTGAGGGCAACGGCGTGATAGGCGTTCATCAGGGGGTCATGCAGATCGTCGTTCTTGTAGCTGTACTCGAGGATGGGGGTCTTAAAGACCTTGCCCTCGGGCACGCCCATGCGCAGGCTGAAGTGACCGGCTGCAACGTTGCGGACGATGACCTCCAGAGGCACGATCTCAACCTTCTTCACAAAGGTGTCGCGGTCATTGACCTCCTGCACGTAATGGGTGGGGATGCCCTCCTTCTCGAGCTTCTGCATCAGAGCGTTGGACAGCTTGTTGTTGACAATGCCCTTGTCGCGAATGGTGCCCTTCTTCTCACCGTCACCGGCAGTGGCGTCATCCTTATAGTGGACCATGACGATCTCGGGATCGTTGGTAGCGAAAACCTGCTTGGCCTTGCCTTCGTACAGCTGCTCTTTAACTTCGTAATTCATGAGAAACGCTCCTTTTTATAGTATAATATAGTATGTATGTGTACCTGTCTTTGGCTTCCCCCTTTTGGGGAAGGCTCTTTTACAGTGCTGCGGCTTCGGCGGCAATGGCGGCGTCCTTCTTGGCAATCGCGGCGGCGGTGTCGGCGCGGAAGCTGTCAAGCTTCGCGGCCAGCTCGTCGTCGGCCACGGCCAGAATCGCCACAGCCAGATACGCGGCGTTCTTCGCGCCGTTCAGCGCTACGGTAGCCACGGGAAAGCCGCTGGGCATCTGCACAGTGGCCAGCAGGGCGTCCAGACCGTCCATGGCGCCGCCCTTCATCGGGATGCCGATGACAGGCAGGGTGGTGTTGGCGGCAAAGG
>ENA-OPCZ01001702-OPCZ01001702.1-human-gut-metagenome-genome-assembly--contig:-NODE-1702-length-11248-cov-2.082730_pt1 | contig 11248 bp, 9 predicted proteins | sample MGYA00241566_ERZ501483 | MGnify/ENA primary metagenome ERZ501483 (study PRJEB25962, sample SAMEA1965191) | human gut metagenome | biome: human gut; feature: human-associated habitat; material: faeces... | reverse complement strand
CCATGGAACTTCTACGGATCTTTGTCTCCATTTCAATCGTGACTTCAGCATCCATTTCTCCTGCTGCCATCTTTTCGATCAGAGCTTCTCCGTCCGCACGTCTGATTCCCGCTGACGGAAGGAATTTCATATACGCAGCCTCATCAAAATCTGGTGTTCCCCAGATCATCCCAATATTGCTATGATGAATATAGTCGCCTTTTGTTGCACAGATATGCAGTACTGCTTTGGCTCCTGCCTCCATTGCCCTTCTCACAAAAACGCCCTTGGATTCCCACGTTAGAACGATTTTGTCGCGAAATGACTCAAAACGATCTTTTTCCTGATTCTTTGTGAGTCCTTTTTCCTCGCTGAGAGAGTCATAATACAACGTTCCCTGAAGGCTGTCTGCTTCTGCACTGTAAACATCTCCGACTAACGGATATTCCACTCCGTCAACTTTCGCGAATGCCCGCACCGGGAGGCTGAAAAAGCCATCATACTCACAATGCTCAAACGGAATTCCATACTCCGAAAGCTTTTCTTCCAGATAAGAAACCGCTGCCTCTCCCTCTTTTGTTCCGCTGTAACGGAATAGATGATTGAATGTTCCAATCGTCTCAAGCATATTTTTACTGTTTAATTCTTCAAGAAGACTTTCCCTTAATTGTCTCATCTTAACCTCCGATGCCTATTAGAACGGTCCATAATGGATCATCTGTGCTACGATCATTGCAATGCATGCAAGAACGACCCAGCTTGCAAATACTTTCTTCATGAATTTCATCCATGTACCATAGGATACACCTGCTGCCATAAGGTTTGCCATCAACGCTGAGGACATTGGAATGATATAGTTTCCAAGTCCGTCACCAAAGTTGAACGCAAGAACAACGGTCTGTCTTGTCATTCCGATCAGGTCTGCAACCGGAACCATAAGCGGCATAACGGCAGCGGCCTGTCCGGAACCGGACGGAATAAATACGTTGATCAGAACGTTCGCGATAAACATCATCGGTCCCTGGATAAATGCCGGGCATGCCATCAGAACATTTGCGATCGCGCGTACAATTGTATCGATGATCTTTCCATCAGAAAGTACTTTGGAAATCGCTGTCGCAATACCAATCATGATGGCTGCTGTCATCATCTTTGCTGCGCCTTTGCTAAAGTGTCTTGCAATCTCACTTGGCATCATACCGCCGACAATTCCACCGGCAACTGCAAGCCATACAAACGCAACTGCTGTCTCCGTATTGCCCCAGCCAAGTTTGATGCCGCCGTAAACCTGAGCAAGAACACTTACCAAAAATACAATCAATACAAGGATCTGGCGTACTGTGATCGTTGCCTTTTTATCTACGCTTGTATCCAGTCCTTGTTTTCTTGCATTTTCTTCTAAGTCATATACAAGACTGTTTTTCGGATCTTTCTTTACCTTCATCGCATACGTAACGATAAAGTATGCATTCAGCGCAAGGAACACTGCGCAGAGCACTAAACGATAGCCGATTCCGGAGAAAATCGGAAGATCTGCGAACCCCTGCGCGATCGCTGTTGTTGCCGGAGCTACCGGTCCAATACTCTGGCTGCCGCCTGCCGCAAGAACAACAATGGCCACCGCAACCAGCGCATCATATCCGCACATACGGCAGAACAGAACAAGTACCGGAATAAATCCAATCATACTGACCGGGTTTTGGCGCATACCGTAAATACCAAATACAATGATCGTTCCGATCAGCAGCAGCTTCTCACTGCTTTTATACTTGTGGATCATAATATTGATCGCTGCGTCAAATGCTCCTGTAGCAAGAATTACTTCGATGGAAGCCGCGCTGAAAATCGTCATCCAAATCAGACTTGAGCCCGCCAATGCGTTCACTATGTAGTTCGGAATTTTAAGGAAACTTACCGGACATTGTTCAACCCATGTGAAAGAGGTCGCGTCAACGATCATTTTTCCTGTTGCCTCATTCTTCACTCTGGCGAATTCCCCTGCCGGGATGATATATGTCATAGCTGTTGCAAAAATGACAATCATTACCAGAATAACAAACACGTGAGGAATTTGAAATTTTTTCTTCTGACTCATACATACAACTCCTTTTCTTCTTAACTTTGCGGGGGCCTGATCAGGTTTTCTTTTGTGGCTTAACTATAGCAAAATTTCTTACTATTTCGCTATAAACAATGTCACATTGTAATAAATGTTACATTTTTTCTTGTTTTACTCTATAAAGCTATACTTCTTGACAATTTTTAGGCATAATGATAAACTTTTTCATAACTGTATGATGTATTTCACTTTCATATTTTTAAGCTGGAGTCCCGGCATTCCCCGCATTTTAAGGAGGTGTTTGGCTTTGGAACGAGAATACTGTGTAAATTTCGAACCATATATCAACGACGAGCTTTCCGAGCTTGTAAAAACATATGGGTACCGCATTGAGGTGCCTGCTAATACCTACTATATTAAACCCGGTCAAAAGCTTACAGAAATCACTTATATTGCAAGTGGCTCGACCTCCCACTCCATGTTTGGGCTGACCGGGCAGGAAAAGATTTCCTACATTCTCAGTGCCGGATGGTTTCTTACGGAAAGTCTGTTTGCAAATAAAAAAATGTTTTCGATCGCAGAGCGTTATACCTCTGCGCTGACTGATCTTGTTTTATATAAAATTGATGCCAATGCATATAATATTCTGATTGAAAAAAAGGTGTTTCGTGATGCCATTATCCGCAGTCTGAGCAATAAGCGGGCATTCTTACAGCGGGAACTTGAAAGTGTAACTCTCGAATGCGTGAAAGAACGTTTGAAAAATTTCTTTGTTCTCCTGTCCGATCCGGCATCCAGCAAAGACCGCACCTGGTATCCGTTGAGCCATTATTACACACATCAGGAGATTGCCTCTATTATAGGAACAAACCGTGTGACGGTGAGCCGCCTGATCAGTGAACTGGCCCGCGAAGACTTTCTCCGTGTCATTAATAAACGGGTGGAACTCAACAGCATCCATATTACGGATTGACCGTGATCCCACCTTTGATATCTAATGTAAAACAGATCTGGTACTTACACATAATACCAGATCTGTTCTTTTATTTCTTATTCTCTATCTTGTTTCCCCATCTCGTACATCAGCGCGATCATATGTTTTATGGATGCCTTGTAGTCATCCAGCTTCATATTTTCATTCGGTGCATGATGGTTTGCATTTGTATTTCCTGGTCCTACGCCAACGATCGGCATATCCGGCCATGCACGGTGGAAATAGATTGCCGGGCCACTGCCAAGCGCTGTCGGCTCGATCACCATCGGTTTGTCATAAACTTCCGCCGCGGAATGTTCCAGCCATTCCTTTAACGGAATATCCACGCTGGTACGGACCGGAGTATTTCCGCCTCTGCGTACGACTTTTACATCTCCAAAACCATGCTTTTTCAGATGTTCCCGCAGCTGTTCTTCCACCTTATCCGGAGACTGGTTTGCAACCAGATAAAATCCGATCCGCGCGTATGCTTTGTGCGGCACGATTCCTCTGGCTCCATTGTAAAGCTCGCCGGCTTCCAGACCGCAGACTGACATGGATGGCTCCATATAGATCTGCTTTTTCAATTCCAGCCCACTGCTTCCCCGCAGGAATGAGGTCAGTCCCAGTTTTTCCAACTGGCTCTTTTCATTATATGGGAATGCATTTAAGATCTCTTCGTCCTTTTTCGTCACCGGAAGGACATCATCATAGAACCCCTCGATCGTGATTCTCTCATCCGCACTTTTCAGACTTGCAAGCGCCCATACAAGCCGCCAGGATGCACTTGGAACATATGTCCCCATTCTGGCATGAACATCTTTTTTCGCAGTTTCTACCGACAGTTCAAAGCTCACACTTCCCCTGACGCCGAATCTCGCCCATGGTCTTCCTTCTTCATCGCGGCGCCCATTTTCCCACAGGCAGACGTCTGCTTTCGATAATTCTTTAAACTTTTCTGATTGTTCCCTGGAAAACTTAGATAAAGACGGGCTGCTCGTCTCCTCATCGCCCTCAAACAGGAATTTTACATTGATCGGCAGCTTACCCTCCACTGCAAGAATCGCTTCCACCGCCTGAATTCTTGAGAGAAGAGGACCTTTATTATCCGACACACCTCTCCCATAAAGGACACCGTCACGGATCATCGGTCTAAACGGCTCGTTGGACCACAGCTCATGTTTCCCCTCTTCCACGACATCGTAGTGATTATAGAATAACAGAGACGGATGTTTATCTCCATCTTCACCGGAAACAGAAGCTGAAATTAAGGCATTTCCATTCTCCACTTTCTGAAATTCGTGCGGAATTCCCACTGCACTTAACTTCTTGTCGATCCAGTTTCTTGTCTCTTCCAATCCGGTCTTGTCCCCTGCTACGCTGCGGTGGGAACAAAATTCCTTCATTTCCTCCATCATGCGATCAAAATTCTGATCGACATAATCAAAAATTTTCTTCATGATCATTCCTCCCAGTCTCTTTCTTTTCCTTCATGATATCGGAATCCAGTTTAATTTTCTATATGAATTGCTACAGTGTAGCATGGGTTACATTTCCACTTATCATCTGCAGCTTCTATCCGGCATTTTCTTTCTGACATGAGCAAAAGAGACAGTACGGATCTCTCCACACTGTCCCTTTCCTTCTTCTATCTTATTTCACATAATGGATCCTGCTCTGATCGAACCGATCCTGCTGGGTCCGCTCCTCATCCGGGTAACCGAGAGCAAAGATGCCGAAGGCCCGCTGTCCCGCCGGGATTCCGACGATCTTCTCTACATCCTTCATCCGTTCCTCTCTCGGAGCTACGCCAAGCCATACGCCGCCAAGCCCGATCTCATCCGCTGCAAGCCACAGGTTTTCCATCATGATGCTCATATCGATCTGTGCAAATTCCGGCAGATCGCATTCCTCACGGTATGCAGTCACGATCGCCACCGGTGCTTTTCCTGCCGGCGCGGAGAACGGGCTGGACTCTCCGAGCTGTTTTAAAACTTCACGGTTTTCTACTACATAAAACTCCCACGGCTGCTGGTTCTTCGCGGACGGCGCTGCCATCGCTGCCTCCAGGATATAGCCGATATCTTCGTTTGATACAGCCTCATCTTTAAATTTTCTAATACTTACACGGTGAAATAAATCTGCCATTTTTAGACCTCTTTTCCCTTCTTGATATGTTATGATTCTCAAAAGCCATGCTATTCCACGGCTCTTCAATTCTATTCTAAAATTTGTTCCTGCCGCCATTCCCTATTCCCGGCCAGCCAAACTGAAGGCCGTTATAACCAGCTATTTTCCGGGAAAGATTCCCATATTTAAATTTTTTACTGCAATTTTTTAATCTCCAACGGGAAACTTACATCCTCGGAATCCATATATACAACGCTGATCTTCGCTCCGCTGTCTCCGCCCAGAGCATCTTCATCCATCGGACAGCCATCCTTCATGAACCCCATCTCAGTTCCATCCGCCGTCACCATCATAAACGTGCTCATCGCATTGGCCGTCGTCGTTCCTTCTGCGTAAGCGATCGTCCAGTCATCATCTCCCGGTGCCGCGATCACCATATTGACTTTCTCCAGATCCATATTGTCATGGATCTCGACACCGATATATCCAATCACAACAAGACTGTCATCCGCGATCTCGGTCTCCACGTCACCGATATTCTCGGTCGTGATCACATATTCTCCACCATCATCTGCTTTGAGCGTAAACGTTCCTTTTTCGTCATTTGTCCCCGTCACAACCCCCTGAAGCAGGTGATAATTCGCAAGCCTCTCATCGTCCTGCGCCGCTGTTCCACTGGTTTCAGAGGACTCATTCTCTGCCGTTCCTGTCCCGGTTGACTCAGCCACTGTCTCTGCTGCCGCAGTTGTCTCCACCGGTTCTGCCTTCTGGCATCCGGCCGCCAAAGCTGCGCTCATTACTACTGCTGTCATGTACAAATACGTCTTTCTCATAGCTGTCTCCTCTCTGCAAGCCGCATTTCATTATAGCATATTTCTTATATCTTATCAATCAGACTGCTGACGCACACATTAGTTACGCACATCAGCGTTTCTGTGCCATTATCATACCACATCCAGATAGCGGAAAATCCTAAATTTCTGTTAAATTTATTTTACCTCCTGACATGCACCACCTGATAAGCGACAAGTCATTAAGAAAACCTCCGGCATTCTGATCAGATAATCCGGCTCATAGGTCCCGATCAGCGTCCTTAAGAGCTCCCGGTCCATTCGATACTCTCCACTCATTCACAGTAGAAGATCGCCCGTAAACAAAGTCCAGAGTCCTCGACCCTGTAAAGGACCTGAAAACCGCTATGGAAGAGCTGGAACTGGAATATATCAACCATGCCTACGAAAAGTACGGAAACGTCCGTGAGGCCGCAGAGAGCCTCGGAATGACACCCTCAACGTTCGTTCGGAAGAGACAGAAATATACGAAAGGTGCGGATTGATAGATGGAAAGCCCAATGTTTATCTGGTTTTGAGGCTGCAAATGTGATATATTGATGATATCTGAGCAAAGGTATCATGTACCTGTGGACTGCCACAGGCAGCCCTCAAACCAATGATTCTGAAAGGGGTATCACTATGAAAAAAATCGGCGCGATTACTGTCGGCCAGTCTCCCAGAGTTGACCTGATTCCTGAGATCCAGCCCATCCTCGGAGACTCGGTTGAGATCATTCAGGCCGGAGCACTGGACGGACTTTCAAAGGGAGAGATCGCAAAGTTTGTTCCGCGTCCCGGTGAAAACGTCCTTGTGTCCAGACTCACGGACGGAACCTCAGCAACATTCGGAGAATCCTACATTCTTCCCCGCCTGCAGCTTTGCATTGACGATCTCGAACAGCAGGGCGTTTCTCTGATCCTTCTCCTCTGCACCGGAGAATTTCCGGCTGAATTTCACTCCAATGTCCCTCTTATCTTCCCTGACCATATCTTAAAGGGACTGATCCCGGCCATCAGCGTGAAAAATCTGTCTGTCATCATTCCTACAAAGGAGCAGGAGGCACAGATGCCCGGAAAGTGGAAAGACTGCTGTGACTCTCTCCACGTGACCTCTGTATCCCCATACGGTGATCCTCTCGCTGTTTTTGCAGCTGCAAAGGAGATCCCCGCTGATACGGATCTGATCCTTTTAGACTGCATCGGATACACCATCGAAATGAAGGAGCGCATCCAGGCTCTGACCCAAAAACCAGTCCTTCTTTCCCGTACACTCGTAGCACGGGTGATTCGTGAATTAGTCTAATGTTTTTCCCACTTCATTTTCCAGGGGATTTTCAGCATCTCCTGTTTCCAATACTGTTCCGGTTATCGGGCCAAAGCAGCCGAATATCCTGGTATCTCAAGGCGCTGCCTGCAATATAGGATCAAAGAGTACCATATCTCATCGCAATCTCACTATGATGAAAGCTGAATCTTTCGCAAGAGTTCCAGAAATAAAGAAGTGCCTGTCCTTCTCCGGAAAATTTCCGGTAAAGGACAGGCATTCTTATATGGTCACATAATTTCTAATTCACTGCGGTTCGTTCACTGCCAATATTCTTATCTCTCCCCGGCGCGGTACTTCGCCAACAGGCGGTTGATTCTTCCTGTCGGGTTTAAGAGATCGCTCAAGGATGCGTCGTGGTTCAAGTTGTCGATGATAAGAGCAATGTACTTACTCATGTCAACATTGATATAGTACGGTTTTGAGAGCAGCTCCGGTGTCTGATAAACAAGGTTCGTCGTCAGGACGCGGTCGATGATGCCATTCTCGTAGTACTCATCAAATTTCTTTAATCCGCCTGTAAAGAGACCGAATGTCGTGCAGATGAAGACCTTTCTTGCCTTCATTCTCTTTAACTCTTTGGCGGTGTCGAGCATGCTCTCACCGGAAGAGATCATATCATCAACGATGATCACGTCTTTGCCCTCCACGCTTGCGCCGAGGAACTCATGGGCAACGATCGGGTTGCGGCCGTTGATGATCTTTGTGTAGTCACGTCTCTTGTAGAACATACCGAGATCCAGTCCGAGAACATTTGCGAAGAAGACTGCGCGTCCCATACCGCCTTCATCCGGGCTGATGACCATCATGTGGTCACTGTCGATCTCAAGCTCCTTCTCGTTCTTTAACAGGTATTTGATAAACTGGTAGATCGGCTGTACCGTCTCAAAGCCCTTTAATGGGATCGCATTCTGGACGCGCGGATCATGCGCATCGAACGTAATGATGTTCTCAACGCCCATGTCGACGAGCTCGCGGAGCGCCATCGCGCAGTCTAAGGACTCACGGCCGGTTCTCTTGTGCTGACGGCTCTCATAGAGGAACGGCATGATGACATTGATCCTTCTGCCCTTTCCGCCTACGGCTGCGATCACACGCTTTAAATCCTGATAGTGGTCATCCGGAGACATGTGGTTCTTTAAGCCGTTCATCGTGTATGTCATATTATAATTGCAGACATCTACCATAATATAGAGGTCATCACCGCGGACAGATTCTGTCAGCTCTCCCTTTGCCTCACCAGAGCCGAAACGCGGAGTCTTTGCGCCGATAATATAGGAATCTTTCTGGTATCCAGCAAAAGCGATCGTGGTCTTATGCTCGCTCTCTCTTTCTTTTCTCCACTCGACCAGCCAGGCATCTACCTTCTTACCCAGATCCTCACAGCTTTTCAGCGGAATCAGACCTAATGGTCCAACCGGTATTGTCTCAATCTGCTTTTCTTCGTACAGCATTCCTGTTCCTCCCTGATAATTTTCATTTTTTGATATTTTCCGCCGCATCCGGATCCTGCGTTTCCGGATTTCCCCTTCATTTTTGCGGCATCTGGATCACTTCCGCCCGCTTTCTCTGCAGAATCCAACCGGGCATTCGCGATACATCTCATTTATAGCACCAACCATCCATACCGTCAACCGGATTTCCGACCCGTTCTGACAGGATTTCCCATTTTCCGATTAATTTTATCCGGCATCTGGATCCGGCACCTCACAATGCTGTTTTCTCACAGCGCCAGCTCCGCTTTTCCTGAAGCTTTATCAGCCTCTCCGCACAAATCCTCTTCTCACCAGGCGGAGATCGTCACCGATCAGCGGTATGATCTTATACTTGCTCATGATCCTCGAAGTCACGCGCTCCGTGAATGCATCCTGGAGTTCCCCCAGTGTCAGGTTTGTGGAGATGATCGTTCCCTTGTTCCGGTTCAGGCGCTCATTCACACAGTAGAACATCTGCGACGCCGTAAAGGTATTGATCAGCTCCGTTCCCAGATCATCGATGATCAGAAGGTCGCAGTCCAGGATATAAGCGGCCCGGTCCTTCGCCTCATCGTCATCATTTCCATTAAACCGGCTGCCCGCCAGAATATCGAACATATCCGTCGCTGTCAGATAGACAACGGAATAGTACCTGCGGATCAGTTCTCTCGCGATGCAGTTGCTCAAAAACGTCTTACCGCAGCCGGTATTTCCGGTAAACAGGATACTTTCCTTTTCATTTTTGAAGTTTTCCACATACTCTTTGCATTCCCTGATCATCATGGACATATAGTCGTAGACGGTCATTCCCGTCTTCTCATCCACATGGGTCCTGTCATAGTATTCCATGGACAGGGTATCAAAATTCTCGCGCTCCAGGACTTCGCGGATATTGGACTGATCGTAAAGGATCTCAATCTCCATATGACGGAAACAGTGGCATTTCTTTCCATCTGCATAGCCCGTATCCTTACAATCCGGGCAGACATACTGGAGTTCCAGATAATCTGCCGGATATCCGTTCTGTTTTAAATAGAGCGCTTTCTGCTCCTTTAAGAATTCCGCGTCCTTTTTCAGCTGGTCCGCTGCCGCCCGGTCACCGGCAAGGAGCTTTCTCGCCGCCTGGGCCATCGTCGCCGCAAGCTCGTCGGACAGCGCCTCTACCTGCGGAATCTTTTCAAAAACTTCAGCAACCCGCTGATCCTGGTCCCGCTTATCCTGAAACTGTCTCTGGTTGTAGACCCGCATGATCGCATCATACTGGGAATTACTGAGTGCCATCCGCACTTCCTCCTTCTTTTCCAGGTCGATCCCGTCCCCGGGATTTTTCCTTCCTGCCTGTCTTTTCCATGTGCCGCGCAGCAAGTGCGCTCATCTGCCGGAAAGTTACTTTCTGCTTTTTATATCCGCCCAGACATAATCATCATAATTATAGGACCGCTGCTCAAAATTATTGAAGCGGTTTGAGGACGTGTTCCGGTTCTGCTTCGGTGCTGCCGTGGATTTCTTCGCCTGCTTTTCCTGACGGCGTTTATCCAGGGCTGCGACGTCCTGTAAGGTCCTCACGCCGTTTTCTTTCCAGCCCGTGAGGATTTTATCCGCATACGGGAAACTCGCCGATCCTGTGGCCGTGAGCGTCCTGTTGCATGCCTCCGTGACGATCGCGGAATCGAAGCCGAATTCCTTAAACCAGCGGCGCATAAATTCCTGCTCCGCAGTTCCGGGAATCCTTCCCATGATGCCGAATGCTTTCTTAACCGCAGACATATCTTTTGAGTATCTTATAGAGTATTCTCGCGCCTCATCCTTAGTATGAATTCCTTCCTCATACCATTTTAAAGCTACTTTCTCTATGTAGCGAATGCTCGTGTGGCCGCCTTCAGCACAGTATTCCGCGAGATATTCGAGAAGCTCGCATGACATGTGCAATACATCGTAAAAGTAGGCAAATTTCTCACATTCGATCGCGCTGAATGTCTTTCCGAGATACTGCTGAACCGCGTAGAGAAGCGCGGAGAATTCCTCATCGGAGGAAAGGCGTTTCATACGGTCGTAACTGTTTCCTGCATCCGGGATCGCAGGTTTTTCCATGGACGGCACATCCTGGGATGCCCCTTCGTCCATCGGAACCTCCGCCCCTGATTTCTGTCCGTTCATTTCTCCCCGTCCGGGCGCAGATCCCGCATTCTGACGGTTTTCTGCGAACCTCGCGCCTGAATTTTCTGTCTCTTCCGCCATCTCCCGCGTCACCGCAGTCTCCTGCTCTTCCACGGATTCTCTTTCCGGTGCAAGGACACCGGTCCGCTCCCAGTATGCCAGAGCGCGGCGGACATCCGCCTCTGTGTGGTTCAGCGCATCCGCGATATCCGGGATCTCTATGTTCTCACCTTCATGGCGCAGAAGATACAAATACACTTTTACATATTCTCCGCTGGCTGTCCCCATATATTCGTCGATAAAAGTATTGGAAACGGCG
>ENA-OPCZ01001698-OPCZ01001698.1-human-gut-metagenome-genome-assembly--contig:-NODE-1698-length-11259-cov-2.273920_pt1 | contig 11259 bp, 7 predicted proteins | sample MGYA00241566_ERZ501483 | MGnify/ENA primary metagenome ERZ501483 (study PRJEB25962, sample SAMEA1965191) | human gut metagenome | biome: human gut; feature: human-associated habitat; material: faeces... | reverse complement strand
TCGACAAAGCGGGCAAAACCCTTGCCGTTCATTTCCACGGTGCCCAGGCCGACATGGATGAACACGCGCAGGCCGTCCTCGGTAATCATGCCGATGGAGTGGTTGGTGACAGTGGTGGCACCGATGCGGCCGTTGGCGGGCGCATAGATGGTGCCGGTAATGGGCTCGATGCCATAGCCCTGGCCAAGCATGTCCGAGGCGATCGTCTCGTCGGGAACCTCGTTCAGGTTGACGAGCACGCCGTTGACGGGGGCATAGATGACGCCTTCGCGGGTGGCGAAGCTTGCTGCGGGCGGAACGGACGCCTCGCCGGTCGAGGTGAAGGTGGACTTAAGCGAATCGAGCAGACCCATAGTTGCCTCCAACTTAAATAGGCGCATATCGCGCGTTTGGTTTGCCGGAAACGTTTCACATGTGTTTCGCGGCTTGGTCAACGCCCCTATTCTACGCTGCTCAACGATACCTCTGAACTGGGATTATGTGATATATCAGTTGAAGGGAAACTTATTGCCGGAGTGTTTCTGCGCCACGGGTTCAAGTGGGGTACGCTTGAAGGCGAAAAACAAGGGCGCATAATTTGCGCGAAGGGAGCACATATGATTGTCGAGAACCATGCGCTGTGGGGCGAGGAGCCGACCGAGGATTATCCGGCGACGTTTACGTATTTGGGTGCCGAGCCGTTGCCCGATAAACCGAATGGCCGCCGCCCCGCGGTGATTATCTGTGGCGGAGGTGCGTTTACGCATATCGCTCCGCATGAGCAGGATCCTGTGGCGTTTGCGTTTTTGGATCACGGTTACCAGGCCTTTGTGCTCAACTATGTCACGAGTTCTACGGGTGACGTGAGCTTTCCGCACCCCCAGGCAGATCTTGCCAAGATGGTCGCCACGGTGCGCGCCAACGCCGACGAGTGGCATGTCGATCCTAAGCGCGTGTGCGTCGTGGGCTTTTCTGCTGGCGGCATGATTTGCGCCTCGCTGGCAACACAGTGGAAGACCGGCCCCTTTGCGGCACTTGCCGGGGCGCGTCCGGACGACATTCGTCCCGATGCCGTGGTGCTGGGCTATCCATTGCTCGACTTTGCCTATGTGCGCGACATGCAGACGCGCGATCCGCGCATTGACTTGCGTGTGCCCAAGACGGGCGGCAAGACGGGACGCGATTTGCTCAACGACTACCTGTCGATGGTGACGGGCGGCGAGGCAACTGACGAGCATCTGGCCGACATCTGCCCCACCACGCATGTTTCGCGTCAGATGCCACCGACCTTTGTGTGGGGCGTGTCCGACGACAAGACGGCGCCGATCGCGCAGGTATGCCCGTTTGCGCAGCGCATGGCCGAGGAGGGCGTTGCATGCGAGATGCACGTCTTCGACCAGGGTGGTCACGGCCTTTCGCTCGGCAACGCCAACACCGCGGTCGACAACGAGGACAAGCAGGTGGCGGTCCGTCCCTGGATTCGCCTAGCCTTCCGCTTCCTGGAGCGCCATCTGTAAGAGGACGGGCATCCCAGCCCTTCAATAACTTGCGGTGAAATAGCTCCGATCTGGGGCATCAACCAGCCCATCCAGGAACTATTCCACCGCAACTTCGTTTTTGATGCCCCGCCCGGAAACTGCGTCCCAGTTTTGCCTTTCAAGGTGGGACGCAGTTTCCCATAGGGCCTCGACTGGGAAAGCGCGTCCCGTTTCGAGCGGGGATTCTGGGATGCATTTTCCGTAAGAGGCCTGTTAGGGAAACCATATCCCGTTTCGAGCCAGAATTCTGGGATGTAGTTTCCCCGAGAGGCCTCATCGGGAAACTATGGCCCTGAACTCTCCTGCCTGTCCCCATCGCACCGATCTGTCGATTGAACGTCGTTGTGTGTTCGCGCTATCATGCATGGTTACAATTGGTTAGTCATGGCAAACGGTTAGCCATGGTGAACATAAATACAACGCCCTGTGGGCGCCGGGGGAGGAACACGGACGTGAAGCTCGATACACTCGAGATTGGAAAGGACGCCGTTGTCGCATCGGTGACATCCGACGATCAGGCGCTTCGACAGCATATTTTGGACATGGGTCTAACGCCGGGCACCGAAGTCACCATGATGAAGTACGCCCCCATGGGTGACCCGCTCGAGATCCGCCTGCGTGGCTACGAGTTGACGCTGCGCAAGGACGATGCCGCTCGCATCGAGCTCGTGGGTGTTCACGACACCGATGCGGGTCCGCGCGCTAACGCCGCAATCGGCACGACGGAGCATCCGGCCCTGGGCGAGGGGACGTATTCGCCCCGCGCCGCGAAGACGGCCGTGCCTGAGGGCGCGCCGCTGCATTTTGCCCTCGCCGGCAACCAAAACTGCGGTAAGACCACGCTGTTCAACCAGCTTACGGGCTCCAACCAGCACGTCGGCAACTTTCCCGGCGTAACGGTCGACCGCAAAGACGGTACCATTCGTAACCACCCCGAGGCGAGCGTTACCGACCTGCCCGGCATTTACTCTCTGTCGCCGTACACGGGTGAGGAGATCGTGAGCCGCCAGTTTATCCTGGATGAGCATCCCGACGCCATCATCGATATCATTGACGCCACCAACATCGAGCGCAATCTGTATCTGACGCTGCAGCTTATGGAGCTCGATCGCCCCATGGTCATCGCGCTCAACATGATGGACGAGGTGACGGCCAACGGTGGCGCCGTGGACGTCAACCTGCTCGAGAGCCTGTTGGGCGTGCCCGTTGTCCCCATTAGCGCTGCCCGCAACGAGGGCATCGGCGAGCTGGTTGATCATGCCTTGCACGTGGCGCGGTTCCGTGAGCGCCCCGGTCGCCTGGACTTCTGTGCGCCCGATGGCTCGGACGGCGGTGCGCTGCATCGCTGCATCCACGGCATCGCCAACCTTATCGAGGACCATGCCGCGACGGCGCACATTCCCGTGCGTTTTGCGGCGACCAAGCTGGTTGAGGGCGACGAGCTGGTAACCGAGGCGCTTCATCTGGACCGCAACGAGCTCGACGCCATCGAGCACATCATTACCCAGATGGAGGGCGAGGCCGGCACCGACCGCCTGTCCGCGCTGGCCGACATGCGCTTTAGCTTTATCGGCGACGTGTGCGGGCGTTGCGTCGTCAAGCCGCACGAGAGTCGCGAGCACGTGCGCTCTGTCAAGATCGACCGCATCCTGACGGGTCGCTACACGGCCATTCCGGCGTTCCTGGTGATTATGGGCCTTGTCTTTTGGCTGACGTTTGGCGTGATCGGCGCGGCGTTGCAGGGACTTATGGAGGACGGCATCGCTGCCATCATCGCCTCGGCCGATGCGGGCCTCAAGGCGTTCGGCACCAACGACGTGGTGCGCTCGCTGGCTGTTGACGGCGTGCTTACGGGCGTGGGTAGCGTACTGACCTTCCTGCCGATTATCGTCGTGCTCTTCTTGTTCCTCTCCATTCTGGAAGACTCGGGCTACATGGCGCGTGTGGCCTTTGTCATGGATAAGGTGCTGCGTCGCTTTGGCCTGTCGGGCCGTAGCTTTGTGCCCATGCTCGTCGGTTTTGGCTGCACCGTGCCGGCTATCATGTCGACCCGTACGCTCCCATCCGAGCACGACCGCAAGATGACGGTCATGCTCACGCCGTTCATGAGCTGTTCGGCCAAGTTGCCGGTCTACGGTCTGCTGTGCGGGGCGTTTTTCCCACAGGCGACGGTTCCCGCTATGGTCTCGCTCTATCTGATCGGTATCGTGGTCGGCTGCATTGCGGCTTTGGTGCTCAATCGCACAGCATTTAAGGGCGACCCAGTGCCGTTTATTATGGAGCTCCCCAATTACCGCCTGCCGAGCGTCAAGACGACGGTGATGCTGGCATGGGATAAGGCCAAAGACTTTATTACCAAGGCCTTTACCATTATCTTTGCCGCTACCGTGGTCATCTGGTTCCTTCAGACGTTCGACATCCGCTTTAATGTGGTCGCCGATCAGTCGCAGAGTCTGCTTGCGGGCCTCGGCAGCATCATCGCGCCGGCGCTGACGCCGCTTGGGTTTGGCGACTGGCGTGCATCCACGGCGCTCGTCACCGGACTTATCGCCAAGGAGAGTGTCATCTCGACCCTCACGGTACTTTTGGGCGCGACCTCACCCGCGGCACTGTCGACCATGTTTTCGCCGTTTACTGCCTATGTGTTCCTGGTCTTTACGTTGCTGTACCCGCCGTGCGTGGCTGCGATCGGCGCCGTCAAGAGCGAGCTGGGCGCGCGCTACGCCGTTGCCGTGTTCGCGTTTCAGGTGGCAGTCGCCTGGATCGTGGCGTTTGTCGTGCATTCGGCGGGCATATTGCTGGGGCTGGCTTAGTTATTTATTGACGGCGCAACCTCTGTGTATCGAATTGTTTTCGGTTCCGTGTCCGTTACTGACGGATGCGGGGCCGTTGCTATATAATCGCCTCCGCTCAAAACGATTGGAGACGTTATATATGACTCAGGCAAGGCAAGACGGCATCACGCTCAAGCAGTGGCTCCCGCTCATCGGACTCACCTGCTGCGCCTTCGTGTTCAACACGTCGGAGTTTATGCCCATCGGTCTTTTGACTGACATCGCCGCGTCGTTCTCGCTCACCGAGTCCCAAGCCGGCATCATGATCTCGGTCTATGCCTGGGGCGTCATGCTGCTGTCGCTGCCGCTCATGGTGTTCGCTTCGCGCTTTGAGTTCAAGCGGATGTTGCTGGGCGTGCTGGCCGTGTTTTCGCTGGGCCAGTTTCTGTCCGCTGTGGCGCCGACTTATCCCGTCCTGGTCTGTGCGCGCCTGGTGGTCGCTTGCGCACATGCCGTGTTCTGGTCGGTCGCTTCGATTATGGCCTCGCGCCTGGTCGACACTCGCCACGGGGCGCTCGCCATCAGCATGATCGCTACGGGCTCGTCAATCGCGCAGATCTTTGGTCTGCCCCTCGGTCGCGCTATTGGCTTGGCCGTGGGCTGGCGCACGTTTGCCGTGGTCGGGGTCCTCTCGGCCATCGCGGTCGTCTACCAGGCGACCGTGTTCCCGGCCATGCCGGCGGGCGAGCGCTTTACCGTCAAACAGTTGCCCGAGCTGCTCAAGAACCCGCTCCTGATCGCGCTCTACGCGGTCACGGTTTTTATGGCGACCGGCTACTACGCGGGTTACAGCTATATCGAGCCCTTCCTGGCACAGGTCGCGCACGTCGACGCGGGCGCCATCACCATGACGCTGACGGCGTTTGGCTGCTCCGGTCTGCTCGGAAGCTGGCTGTTTGGCCGCCTGTTCGATGGGCATCGCTTCCCGTTCTTGGCTATTACGCTCTCCGGCGTGCCGGCGGCCCTGCTGCTCATGGGTCCGGCCGCATCGTCGCTCGCGGCAGTGCTTGCCGTCTGCGCACTGTGGGGCTGCTGCGCCACGGCCTTTAACGTGGCGTTCCAGGCCGAGCTCATCAAGAACACGCCGGCGGATTCGTCGGCTGTCGCCATGTCGATCTTCTCGGGCCTGTTCAATCTGGGTATCGGCACGGGCACCGCAATCGGCGGCGCCGTGGTGTCGGGCCCGGGCATCGCTTGGATCGGCTACGCGGGCGGCACGATCGCCGTCGTGGGCGTCATCCTCGCCATTACCGTACTGTTCCCGGCCATACGCCGCGCAAAGCCCGTCGCCTAGCCACATCCCCTCATCAGTTGCGGTGGAATAGTTCTTGTTTAAGGCCTCTGAAGACCCAAGCAGGAACTATTCCACCGCAACTTATTTTGGGGAAGAGGATACAAGCTGGGCATACAATGGGTGGCGTTGCGTGAAGGATTTCTGGGAGGCTGTTATGTGGGCATACGAGACGACGTTCTATCAGATCTATCCGCTGGGCTTTTGCGGAGCTCCGCACGAGAATGCCGCGCCCGTTGCCGAGGACGAGCTCGCCCAGGTTGCCAACGCCGCGCCCAATCCCGACGCTCCCATCATGAAGATCGCCCAATGGGCCGACTACCTGCAGGAAATGGCGTTGGCGCCGTGCTCATCAACCCGCCGCTCGAGTCCGATAGCCACGGCTACGACACGCGCAGCCTGCGCCATATTGACCGCCGCCTGGGTAGGGATGCCGACTTTGCCGCCGTGTGTGAGACGCTGCATGCCCACGGCATCCGTGTGGTGCTCGATGCCGTCTTCAACCACGTCGGTCGCGGCTTTTGGGCCTTCCGTGATGTGCAGGAGCGCAAGTGGGATTCGCCGTACAAGGACTGGTTCCACATCAGCTTCGACGGTGACTCGTGCTACGGCGACGGCTTTTGGTACGAGGGCTGGGAGGGCCATTTTGAGCTTGTGAAGCTCAACCTGCAAAACCCCACTGTGGTTGATTACCTGCTTGAGTCCGTGCGTCACTGGGCCGAGGTCTTTGGCATCGACGGCCTGCGCCTGGACGTCGCCTATATGCTCGACCGCGACTTCATGCGCTGCCTGCACGCCTTTACCCGTGAGCTCAAGTCCGACTTTGTGCTGATTGGTGAGACGCTCCACGGCGACTACAACCAGATCGTCAACGACGAGATGCTCGACTCCTGCACCAACTACGAGTGCTACAAGGGCCTGTACTCCAGCTTTAACTCGGTCAACATGTTCGAGATCGCCCACTCGTTGCACCGTCAGTTTGGCGGCGACCCGTGGTGCATCTACCGCGGCAAACACCTGCTGTCTTTTGTCGACAACCACGATGTGCCGCGCCTGGCGAGCATCCTGACGGACAAGTCCTGCCTGCGCCCCGCCTATGGCATGCTGTTTGGCATGCCGGGCATTCCGTGCGTCTACTATGGCAGCGAGTGGGGGATTCCTGGCGAAAAGGGCGGCCCCGATGGCGACTGGGCGCTGCGACCTGCGCTCGATGAGCCTGCGCCCAACGAGCTGACGGCCTTCATCAAGCAGCTCGCGCACCTGCGCTCGACAGACAGTGCGGCGGCCCGCGCCCTCAACTACGGTGCCTATCGCAACGTGGTGATCCAGAACAAGCAGCTGCTGTTCGAGCGCGCCTGTGACGGCGCGACGGTGCTCGTGGCGGTGAACGCCGTGGGCGAGCCTTACACCTTTGGCGCCGGCGAGCTCAACGGCTCCTTTGTCGATCTGCTTGCCGACGACGCGCTCGCGGTCGAGCTGACGGGCACCCTCGAGCTTGCGCCCTACGAGGTGCGCTATCTGTTGAGGGCCTAGATCATGGCGGCGTCCGACGAGGGCTATCAACATATTGAGCATGGGTTTGAGCCCGTGTTCGACCAGCACTCGCGCGTTTTGGTGCTCGGGTCGTTTCCCTCGGTGCTTTCGCGCGCCAATGCCTTCTACTATGGCAATCCGCAGAATCGCTTTTGGCGCGTGATGGCCGCGTGCCTCGGTGTGCCTGTGCCGCCCAACGAGGGCGATTCTTTGGCAAGCGGTGAGCACGCGGCGCTCGATGCCTCCATTGCCGTCAAGCGATCTATGCTGCTTTACGGCGGCGTAGCCCTATGGGATGTGATTGAGAGCTGCGACATTAAGGGCTCGAGTGACGCGAGCATTCGCAACGTTGTGCCGGCACATATCGAGTGCATTACCGGCGCAGCCCCCATTGAGCAGGTGATATGCAACGGTGGCACAGCTGGTCGGCTCTACAGGCGCTATCTACAAGAACGCACCGGGCTGCCCGCCATCGTTCTGCCGTCGACAAGTCCCGCCAATGCGGCATGGCGCCTGGAACGCCTTGTCGAGCGCTGGCGCGATGCCGTTGATTGGGGCGCTCTGTAATTTAGATATCTGATTGGGCGCGGGTGCCGAGGCGTTTGATGATGACGCGCCAGATTGGTGCGGGCACGGCGGGCCTGGCACGCACCATGCCGTCGGCATCGACACTACCGGCATTGCCACCGCCAAGCAGCTGCGCATGCTCGATGGAGCAGCCCATGCGCACAGCGCCTACAAGCTTATCCATCGCTTCCGAAAATGGTCGGCGCAAGACGCCCATGCGTGGGGAATGGTGAAGCGCTGCGATGCCGCTGCCGGCACAGATGACAACGCCGTCGCACCATGGCAGGTCACGTAGAATGCATGCCCGGTGCAAGCGGTCGAGGACTTCGTCCGCCTGCTTGTTGTTTTTTGACAGGGCCTGGACGACGACATAGATGCGTGTCTCTGTATTCCCAAGGCGATCGAGTATCTGCTCGACAGCAATCATAGCCTCATCATCAAATGCATCGTCAACAGCGAGCACCATGCCATCGACTGCACCGGCATCATTTGCCTTCAAGTTGACTGGGCGGGGGAGTACGGTGCCAGAAAGCTGGGCATAGGCGGCGATGGCATCCTGGAGGTCCCAGAGCAAAAACTCAAGATCGGCGCTCTCGGGAATACTGACAAACGCGATGTTATGCAGCGTTTTTGGTATATCGCCGCGTGCGGTCGTCTCCATGCCGCCTCCTTTCCGGTTGGTTTCCGTTTAGGTTACACCGTCTGGCGGCGTCTCGCCACGCTATCCTAGTGCAACCCTTACGAAAGGAATGCCATGCGTCTGCCCATGAATACCTCGCTTGCCACGCTCAAGCCCTCCGGCATCCGTCGGATCAATGCGCTCGCCGCCCAGCATCCGGGGTGCATCGCGCTTGCGCTTGGCGAGCCTGATTTTCCCACGCCCGATGTGATTAGCGCCGAGGTGACCGCCGCGCTGGGCCGCGGCGACACGCACTATCCGCCCAACAACGGTCGCCCCGCCCTGCGCGAGGCGCTGTCTGCCTACATGGGGGACGCGGGCCTTACGTTTTCGGCCGACGAGGTCATCCTGACCGACGGAGCGACCGAGGCCCTGTCGGCAACATTTATGGCTATGCTCAACCCCGGCGACGAGGTCATTATCCCAACGCCGGCCTTTGGCCTGTACGAGAGCATCGTCGTGGCCAATCATGCCAAAGCGGTCTTTTTGGATACAGAGCCTGCACAATTCCAGATTGACGAAGACGCACTTCGTGATTGCGTGACACCGGCGACTAAGGCCATCGTCATCTGCTCGCCCAACAATCCCACGGGTTGCATCCTCGACGCGGCGTCGCTCGACGCCGTGGCGCGCGTGGCAGACCAGACGGGCATCTACGTAATCTGCGACGACGTATATAACCGCCTGGTCTACGTGGACGGCTACGAGCGATTTGCCCAGCGTCACCCGGAGCTTCGCGATCAGACGGTAGTTATCGAGAGCTTCTCCAAGCCCTGGGCCATGACCGGCTGGCGCTTAGGTTGGCTCGCAGCCGCAGCCCCCGTCATCGCCGAGATCGCAAAAGCTCACCAATACCTAATATCGAGTGCCGTCTCCTTTGAGATGGACGCCGCGGCTCGAGCTCTGACCGTCGACCCAACCCCCATGCTCAATGTCTACCAAGCTCGCCGCGAACGCGTGCTCGTAGCCTTAAACGCCATGGGCCTCGACGTAGTGGAACCGGCGGGCGCCTTCTACGCTTTCCCGAGCATCAAACAATTCGGCCTAACAAGCGAAGACTTCTGCATCAAAGTCATCAAAGAAGCCAATGTAGCCCTAGTTCCCGGAGACTGCTTCGGAACCGAAGGCCACATCCGCTTAAGCTACTGCGTTTCCGACCAAGATCTGGACGAAGGCCTAAATCGCCTGTCCACCTTCATTTCGACCTTATAGCCCAGCGGGACGCAACACATCAGCCCACCGACTCAAGCACTATGAGTGGGGGCGTCAGCCAACGAAAACCCGGGCTGCCCCAAAGTCACCGCAGGCCGCGCCGCCGAAGGCCGGGCGCAAGGTTTTCGTAGATTCCGCACGAGCCGAAGGCCACTTAATGTGGCCTTCGTGCGAGCAGGACTGTTCGCAGTAGCGAGCAATGCCCCAAACCGCGCCCCACAGTCCACCTTACGAGAAGTCAGCAACCTGAGCAGTCAGTGCCGCCAGGATCTCCTTGAGCTCTGCTGCACGGTCCCTCTTCTTCTGGACCACCGCGGGCGCGGCCTTGGCCACAAAGCCCTCGTTTGCAAGCGTCTTCTCGCAGCCGGCGAGCTCCTTCTGGGCCGCGGCGATCTCCTTCTCCAGGCGCGCCTTCTCGGCCGAAAGGTCAACCTTGCCCTCGAGCACCACAAAGACCTCGACGCCGCTGTCGACCACGGCGATGCTCGCAGCCGGCTTCTCAACGTCGGTGCCCATGACCAGAGAAGCAGTGTTCGCCAGCGGCTCAATCGTCGAGCGCAGGCTCTCGAGCTTCTCGATGTCCTCGGCACCGGCGCGCACGACCACGTCGAGCTCGGCCTTGGGGCTCAAGCGGTAACGCGAACGCGTGGCGCGGGCGGCGGAAACGACGGCGCGGCACAGCTCAAACGCGCGCTCGGCGTCCTCGTCAACATACTTAGCGTAGTCGGCGGGCTCGGGCCACTTGGCGATCATGAGCGCCTCGGCGCGGTTCACGTTGCCCTCGGCGTCCAGATCGAGCACACTCGCCGGCATGTTGTCCCAGATCTCCTCGGTGACAAACGGCATGAGCGGGTGCATCAGGCGAATGGAGGTGTCAAGCACAAAAATCAGGTTGCGCTGCGCCTGCAGACGGCCCTCGCCCTTCAAGCGGGCCTTGGTGACCTCGACGTACCAGTCGCAGACCTCGTTCCAGAAGAACTGCTGCACGCCGCGGGCCATGTCGCCAAAGGTGTAGTTCTCGATACCCTCGGTGACCATCTTCACGGCCTTGGCCAGGCGGCTGAACATCCAAGCGTCTGCCGGCGTCTCCACGACGGGCTCGCCGGGCGTGTAGCCCTCCATGTTCATGAGCAGGAAGCGGCTCGCGTTCCAGATCTTGGTCACAAACGACTTGGCCTGCTCGGTACGCGGACTGTCGATAAGCTTCTTAGTCTTCTTGTCGATGTTCGCGTCGAACTTGACGTACTGATTGTTGGTGCACAGCGTGAGCAGGTTAAAGCGCATGGCGTCGGCGCCGTACATACCGATGAGGTCCATGGGGTCCACGCCGTTGCCCTTGGATTTAGACATACGGCTTCCGTCCTTGGCAAGAATCGTCGGGTAGATGACGACGTCCTTAAACGGCACCTCGTCCAGGAAGTACAGCGAGCTCATGACCATGCGGGCGACCCACAGCGCGATGATGTCGCGGGCGGTGACGAGCGCCGTCGTGGGGTGATGTCCCTCGAGCAGCTCCGGCTTTTGCGGCCAGCCCTGCGTGGCGAAGGTCCACAGCTGCGAGCTGAACCAGGTGTCCAGCACGTTCTCGTCCTGATGCACATGATGGCCGCCGCACTTGGGGCACAC
>ENA-OPCZ01001696-OPCZ01001696.1-human-gut-metagenome-genome-assembly--contig:-NODE-1696-length-11263-cov-2.940400_pt1 | contig 11263 bp, 6 predicted proteins | sample MGYA00241566_ERZ501483 | MGnify/ENA primary metagenome ERZ501483 (study PRJEB25962, sample SAMEA1965191) | human gut metagenome | biome: human gut; feature: human-associated habitat; material: faeces... | reverse complement strand
GAGAAAAGCACAAAAGTAAATTTAGTAAAATAAAAGTAAAAAATTTAGTAAAAACATATTGACAATTTTACTAAAAAGTTTTACTATACAAGTATCAAAGACAGCCACTAAAAACAGGAGGAAAGAAAAATGAAAACAACTAATGGAAAGGTTCCAGGCAGAGTAAAATATACTTTTGCATTTGGAGCATTGGGAAAAGATTTAATTTATGGAATGATGGCGACATTCGCTATGATCTACTTTACGGATGTGTTGAAAGTATCACCGGGTTTTGTAGGAATCGTTTTCTTCGTAGCAAAACTTTGGGATGCATTTAACGATCTGTTTATGGGAATGATCGTAGATAACACAAGATCACGCTTTGGAAAATTCGTACCATGGCTAGTGATCGGAACTTTAGTCAATTCCGTTGTCTTTGTCGTATTATTTACTGACTTTAAATTAACAGGAACTTCACTTTGCATCTTCGTTGCAGTGATCTATGTATTATGGGGAATGACTTATACGATCATGGATATTCCATACTGGTCCGTAATTCCAAACCTTACATCAGATCCACACGAACGAGAAGTTGTTTCCGTTTTACCTAGAATTTTTGCAAGTATTGGACAGTCATTAGTCATCGCAGGATTCGGTGTTCAGATCATTGCAGCCTTAGGTGGAGGATATATCGGATATCATCGTTTTGCTATGATCATTGCAGGAACATTTATTCTTACGATCGGAGTTGCAGTCTGCAACTTAAAAGTAAAAGAAAACAATGCACCAAGTGAGAAGATTTCTTTTAAAGATGTATTCTCAATCATTAAGAGAAATGACCAGTTACAGTCAGCAGTAGGACTGATCCTTCTATATAATGTAGGAATTCAGTTTATCATGGGTGTTGCAGTTTACTACTTTACATATGTATGTGGAAATGCCAACATGTTATCAGCTTTTATGATCAGTGCATCTATCGCAGAAGTTGTTGGATTGATCATCTTCCCAGAAGTAGCAAAGAAATTATCAAGACATACATCATTTTTACTGGCATGTATTTTACCATTTATTGGTTTAGCATTATTATTAGTTGTTGGATTTGTATGCCCACAGAACATTGTATTAACAGCAATTTCAGGAGTGATCGTAAAGACAGGAACAGGATTAGAACTTGGATGTGCGACAGTATTCTTATCTGATGTTGTTGACTATGGTGAGTACAAACTGGGAACAAGAAATGAATCCGTTGTATTCTCTTTACAGACATTGATCGTAAAATTTACAGCGGCTTTAACATCACTTTTCATTGGATTTGCACTGGAACGTACAGGATATATTCCAAATCCAAACGCTGTACAGTCAGCACTGACATTGAATTCTATCAGATTTTTAATGTGTGCGATCCCAGCGGTGTCCATGCTTGTAGCCTATGTAGTTTATAAAAAAGCATATCATCTGGATGACAGTTTTATGAAGAAAGTTATTCAGACGATCGAAGAAAGGAGAGCAAACCGCAATGCCGAACAGTATTAAAAAATTAGAAGAAGCTTTTAAAGAAGGAAAATATGATCAGTTATTAAAAGATATTTATGTAGATGAAGCAGTGATTGAATATCAGCAGGAACGCTACATCAAAGCATTAGAATCCTTTGAAAAGATTTATGGAGAAAAAGAAGTAGAAATCTATAGTGCTCCAGGAAGAAGTGAAGTAGGAGGAAACCATACAGACCATCAGTTTGGAAAAGTTCTTGCAACTTCCATTAACTTGGATGCGATCGCAATCGTTGCAAAAAGAGATGACGATGTGATTGATCTGAAATCAGAAGGATATGAAAGAATCATAGTAAGTCTTAGTTCTTTTGACCCAGCCAAAGCAGAAAAAGGAACATCACAGGCACTGATTCAGGGAGTTGCTTCTAAATTAAAAGAAGAAGGATATAAAATCGGTGGATTTGAAGCTTATGTGACAAGTGATGTATTAAATGGGGCTGGAATGTCATCTTCTGCTGCATTTGAAGTATTGATCGGAAATATTTTATCTGGGTTATATAACGATATGAAGATCGATCCTGTATTTTTAGCACAGGCTGGACAGTATGCAGAAAATGTATATTTTGGAAAACCTTGTGGATTGATGGATCAGATGGCTTCTTCTATTGGAGGCTTGATCAATATTGATTTTGAAGATCCAAAGAAGCCAAAAATTAAAAAAGTAGACGTTGATTTTGAAGCATATGGTCACAGCTTATGCATCGTGGATACAAAAGGATCTCATGCAGATTTAACAGATGATTATGCAGCAATTCCATACGAAATGAAGAAAGTTGCCAATTACTTTAATCAGGAAGCATTAAGAGAAGTTGATAAAGATGATTTTTACTTAAATCTACCAAAGATCAGAGAAATCTTAGGAGATAGAGCAGTTCTTCGTGCAATGCATTTATTTGAGGAAAATAAACGTGTAGATCAGCAGGTAAAAGCTTTAGAAGAAGGAGATTTTGATACATTTAAGAAATTGATCAAAGAATCTGGTGATTCATCCTTTAAATATTTACAAAATGTATATTCAAGTCATGATTTGACAAATCAGAGTGTATCAATCGGATTGGCGATCAGTGATATTTCCTTAGGTGATAAAGGAGTCAGCCGAGTTCATGGCGGAGGATTTGCAGGAACGATTCAGGCGTTTGTGCCAAATGATATTGTTAGTATGTACAAAAAGAACATGGAACATGTATTTGGTGAGGGAGCATGTCATGTCTTAAAAGTACGTCCATACGGAGGAATGAAGGTATTATAAGATGATGAAAGTAAGAATGATAGAACAAAGAGATAACGGAGTCTGCTTATTCGAATTAAAAAATGATGAGATCAAAGTGATCACAAGTAACCTTGGATGTCATGTATTATCTGTATTTACAAAAGATCGAGAAGGAAACTTTGGGGATGTTGTTCTTGGATTTGAGAATGTGGAAGATTGTTGGCATGGAGATGGAAGTTACATGGGAGCGATCGCCGGACGTGTTGCAAATCGTATCGGAGATGCAAAGTTTGAATTAAATGGAAAGACATACGAATTGGCAGCAAACAATGGAAAGAATTCTCTCCATGGAGGAATCAAAGGATTTAATCAAAAGATATTTAAATATGAATTGTTGGAAGATGGAATCCGTTTTATCTATCTCTCACCAGATATGGAAGAGGGGTATCCGGGAAGTCTTTATCTGAAAGTTGTGTATCGTTTATGCGATAATACATTAAAAATGGAATATGAAGCAGTATCCGATCAGGATACACTGATCAATATCACAAATCATTCTTACTTTAATTTATCTGCTGGAAAAGATAAAATTTATCATCATCAGTTAAAGGTAAAAGCGGATGAGATTGCATGTGTTGATGAAAACTGTCTTGCCAATGGAACATTTTTAAAGATAGAAAACACACCATTTGACTTTAAAGAATTTCATGAGATCGGAGAGCGGATCAACGATGATCATGAACAGTTAAAACTTGCCGGAGGTTATGATCATTCTTTCATGGTAAAAGATGAAGAAGACCAGTTGATCCTATATGACAAAGAAACTGGAAGAAAATTAACAATGACAACAACACTTCCATGCATTCAGGTATACACAGGAAACTTCCTGTCTGGCGGATGTAATGGAAAAGGTGGGAAACCATACGAAAACAGAGATGGTGTTGCCTTAGAAGCCCAGTTCTTACCAAACTCCATACATATAGAAAAAGAACCAAAGGTAATTTTAAGAAAAGGCGAAGAATACGAAGCAGTAACAACATATCGATTTGAGGTGGAATAAGATGGATTTACAAAAAGATATCAAAAAACTTGTAACATATGGACTTGATAAAAAACTGATCATGCCAGAAGATGAAATCTATACGATCAATCAATATCTGGAAGTGTTTCGATTAGATGAATATGAAGATCCTGATATTGAAGGAGAAGAAATCATCCTGCCAGAGATTTTAGATCGTTTGACAGATACAGCTTATGATCGCTATATCATCAAAAGTGATGATATCGTGACAAGAGATTTATTTGACACAAAATTAATGGGAATCCTGACACCAAAACCAAGCCAGGTCATCAAAGAATTCCGTACCTATTACGAAGAGAGTCCAAAGAAAGCAACAGAGTTTTTCTATGAATTCAGCCAGGATACCAACTATATCCGAAGAGACCGCGTCAAAAAAGATATGAAATGGAAAGTAAATAGTCCATATGGAGATATTGATATCACGATCAATCTCTCCAAACCAGAGAAAGATCCGAAAGCGATCGCAGCAGCGAAAAATGCAAAGCAAAGTTCTTATCCAAAGTGTCAGCTTTGCATGGAAAATGAAGGATATGCAGGAAGAATGAATCACCCTGCAAGACAGAATCACAGGATCATACCGCTTACGATCAATGACAGAAAATGGGGATTCCAGTATTCTCCATATGTATACTACAATGAGCATTGTATCGTATTTAATGGACAGCATGTACCAATGAAGATCGATCGGGCAGCATTTACAAAACTATTTGATTTTGTAAAACAGTTTCCTCATTATTTCCTTGGATCGAATGCCGATCTTCCGATCGTTGGAGGTTCTATCTTAACACACGATCATTTCCAAGGCGGTCATTATGAATTTGCTATGGAACGAGCAGAGATTGAAAAAGAATTTACAATCCCAGGATATGAAGATGTCAAAGCAGGAATCGTTCACTGGCCATTATCTGTGATCCGTATTCAGAGTAAAGATGAAAAACGCCTCATTGATCTTGCTGATCATATTTTGAAAAAATGGCGTGGATACACGGATGAAGAAGCATATATTTTTGCTGAGACAGAAGGAGAACCACATAATACGATCACACCGATCGCACGTAAAAAAGGTGATATGTATGAACTGGATCTGACACTTCGTAATAATATCACAACTGAAGAGTGCCCATTAGGACTTTACCATCCACACAATGAGTATCATCATATCAAGAAAGAAAATATCGGGCTGATCGAGGTTATGGGACTTGCTGTTCTGCCATCTAGATTAAAGGCAGAGATGGAACATTTAAGCCAGTGTCTGATCAAAGGAGAAGATATTGTTTCTAAGGAAGATTTAAAGAAGCATGCAGCATGGGTTGAAGAAATCAAAGGAAAATATACAGATATCAATGAAGGAAATGTCATGGATATCTTAAAAGAAGAGATCGGACAGGTATTTGTTAAAGTTCTTGAAGATGCCGGAGTTTATAAATATAATGAAGAAGGAAGAAAAGCATTCGACCGATTTATTGCAGTTTTATAATGACAAGGTCATAGAAAGGAAAGCAAGACAATGAAAATATTAGTATTAGGCGGAGCTGGATACATAGGTTCTCATACAGTATACGAACTGATCGATGCTGGAGAAGAAGTCGTGATCATCGATAATCTGGAAACAGGACATATCGAGGCTGTTCATCCAAAAGCAAAGTTTTATAAAGGTGACTTAAGAGATAAAGATTTTGTAGATAGTGTACTAGATCAGGAAAAAGATATCGATGCAGTCATTCATTTTGCAGCAAACTCCTTAGTTGGAGAAAGTATGGTAAATCCATTAAAATATTATGATAATAACCTTTGTGGAACAAAAACAATGGTGCAGTCTTTAGTAGAACATGGCATCGATAAGATCGTATTTTCTTCAACAGCAGCAACTTATGGAGAACCAGAAAAGGTACCGATCGTGGAGACAGACCGCACAGAACCTACCAACACTTATGGAGAGACAAAACTTTCTATGGAAAAAATGTTTAAATGGGTTGGACGTGCTCACGGACTTCGTTATGTATCTTTAAGATACTTTAACGCCTGCGGAGCACATGTAAGTGGACAGATCGGAGAAGATCATAATCCAGAAACACATCTGATCCCATTGATCTTACAGGTGCCAAATGGCAAAAGAGAAGCAATCAGTATCTTTGGAACTGATTATGATACAAAAGATGGAACTTGTGTAAGAGACTATATTCATGTAACAGATCTTGCACAAGCACATATTCTGGCAGTGAAATACTTAATGGAAGGTAATGAAAGCAACATCTTCAATCTTGGAAATGGTGTTGGATTTACTGTAAAAGAAGTCATCGAAACAGCCAGAAAAGTGACAGGAAAGCCGATCAAGGCTGTGGAAGAAGGAAGAAGAGCTGGAGATCCGGCTGTCTTGATCGCTTCCAGTGAAAAAGCGAAGAATATCCTTGGCTGGAAGCCAGAACATGCAGATCTTGAAGAAATCATTGCATCCGCATGGAAATGGCACAGCAGTCACCCACAAGGATATTGTTCTGTTCAAAAGGAAGACAAATAACTCTTTTTGAACCATAAATCATCCCTGTACCGTTTAGAGCATGTTACCTGGCTCTAAGCGGTACTTTTTTGTTTTCGTAAAATATCTGGTACTATGTTCAAATAAAAAATAAAATGGTGTATACTAAAGAAAATAGTAAGATAAAAGAAGGAGTACGAATCGATGAAACGGTTACTAGGATATTTAAAGGAGCATCTTTGTGTTACGATCCTTGCACCATTATTTAAGATGCTGGAAGCTAGTTTTGAACTATTTGTACCATTGGTCGTTGCCAGCATGATCGATGTAGGAATCGGACATCACGATATTGGATATTTGTGGAAGATGGGAGGATTATTGATCTTACTTGGAATCATTGGATTTTCATTTTCTATCACAGCACAGTATTTTGCGGCAAGATCGGCTGTGTATACAGGAAAGTCGATGAGAAGTGATTTGTTTGCACATATGAATCAATTTTCTTATCAGGAGATCGATCAGGTTGGGACATCAACGTTGATCAACCGCATGAGTAATGATATCAATCAGGTGCAAAATGGAGTTAACATGTTCCTGCGTTTGTTTTTAAGGTCACCATTTGTCGTATTTGGTGCGATGTTCATGGCATTTACGGTGGATCATAAGGCAGCAGTTTCCTTTGTATTTACGATCACAGCATTGGCAGTAGTTGTCGGACTGATCTTATGGATCACGATGCCAATGTATAAGAAAGTACAAAAACAGGTCGATGGAGTATTAAAAAGTACAAGGGAAAATCTTCTTGGAATTCGTGTGATCCGTGCATTTAACAGACAAAGAAGTGAGGAAGAGAATTTCAGATTACAAAGTAGACAGCTTTATAGCAAGCAGATCCATGTTGGAAAGATTTCAGCGTTACTAAATCCTCTGACTTACATGATTATTAATTTGGGGATCATTGCAATCCTATGGTCTGGTGGAAAACAGGTTGATCTGGGTTATTTAACACAAGGACAGATCATTGCCCTGATCAATTATATGTCACAGATTCTTGTAGAACTTGTAAAACTTGCGAATCTTTTGATCATTTTATCTAGAGCGTTTGCAAGTCTTGACCGTGTGGATCAGATTTTTGCATTAGAGCCATCCATGAAGGAAACTGGAAAAACAGATATAGAAGAGAAGAAAGATACACCTATTCTTGAGTTTAAAGATACATCATTTGTCTATCATGGTGCAAGAAAAGAGACGATCCATCCATTTGATTTTGCGGTGAAAGAAGGCGAAACGATCGGGGTGATCGGAGGTACAGGGTCAGGAAAGAGTACTTTTGTATCTTTGATCGCAAGATTATATGATGTGACATCAGGAAGAATTCTATACCGTGGAGTTGATGAGAAAGAATTAAAACCAGAATTTATCCGAGGAAAGATCGGATTTGTTCCGCAGAAAGCATCTTTGTTTGAAGGAAGCCTAAGAGATAATATGAAATGGGGTAAAGAAGATGCCACAGATGAAGAAATCTATCAGGCATTGGATATCGCACAGGCAAGAGAATTTGTTGATCAGAAGGAACAGGGATTAGACTTTAGAATTGAACAAAATGGAGGAAACTTATCTGGAGGACAAAAACAGAGACTAACGATCGCAAGAGCATTAGTACGTAAACCTGAGATCTTAATTCTTGACGATAGTGCATCCGCACTTGACTTTGCAACAGATGCAAGACTTCGAAAAGCGATCAAAGAAAATACAGAAAATATGACAGTATTTCTTGTATCCCAGAGAGTATCAACGATTCGTAATGCTGACCATATCTTAGTGTTGGATGATGGAAAGATTGCAGGAATCGGGACTCATCTACAGCTATTAAAAGAGAATCAGGTATATAAAGAAATCTGCGAATCACAGATGGCAGGAGAGGAGGCATAAGATCATGAAGAAAGACAAAAAACAAAAGACATTACAAAGGATCATGGAATATATGAAGCCTTATCGATTTTTGATCTTTGCGTCTTTAGTGTTGGCGGTGATCAGTGTGGCACTGACACTTTATGTTCCGATTCTGACAGGACAAGGTGTGGATTGCATTATATCAAAAGGAAATGTTGATTTTGCAAGATTGATAAGTATTATAAAAACGATCGTGATCTGTATCGTATTGACGGCAGCAGCGCAGTGGCTGATGAATCATATCAATAACCAGATTACATATAAGATTGGAAAAGATTTAAGGATTCAGGCATTTGAGCATTTGCAGAAACTGCCATTATCTTATGTAGATGCACACTCCTCAGGAGACTTGATCAGCCGTATCGTAACGGATATTGATCAGTTTACGGATGGATTGCTGCTTGGATTTACACAGTTATTTACTGGTGTGATCACGATCATTGGAACCATTTGTTTTATGTTAGGAATCAATCCATGGATCACATTAGTCGTTGTTATTTTAAGTCCGTTTTCATTTTTTATCGCAAGTTTTATCTCAAAGCGAAGTTTTAATATGTTCCGAAAACAATCACAGACTAGAGGAAATATGACAGGATTTGTCAATGAAATGCTTGGAAATATTAAAGTAGTCAAAGTGTTTGATCATGGAGAAAAAGCACAGGAAGAGTTTGATCAGATCAATGATGACCTTGCATATTACTCCTTAAGAGCGACATTTTTCTCATCTATCACAAATCCGGCAACCAGATTTATGTATTCAGGAATCTATGCAGGGGTTGCGATCGCAGGATGTATGAGTGTTATTCGCGGAAGTATCAGTGTTGGTCAGTTATCAAGTTTTTTAAGTTATACAAACCAGTATACAAAGCCGTTTAATGAGATCACAGGGGTTATCACAGAATTTCAGAATTCTTTAGCTTCTGCGGCAAGAGTTTTTGAATTATTAGATGAGGAGCAGATGATTCCTGATGCCAAAGATGCGAAGGAGTTACAGGATGTGAAAGGAAATGTAGAATTAGAGCATGTGGACTTTTCTTATGTGAAAGAAGTACCTTTGATCCAGAATTTTAATCTGAAAGTGGAACCAGGACAGCGGATTGCAATCGTTGGACCGACAGGATGTGGGAAAACAACGTTGATCAATCTGTTAATGCGTTTTTATGATGTGAATGTAGGAATGATCAAGGTGGAAGGAAATGATATCCGGGATGTCACAAGAGAAAGTTTACGATCCAGTTATGGAATGGTACTTCAGGAGACATGGTTAAAAGCAGGAACGATTCGTGAAAATATCTGCTATGGAAAACCAGATGCAACTGAGGAAGAGATGATCATGGCAGCAAAAGAAGCCAATGCACATGGATTTATCGAGCGAATGCCAGATGGTTATGATACAATCATTACAGAAGGTGGCGGAAATCTCTCTCAAGGACAGAAACAGCTCCTTTGTATTGCAAGGATCATGTTAAGTCTTCCTCCAATGCTGATCTTAGATGAAGCGACATCATCAATTGATACGATGACAGAGATCCGAATTCAGAAAGCATTTGAAACGATGATGAAAGGAAGAACAAGTTTTATCGTAGCCCACCGACTTTCAACGATTCAGAATGCGGATGTGATACTTGTCATGGAAAATGGACATATTTTGGAGCAGGGAACACATGAAGAACTTTTGGAGAAAAATGGTGCGTATGCCAGATTATATAACAGCCAGTTTGCAAAAGTTTCTGAATAAAACAAACCAGATAATAAATCAAAAAGGAACAGCTGTCCATCACGGCTGTTCCTCTTTTTGATTTTGTAAAATGTTTTTTTATTTTTATCAGATTGCCCGGGTAGCATCTTTCAGCCATTCTTTTTCTTCTTCGTTCAAATACGGAGAAATCTTCTCATATACCTGTGCATGGTAATCATTGAGAAGGTTACGTTCCCGGACACTCATCAGTTCCGGCACCACTCCATCCAGATCAAAAGGTACCATAGTTAAAAATTCAAAGCACATAAACTGACCATACTCTGTTTTTTCAGCTTTTTTGCAGACCATCAGATTTTCATGACGGATTCCAAATCCATCCTCTCTGTAATATCCCGGCTCATCAGAGGTGATCATTCCCTCCTCCAGCACTGCATTTCCACCCGGAACAATTTTCCATCGGAAGCTATTGGGTCCTTCATGGACATTCAGAAGATATCCTACTCCATGACCGGTTCCATGTTTAAAATCCTCTCCCATTTCCCACAGCGGCTGTCTCGCCAGAATATCCAGATTTACACCGGTACAGCCATGAAGAAATCTGGCAGCTCCCAGATTCAGAGTTCCCCGCAAAACTGCTGTGAAGTACTTTTTCTCTTCCTCAGTAGTCGGTCCCATGACAACAGTACGGGTAATATCAGTGGTTCCCTCTTTATAATGTCCTCCTGTATCTGCCAGAAGAAAGCCGGATGGTTCCAGAGGAATATCCGTTTCGGGTGTTGCAAAATAATGTACAATAGCAGCATGCTTTCCATAGGCAATAATCGGATCAAAACTGTTATCTATGAAATCCTCCTGTTCCGAACGGAATTCATACAGCTTTTCTGCTGCACTTAATTCTGTGATCGGAATCCTTCCAACATTCTTCTTTAACCAGTATATGAACTTTGTAACTGCAACTCCGTCTCTGATATGCGCAATGCGTTCATTTTCCACCTCAACAGGATTCTTCGTTGCCTTGGGAAGAAGTGTAAGATTTTCTTCATCCAGAATCCGGGTGTCTGCCGGAATATTGCTAACCAGACGACTGTTGACTTTCTTTTTGCAGAGAAGAACTTTTTTGTCCTTTTTAAATGTTTTCACATACTCATAGATACTGTCATAGGGAAAAAGGGTCACACCATCTTTTTCCAGCGCTTCCAGTACGTCTGTCTGAAAGGCTTTCTCATTTGCAAAAAGTCTGATCTCTGTTTTTGTCATTACAAGATAAGAAAGAACCACCGGACAACAGTGGATATCTCCCCCACGTATATTTAA
>ENA-OPCZ01001694-OPCZ01001694.1-human-gut-metagenome-genome-assembly--contig:-NODE-1694-length-11283-cov-3.149181_pt1 | contig 11283 bp, 5 predicted proteins | sample MGYA00241566_ERZ501483 | MGnify/ENA primary metagenome ERZ501483 (study PRJEB25962, sample SAMEA1965191) | human gut metagenome | biome: human gut; feature: human-associated habitat; material: faeces... | reverse complement strand
CCACAAACCGAAGTATAAAACATCATCAGTATGTAATTTCCTGCCATTGCCACATACTTCATAAAATGCCACTTTGTTCCTTTTGGCTCTAACACATCAAAAGATAGGGCTGCACTTTTTTGACTGGCACGTCCTACCGAATACTCCATAACCATAACTGGCAAGCCTAATATGACAAGAAAAAACAAATAAATTAAGACAAAGGCAGCTCCACCATATTGTCCAACAATATATGGAAAGCGCCATACATTGCCAATTCCTATTGCGCATCCCGCGCTAATTAAAATAAATCCTAAACGATTTGAAAACCGATCTCTCATTTTTCCAACTCCCTATAAAAATAATCTAAACAACCTATATATTTGCCACTCCACGGCTTCATTCTTCCACAATAATGAATAATCACACTATTTTCTTTTACCCAATCTAAATCCATCTTATTTCTTGGATTTCGTAAATTATAAAAATTCATCATCCTTTCACTCAAATTATATTTTCGATAATCCACAAGTCTTGTCTTATCTCCATATAATGCCGTCAATACATCCTGATCAAATAACACAAGTTTTTTCTTATATGCATTTACATAATTAAGCACATCTTGTTTATTCAATTGTTTACGCAACGCTATTAAATTCATCAACAAGACCCCTGTATTGATATACGGTACATCTTCTTTCAACCCTAATCTTTTCGCATTTAAATGCGTCATATTCTCACTTACATGGCTGCAAGCAATATAAAGATTATCCTGAAAATCCATGTTATACAATTCCCTTAAACTTTGAATCACAACAATATCCACATCTAGATATAGAATTCGATCTAACGTATCTGGCAACAAATCCGAAGCGAATAATCGATAATAAATTTCTAATGGATATCTTGATGAAGTAGGAAAATCCTTAAAAGATTCTTCCTTGACTTCAATAAAGTGAAAGGTGCAATCTGGAAAAGATTGCATTAAATCATCCTTATGCTCCTGATTCAAATCTTGATGCAAAATATAAAAGTCTATATTCTTATCAAAACGAAAGATGGATTGTATACATGTCTTTGTCAAACCTATGAATTTTGCGTTAATTGAAAATAAAATGTTCATAAAATGATTTTATCACAAAATAAATTGAAAATCTTTTCATATTTTGTGATACAATACTTACATTGAGGAGATGATGATATGAAACTTATTATACCTGAAAACTACGATCCAGTATTAACTGTTAGAGAAACACAAGAAGCTATTAAATATATTCGTGATACTTTTCAATACGAATTTGGTAAAGAATTAAATTTATCAAGAATTTCAGCACCATTATATGTCACACAAAGCTCTGGTTTAAATGACAATTTAAATGGTACAGAAAAGCCAGTATCTTTTACTATGAAAGAGTTGCCTGGTGAACAATTAGAAGTTGTACATTCTTTGGCAAAATGGAAACGAATGGCCTTAAAGAAATATGGCTTTAAACTTCATGAAGGCTTGTACACAAATATGAATGCCATTCGTAAAGATGAAGAATTAGATAACTTTCACTCTACATATGTCGATCAATGGGACTGGGAAAAAATCATTTCAAAAAATGAACGTACCCAACAAACACTAGAAGAGCATGTTCGCACGATTTTTAAAGTCATTAAACATATGGAACATGAAGTTTGGTACAAATATCCTCAGGCTGTTAATCATTTACCAGATGATATTTTCTTTATCACAACACAAGAACTATTGGATAAGTACCCAAATCTAACTGCCAAAGAAAGAGAGAATGCCATCACAAAAGAACATGGCTGCGTATTTGTGATGCAGATTGGTGATAAATTATCAAATAATGAAAAACATGATGGTCGCGCACCCGACTATGATGACTGGACATTAAATGGAGATATTCTTTTCTGGTATGAACCGCTACAAAGTGCTCTTGAAATTTCTTCTATGGGAATTCGTGTGGATGAAGATACTTTATTAGAACAATTGAAAAAAGAAAATTGTTTAGAAAGATGCGAACTGCCATTTCATAAAGCGATTCTTAATAAAGAACTACCATATACTTTAGGTGGAGGCATTGGTCAATCAAGACTATGTATGCTTCTACTAAAAAAAGCACATATCGGCGAAGTTCAAGCTAGCTTATGGCCTGAAGACATGATCGATACATGCTTAAAAAATAATATTCAAATTTTGTAGGACAATTGTCCTACTTTTTTATTATCGTAGCATTGGAATTGGATATATAATTCTCATACTTTAAATCTGACAATTCACATCCATAAACTGAAATGTTTCCATCACAAACAGTGATAGATCCGTCTGTATTTTCTTGGTATCCATCATATATATAGGCACCCGCAAACAATAGGCCATCCATTATGTTATGTTTAATATCAATATCATCACATATTACACTAACAGTACATTGATCTTTATTTGTGCTGCTTTTTAAATATGTGTAATACGCTCTACCTAAATCAAAATATTTTTCCATTTTTACTCCTAAAGAAAAGGAATAGGCATTCACCTACTCCTTAAATCTTATTCTTCAGATTGGATATCCATTGAATTATTGTCTGCAGTTTCTGCATCTTGTAGAATTGATTCTTCTACTGAAGAGTCTACAGTATCCATCATATCTCTATCGTCAGATCCTGATACTAATTTATCAAATTTTTCAGAATCTTCATTATGAACTTCATTCATACGTGCAATACGTTTGTCTCGAAGTTCTTTTGCCTTTGCAGCTACGATATCGTTTTGAGGACGATCACCTTGACATCCTGTACCTGCAGGAATCAATTTACCAATGATAACATTTTCTTTCAAACCAATTAAGTGGTCAACTTTACCCTTGATAGTCGCATCTGTAAGAACTTTTGTAGTTTCCTGGAATGAAGCGGCAGATAAGAAAGAATCTGTTTCAACAGAAGACTTAGAAATACCTAATAATACTGGTTTGAATGTAGCAGGAGTTTTACCACTTAACAATGCGTTACGATTGATTTTTGTGATGTTATTCAATGATAATTGAACACCAACATTTAAATCAGTATCTCCACTATCGACAACGATTACTTTCTTCATCATCTGTTTGATCATTACTTCCAAGTGTTTATCGCTAATTTCGATACCTTGGCTTTGGTATACCTTCTTAACTTCCTTCAAGATATAGTCTTGAACTTCACGTACACCAGCAACACGTAATAATTCTTTTGGATCTAATGGACCTTCAGTCAACGCAACACCGGCTTCGATCTTAGCACCGATCTGAACCCATGGACGCATTGATTGGTTCGCATTGATTTTATGAGAAACACTTTCGTGTTCATTTGTGATAATAACTTCTTGGCGCATTGTTCCTTCAATACGTTCGATTGAAGTGATTTCACCAGAAATCTGAGCAATTACCGCAACACCTTTTGGACAACGAGCTTCAAACAATTCTTCAACACGAGGCAAACCTTGAGTGATATCTTCTGCACCGGCACCGGCAACACCACCTGTATGGAATGTACGCATTGTTAACTGTGTACCTGGTTCACCGATAGATTGGGCAGCCATAATACCAATAGCTTCACCAACTTCTACGTCTTTACCAGTAGCCATGTTACGTCCATAACATTTACGACAAATACCTAAACGAGACTTACAAGTAAATACAGAACGGATATACATACCTGTAACACCAGCATCTACAATTTTCTTAGCAAGTTCATCTGTAATAAATTCATCACTCGCAATAATTAATTCACCAGTTTTTGGATCTGTTACATCTTGTTTTGAATAACGACCAACTAAACGATCTTGTAATGGCTCGATAACAGAATTTGTCTTACGATCCATTAAAGTTTCGATCCAGTAACCCTTATCTGTACCACAATCATCTTCTTTGATGATTACATCTTGTGCAACATCAACCAAACGACGAGTTAAGTAACCAGATTCGGCAGTTTTCAAGGCAGTATCCGTTAGACCTTTACGCACACCGTGAGTAGAGATAAAGAACTCACTTACGTTCAATCCTTCACGGAAACAAGAGTAAATAGGAACCTCTATGATAGTTGGAACATATTCGCCAGCACCCGCTTTAGCGTGACCCGGTTTAGCCATTAAACCACGCATACCGGCTAACTGCGTAAAGTTTGACGCGTTACCACGGGCACCAGAAGTCGCCATCATGTTGATTGGATTTTTACGAGGTAAATTTTTCATCAATGACGTAACAATCTTATCTTTTTGATCATCCCACATCTTAGATAAATGACGTTCCCATTCTTCCATAGTCAACATACCCTTACGTTGTAAGTGTTTTAATTGATCGGCTTTTACACGACCCTCATCGATATATTCATCTTTATGAGGAGCCACTTCGATATCGGATAAGGCAACTGTAATACCAGCTACTGTTGAATATTCAAATCCTAATGATTTGATTTGGTCAAGAATTTCAGCAGTTTGATCTGCATCATAACGTTTAAAGACTTCGGCAATAACTTTACCTAAATCTTTTTTCTTAACAGCATCCACCAAAGGCATAGCTTCGATGTATTCTTTAATGTTTTGTCCTGGAGAAACAAAATATTTATCAGGAGTACTTACAAAGTTTTCCTTACTAACCTCATTGATATAAGGGAAATCTTCAGGGAACATAGAGTTGAATACAATCTTACCAACTGTTGTAATTAAATAATCATTTTTATGTTTTTCATCAAATGATGTTTTATGCATGTTACATACAGGTAATGCGATACGAGTGTGAAGGTGAACTTGTTTTGACTGATAAGCCATCATAACTTCATCTTCATCTGTATAAACATGACCTTCATTTTCACCAAAACGGTGCCAGTGAGCTGCTTCTAATGGGCAACCAACTTCTTCGTAGTGTTTAGCTTCTGCGAAGAATTCATCTTTCGTTTCTTCCATTGTTAAATAGAAGTTACCCATAACCATATCCTGTCCTGGCGTAACGATAGGTTTACCATCTTTAGGACCTAAGATATTGTGAGAACCTAACATCATAACTAATGCTTCGGCACGAGCTTCTTCTCCTAATGGAACGTGGATGGCCATCTGGTCACCATCGAAGTCGGCGTTGAACGCAGTACATACTAATGGGTGAAGACGCATTGCACGTCCTTCTACTAATTTAGGCAAGAAAGCCTGAATACCCAAACGGTGCAATGTAGGCGCACGGTTCATCAATACTGGATAGCCATCGATTACTTTTTCAACAACATCCCAGATACGAGGATCACGACGTTCGATTAATTTTTCAGCATTTTTAGGATTTTGAGCCAATCCTTGATTTACAATTTCATTAATGATAAATGGTTTAAACAAGTTAACTGCCATTTCACGTGGAATACCACATTGGTACATTTTCAAATCTGGTCCTACGGCAATTACTGAACGACCAGAGAAGTCAACACGTTTACCTAATAAGTTTTGACGGAAACGACCTTGTTTACCTTTCAAGGAGTGAGACAATGATTTTAATGCACGTCCACCAGCACCTGTAATAGGTTTTGAACGACGACCATTGTCAATTAAAGCATCTACAGATTCCTGTAACATACGTTTTTCGTTTTGAACGATAATATTTGGAGTACCCAAATCTAACAATTTACGTAAACGATTATTACGAGTGATTACACGACGATATAAATCATTTAAGTCACTTGTCGCAAAACGACCACCATCCAATTGAAGCATTGGACGTAAATCAGGAGGTATTACCGGAATGTTAGTCAGAATCATCCATTCTGGTAAGTTTTCACTATTACGGAATGCATTGATTGTATCTAAACGCTTGATTAATTTCTTACGTTTTTCACCTTGTGCTTTCTCAAGTGCATCTTGTACTTCTTGGTATTCAGATTCTAAATCTACATCTTGTAATAGACGAAGTACAGCTTCAGCACCTGTTTGAGCTGTAAATCCTGTTGAACCATAAATAGCTTGGTTTTCACGGAATTCACGTTCAGAAAGAATTTGTTTATAAGCTAAACCAGATTCTTTTGGATCTGTAACAATATAACTAACAAAGTATACAACTTCTTCTAATTGTTTAGGTGTTACATCCAACAACAATGCCATACGGCTAGGAATACCACGTAAGTACCAAATATGAGCTACTGGTGCAGCTAAGTGGATGTGACCCATACGCTCACGTCTTACGCTTGCCTTTGTGATTTCTACACCACAACGGTCACATACAACACCTTTAAAACGTACTTTTTTATATTTACCACAAGCACATTCCCAGTCCTTAGTTGGACCGAAAATGCGTTCGCAGAATAAACCATCACGTTCAGCTTTTTGTGAACGATAGTTAATTGTCTCAGGCTTAGTTACTTCACCATGACTCCATTTCAAAATCGTTTCTGGACTCGCTAAGCGAACCTGAATCGAGGCAAAATTGTTAATACTCATATTTTATACTACGCCTCCTCTTCTTCGTTATTTTCTTCTTCAATATCGTCTACTAGCTCTTCCTTTTGTGTTTGTTCTGGTAAAGGTTGAGCTGGATGAACGTCCTGGTCATCATCATCTAATGTGATGTCAACCTCGTTATTGTTTTCATCTAACAAACGAATATCGATTGCTAGACCTTGTAATTCGTGCATCAATACACGGAATGATTCTGGAACACCTGGTTCTGGAATATCTTTACCTTTAATGATGGCTTCATAAGTCTTGATACGACCTTGAATATCATCAGATTTGATTGTCAAGATTTCTTGTAATGTGTGGGCAGCACCATATGCTTCCAATGCCCAAACTTCCATCTCTCCAAATCTCTGACCACCATTTTGAGCTTTACCACCCAAAGGTTGTTGCGTTACTAAAGAGTATGGTCCTGTAGCACGAGCATGTAATTTATCGTCAACCATGTGGGCCAACTTGATCATGTACATTACACCAACACTAATACGTTCATCAAATGGTTGTCCAGTTTGTCCATCGTATAATACCTGTTTTCCATCTACAGTCATGCTTGCTTCGCGCATTACATCCTGCAAGTCTTCATTTGATAAACCATCAAATACAGAAGTAGAGAATTTAACACCTAATTTACGAGCTGCATAACCTAAGTGGATTTCTAGAATCTGTCCAATGTTCATACGAGAAGGTACACCGAATGGGTTCAACAAGATATCCACTGGATGTCCATCCGCCATAAATGGCATATCTTCGATAGGTAAAATCTTAGAGATGACACCCTTGTTACCATGACGACCAGACATTTTATCCCCTTCAGAAATCTTACGTTTCTGAACGATATATACTTTAACACGCATATTTACTCCAGGAGGAAGATCCGATCCATCTCCACGTTTGAATACACGAATAGAATGAACAATACCAGCACCACCATGAGGTACTTTCAATGAATTGTCACGAACTTCACGTGATTTTTCACCAAAGATTGCTAATAACAATTTTTCTTCTGGACTAACTTCACTTTGTCCTTTTGGAGTAACCTTACCAACTAAGATATCTCCTTCTTTTACTTCGGCACCAACCATAATGATACCGTTTGAATCTAATTTACGAACCGCTGCTTCACTAACGTTAGGAATATCACGAGTGATTTCTTCAGGACCTAACTTCGTTTCACGACAGTCAATATCATATTCTTCTACGTGGATTGAAGTATATACATCATCACTAACCATACGTTCTGACATGATGATGGCATCCTCGTAGTTATATCCATGCCATGTTGTATATGCGATAACAACGTTTTGACCCAATGCCAATTCACCATTTTGCATACTTGGACCATCTGCTAAGATATCCCCTTTTTCAACCTTTTCTCCAACTTCTACGATTGGACGTTGGTTGATACAAGTACTAGCGTTTGAACGAGCAAACTTACGTAATTGATAAGTGTGGTTTTCACCTTCATTATCTTTAACTACAATACGCAAACCATCTACATATTCAACTACACCATCTTGTTTTGCGACAATACCAACACCTGAGTCCTTAGCAATTTTATATTCAATACCAGTACCTACATAAGGTGAATGAGGAACTAATAATGGAACGGCCTGACGCTGCATGTTGGCACCCATTAAGGCACGAGAGGCATCATCGTTTTCCAAGAATGGAACACAGGCAGTCGCTACAGATACAATCTGTTTTGGACTGACGTCGGCAAGTTCTACTTCTTCACGATCGGCAATAATTGTTTCACCAGCCTTACGAGCTACGACACGTTCATTTACTAAATGACCATCACGAACCTCATTGGCCTGAGCAATTACATAATCTGCTTCTTCATCCGCACTTAAGTAAACAGTATCTTCACTAACAGTACCATCTGCATTTACCTTACGATAAGGTGTCTGGATAAATCCATATTCATTGATACGAGCATAAGTTGTTAAGTTGTTGATCAAACCGATGTTTGGTCCTTCAGGTGTTTCGATTGGACAAATACGACCATAGTGAGAGTTGTGAACGTCACGAACTTCAAAACTTGCACGATCACGACTAATACCACCTGGACCTAAAGCTGAAATACGACGTTTATTTGTCAACTCAGCAAGAGGGTTTTGTTGATCCATAAACTGTGATAACTGTGAACTAGAGAAGAATTCTTTAATTGCAGCTGTCAAAGGACGAATGTTAGTCAATTTTCTTGGAGTTAAGCTATCCATTTCCTGAATTGACATACGTTCTTTAACAACACGTTCCATACGAGATAAACCAATACGGAATTGATTTTGGATCAATTCACCAACAGAACGAATACGACGGTTACCTAACATATCGATATCATCTGTTGTTCCTACACCTTCCATAACATTTAAGCTATATGAGAAGAATGCATACATATCTGAAACTGTGATTGTATGTTTATTTGCGAATGGGTCATTTCCAGCAACACGGACTTCATCCCCATTATCGTCAATAATATATAATTCTTGGACACATGCACCAATCAACCATGCCGTAATATCTTCGCTTAAAGCACGTTGTTTAACTTGTGTTTCAACATCACTATCGATGGCATCTGGACTTACACCAACCATATAACGGTTCGCAACTAATTCCATATCTGCATCAACAATATCTTCACCTTGCGCATTTGTTAAACGTCCAAGAGCATATAAACGTTGACCATAGTTAAATACAGAATCCATATTTTCGGCTGTTAATTTAACCTGTTGTGCAAACAATCCAGCAAAAATTTCAACATTTTCAACAACCTTTTGGATTGCTAAAACATCTTTTTCAGTTAATACTGTACCAGCATCTAAATAAGCATCTTCTGTTTCAACATCACTAGCTAATACACGACCAATTAATCCTGTAGTCCAGCTTGTTGGAATTGAAACGATATCTTCTTCATGGAATTCTGAGCGGAATGGATAAGCGACACAATAAGTACCTTTCGCTAATTCTTCACGCAATGCATTTCTTTCATCACGGTGAACCATAGTACCTTTTTCCATGAATACGTTGCCATTTACATCAACAATATCATGAGCAAGGCTCATACCATACATACGATCGATTGCATTTAATTTCTTACGTAATTTATAACGACCAGCCTTTGTCAAGTCATAACGACGGTGATCAAAGAATTTAGCCTGCATCAAAGTGATTGATCCATCTAATGTCGGAATTTCATCACTTCTTTGGTTTTCATAAAAAGAAAGTAAAGCTTCCTGCGTTGTTTTAACTTTATCGTTCAATAAAGAATTTTCGATTTCTTCATATTTACCGAAGAAAGCAGTATACAACAACAAATACATATTCATGTATTCGCGATCTTCTGCATCTGTAGCTACATCAGACCAGTTACGTCCCATTGCACGTAGGAATGTTTCCATCATTGATGTATCATGAGTATCTTCATTCACTCCAATATTCAAAGACATACCAATAGCCTTGAATAAAATACTGAATAATACTTTACGACGACGGTCAATAGAAACGTTGATCAAACGTCCATTTGTAGTTTTCTTTTGTTCAGTCATGAACTCTAACCAAGTACCACGACTTGGAATTAATTCACAGCTAAAGTTTTGTTTACCAGTCTTTTCATCATAACTATCTGCAAAATATGCGCCAGGAGAACGTACGATCTGACTAACGATTACACGTTCTGCCCCATTGATGATGAATGTACCAGTTTCTGTCATTAAAGGGAAATCCCCTAAATATACTTCTTCACTCTTAGTTACTACTTCCCCAGTTTCTGAGTCCGTAACTTCTAATTCCATATCTGCATATAGAGGTGCTGCAAAATTGCATTCTCTATACATAGATTCCTCAGCGTTATATTTTGGTTCTTCAAAATGATAACGTAAGAAATTTAAGCGAATGTTTTTTCCATAGTTTTCAATTGGATAGATTTCTTCAAATACTTCTTGGATACCTTGTTGCGTAAACCATTTAAATGAATCTGTCTGGATTTCGACAAGATTAGGTAACTCTAATTTACCACTAACCTTTGAGTAATCTCGGCGGGAAGATTTTTTTCCACACGAGACAATACGATATGCTTTGTTGTTGTCCATGCATGCCATCCTTTCGTTCGAATTTGTACTATATTAGGAAGTTTTCATTCGAAAACTTACACTATTATGCAATTTATTATACTACTAGTAAAACCGCCAAATGTCAAGAAAAACTTGACAAAACTATAAAAATGGGTTATAAATATTGCCTATCCTTTTTTAGCACCTTCACAAATTAGGTGCTTTTTTATTTGTCCATTTTGACAACCCATATATTTATGCATACAATAAAGAAGTTAAAAGGAGTCTTTAATGAAAAAAATATTAACTATAATCTTAACTTGTTTTTTATCACTTAACCTCGCAGGATGCTCGGCCTCAAAAAGCAACGACGATATCCTTACATTCTTCAATGCGTTAGATAATACACTAAATTTAAAAAGTGCCCAAATCAATGGAACACTCACAATGAAAGATTCAAAATTAAATATTGATGCGCAAATTCTTCAAAAAGACGAATTACAAGTTTCTAGTTCCATTGGTCTTGTCGCAGGAAAAAATGTGCAAAATAACTTTTTGAACTTTTATATCAAAGATGGAAAAACATATTTAAATTCCATGGGAACAAAAACACAAAGTACAGTCGATAAAATTGGGTTAAAAAAGAATTCAAAATTAAATGCATACAACCCATTTCTAGATTTAACCGACGATCAATTATGTGAATTGTTTGATTCTTCTAAAAAAGAAAATGACACCTACACATTTAAAGTCAATACAAGCAAATTAGCAACACTACTCGATAACATG